>Ga0233372_1000147_pt1 | contig 33096 bp, 26 predicted proteins | sample ElkDunMinimDraft_4_FD_191538 | JGI IMG/M metagenome (GOLD analysis project Ga0233372, IMG submission 191538) | Fecal eukaryotic communites from dung pellets of Tule Elk in California, USA - Elk Dung D8 | ecosystem: Host-associated > Mammals > Digestive system > Large intestine > Fecal | place... | reverse complement strand
CGCTGACCGGCCCCCTGCTCGGCCGCCCGAAGTCGGCGACCTACCGCACTTCGGACGTGGTCGGCCTGGACACCATGTCGCACGTCATCAAGACGATGGCCGATACGCTGCCGCAGGATCCCTGGCACCAGTATTTCGCCGCCCCCAGGTGGCTGACTGCGCTGATCGACAAGGGCGCGCTCGGCCAGAAGACCGGCGCCGGCATCTTCCGCAAGGCGGGCAAGGACATCCTGGTCCTCGATCTGGAGAAGCAGGACTACCGCCCCTCCGACCGCAAGGCCGCCGATGAGGTCGTCGAGATCCTCAAGACCCGGGATCCGGCCGAGCGCATGGCGAAGCTGCGCGCGAGCGACCACCCGCAGGCGCAGTTCGTCTGGGCGATCCTGCGCGACCTGTTCCACTACAGCGCGGTGCACCTCGAGGAGATCGCCGAGACCGCCCGCGACGTAGATTTCGCGATCCGCTGGGGCTACGGCTGGCAGCAGGGGCCGTTCGAACTGTGGCAGGCCGCGGGCTGGAAGCAGGTCGCCGACTGGATCGCCGAGGACATCATCGCCGGCAAGACCATGAGCAGCGCGCCACTGCCCGACTGGGTGTTCGACGGCCGCGAAGGCGTACACGCCGCCGAGGGCAGCTACAGCCCGGCCAAGAACGCCAAGCTGCCGCGCTCGGCCCTGCCGGTCTATCGCCGCCAGCGCTTCCCCGATCCGCTGCTCGGCGAGCGCTTCGACCAGGGCGAGACGGTCTACGAGAACGACGGCATCCGCCTGTGGACCGATGGCGACGACATCGGCGTGATCAGCTTCAAGACCAAGATGCATACGGTGTCCGACCATGTGCTCGACGGCATCCAGGAAGCGATCGGCATCAGTGAGCGCAAGTTCAAGGGCGTGGTGATCTGGCAGCCGAAGGAGCCCTTCTCCGCCGGGGCCGACCTCGCCGGTGCGCTGGGCCTGCTGCAGGCCGGCAAGCTCGACGCGTTCGAGGCGATGGTCGAGAACTTCCAGGCGACCAGCCAGCGCATCAAGTACTCGCTGGTGCCGGTGGTTGCGGCCGTGCGCGGCATGGCGCTGGGCGGTGGCTGCGAGTTCCAGATGCACAGCGCGCGTACCGTCGCGCACCTGGAGAGCTACATCGGCCTGGTCGAGGCCGGGGTCGGCCTGCTCCCGGCCGGCGGCGGGCTGAAGGAACTGGCGGTGCGTGCGTCGGAGGCCGCAGGCCCTGGCGGCGACGTGTTCGCCGAGCTGAAGAAGACCTTCGAGACCATCGCGATGGCGAAAGTGTCCAATTCCGCGGTCAACGCCAAGGAACTCGGACTGCTGCGCGCCGACGACATCGTGACCTTCAACGCGTATGAGCTGCTGCATGTCGCCCGTCAGCAGGCGGCTGCGCTGGCCGAGTCCGGCTACCGTCCGCCGATGCCCGCGCGGTCCATCCGTGTGGCCGGCGACGTCGGCATTGCCACCTTCAAGATGCTCCTGGTCAACATGCTCGAGGGCCGCTTCGTCAGCGAGTACGACTACGAGATCGCCGAGCGCATCGCGACCGTGCTCTGCGGCGGCGATGTGGACCGCAACGCGGTCGTCGACGAGAACTGGCTGCTCCGCCTCGAGCGCAAGCACTTCGTCGAGCTCGCCCAGCAGGACAAGACCCAGGCACGCATCGGCCACATGCTCAAGACCGGCAAGCCGCTCAGGAACTGAGGTCCGGGCGCCGCCTGCGGGCGGCGCGCGTTCCGCTTCCCGAACCTCGACATCGAATTCCGGAGTTTTCAATGACCAAGCAGATCCAGGACGCCTACATCGTCGCCGCCACCCGCACCCCGGTCGGCAAGGCGCCAAAGGGCGTATTCCGCAATACCCGTCCCGACGACATGCTCGCGCACGTGCTCAAGGCCGTCGTCGCGCAGGCGCCGGGCATCGACGTCAACCGTATCGACGACGCCGTGATCGGCTGCGCGATGCCCGAAGGCGAGCAAGGCATGAACGTGGCGCGCATCGGCGTGCTGCTGGCCGGCCTGCCCGACACCATCGCCGCGCAGACCATCAACCGTTTCTGCTCGTCCGGCCTGCAGGCGGTTGCGCTGGCGGCGAACGAGATCCGCCTCGGCAATGCCGACCTGATGCTCGCCGGTGGCACCGAGAGCATGAGCATGGTGCCGATGATGGGCAACAAGGTCGCGCTCTCCCCGAGCGTGTTCAAGGACGACCACGTCGCCATCGCCTACGGCATGGGCATCACCGCCGAGAAGGTCGCAGAGGAATGGAAGGTCTCGCGGGAAGACCAGGATGCATTCGCCCTCGCCTCGCACCAGAAGGCCATGGCGGCGATCCAGGCCGGCGAGTTCAAGGACGAGATCTCGCCCTACGAGATCGTGTCCCACCAGCCTGACCTGGCCGGCAACACCGTGCGGCTCAGGAAGCTGCTGGTCGACACCGACGAAGGTCCGCGCCCGGACTCGTCCATCGAAGGCCTGGCCAAGCTGCGCCCGGTGTTCCGCAACGGTCAGTTCGGTGGCAGCGTGACCGCCGGCAACAGCTCGCAGATGAGCGACGGCGCGGCAGGCATCCTGCTGGCCTCCGGGCGCGCGGTGCAGGACTACGGCCTCAAGCCGCTGGCCCGCTTCGTCAGCTTCGCCGTCGCCGGCGTGCGCCCGGAAGTGATGGGCATCGGGCCGATCGCGGCGATTCCCAAGGCGTTGGCGCAGGCCGGACTGACCCTCGACGACATCGATTGGATCGAACTCAACGAGGCCTTCGCCGCGCAGGCGCTGGCGGTGATCCGCGACAGCAGGCTTGATCCGGACAAGGTCAACCCGCTGGGCGGTGCGATCGCGCTGGGTCATCCCCTGGGCGCGACCGGCGCCATCCGCACCGCGACCATCGTCCACGGCATGCGTCGTCGCAAGAAGCGCTACGGCCTGGTGACGATGTGCATCGGTACCGGCATGGGCGCGGCGGGCGTGATCGAGGCGCTCTGAGTCCGGCAGCGCGGCGAAGGCCAACGTGAGCCCCGGCTCGCGCTGGGGCGAATGTTCAACGCGTCGCGCGATCGTTCAATCAGGCAACCTCGCCGCAGCACAGTGGCGAGCATCGGGCTACGTAATGCGGACGTCTTGATCCGCATTGCGGCACGCCCGGACCGCTTGCGATCGCAATGCACAAAAAAGCCCCGGCACTGCCGGGGCTTTTCTTGTCGACTCGCGGCAGCGTGCCGGGCAGGCTACCGCGCGTCCGACCGACTGCAGTCCATTACGACTGCAGCGGAATCACACGGATCTCGACGCGGCGGTTCAGGGCACGACCCTGTTCGGTGCTGTTGTCGGCCACCGGACGGTTCTTGCCGAAACCGACGATTTCGAAGCGCTGACGCAGCAGGCCCTGGCCGATCAGATAGTTGCCGACCGAATTGGCGCGCTGTTCCGACAGCCGCTGATTGACCGCGTCGCTGCCGACGCTGTCGGTGTGACCGGAGACTTCAACCATCGTCTGGTCGTACTCGGCGAGGGTGCGCGCAACGTTGTTGAGCGCCGGGTAGAACTGCGGCTTGAGATCGGCCTTGCCGAAGTCGAAGGTCACGCCGTCGGGCAGGTTGAGCTTGATGACGTCGCCATCGCGGTCGACCTGGATGCCGGTGCCCTGGGTCTGGCGACGCAGTTCCGCTTCCTGCCGATCCTGATACGCGCCGACCGCGCCACCGGCGAGACCACCGACGCCTGCACCGACCATCGCACGCTGGCGGCGTTCGGTGGCGTCACCACCACTGAGCAGGCCGGCCACCGCGCCGATTCCGGCGCCGATCAGGGCATTGTTCCGGGTGCGGTTCGGATCGTCGGGCGACTGCGTCTGACCGGTATAGGTGGCGCAGCTGGTGAGCAGCATCGCGCCGGCGAGTGCAGTGGTAAGGCCTGCGGTATTGAGTCTACGCATTGGTGTCGGTCTCCTGGTTCCGGACGGATGCCCGGCAATTCATCGGCGCCGAAATTAGCGTGTTCAGAATGCACGGAGAGTGACGGCAGTTCTCCGTGACGGCCCCCGTTCAGCGAAGTGCCGCGATATGGCATCGGGATACGTGCTTGCTCCGAGGCGGAAGCGCAGCGCGCTGCAGCGCGCGCACCCATGCTTACGGCCGAGGCGGCCCACGCCCCACCGACCGCGATCAGCGCGGCCCATGGACGTACTCAACGCGACCGCTGGTAGGCGGCAAGTGCCGCCTCGCGCCCGCCGGCGAGATCCACGATCGGCGCCGACGGGTAGCCGGGCGCAACGCGCTTCAGCACATCGGGCGCGGTCCAGGGGCTGAAACGCAGCGGCACTGGAATGCCGGCCAGTTCCGGCAGCCACCTGGCGATGTAGGCGCCGGCGGGATCGAATTTCTGTGCCTGGGTCACCGGGTTGAAGATGCGGAAGTAAGGCGCGGCGTCGGCACCGGTGCCGCCGATCCATTGCCAGCCGAGGGTGTTGTTGGCGAGGTCCGCATCCACCAGCGTGTCCCAGAACCAGCGCGCACCCTCGCGCCAATGGACCCGCATGTGCTTGCACAGCCAGCTGCCGACGATCATGCGCACGCGGTTGTGCATCCAGCCCGTGTGCCACATCTCGCGCATGCCCGCATCGACGATCGGTACGCCGGTACGGCCCTGGCGCCATGCCTCGATCAGTGCAGGCGCGTCGCGCGACCACGGGAAGCGCGCGAAGCGCGGGTTGAAGTCCTGTTCGGGCGTATGCGGGAAGTGGTGCAGCAGGTGATGGCCGAACTCGCGCCAGCCCAGTTCGCGGATGTAGGCGTCGATATCCGCAGCGGTGGCGGCGGTGCGCCCGGCCTCCAGCGCGGCCACGACGCGCCACGGCGCGATCTCGCCGAAGTGCAGATGCGGCGACAGGCGCGACGTGCCGACCCGGTCGGGCCGGTCACGGCCCACGCTGTAGCCACGCAGCGCGCCATCGATGAAGATTTCGAGCGCCTCCGACGCGCCCGCCTCGCCCGGCTTCCACAGCGGCCAGAAGCCCGCATCCCATGGGTGCGCGGGTGCAAGTCCCAGCGCGTCCAGCGCGACGCCTTCCGGCCCGGCCTCGCTCGGCGGCAGTGTTCGCGGCGCCTCCCACGACGTCTGCAGCCGCCACTCGGACAGCGCCTTGCGCCAGAACGGGGTGAACACCTTGTAGGGGCCGCCCTGCCCGGTCTGCAGCGCCCACGGCTCGAACAGCAGCGCGCCATTGTGGCTCTCGGCGCGCACGCCCGATCCACGCAGCGCCGACTTGATCAGCGCGTCGCGCGTCTCGATCCGCGGGTCATAGCGCCGGTTCCAGAACACCGCCTGCGCCTCGCAGGTGTCCACCAGCGATTGCAGCGTCGCCAGGGTCGGACCGTGGAACAGCCGCAGGCGGTTGCCACGACGCCGCAGCTCCGCGTCTAGCGCGGCCAGCGATCGATGGCGCCAGGCATTGGAGGCCGCGCCGGGCGCCCAGGTGCCTTCCTCGTCCGGCGCGTGGATGTAGACGCACACCGGCGCGAGGCCCGCGTCCAGCGCGGCGCGCAGCGCCGGGTTGTCGTCGAGCCGCAGATCATTGCGGAACCACACGATCGCCTGTGCCATGCGCGCTCCTGTTGGCCCCTGCGGGGCCGCTGTGATCGGACCGCGCCGGGCCATGCGCGAGACGGCGGCAGGCGCGACGCAGTGCCGGCATGCCTCCGACCATGACGGAAGCTGCCCGCCGGATCGGTCACAATAACGGCCCGGCCCTCGGGCCGCGTCAGAGAACCCATTGCCGCCGTGACTGCTTCCCCCTTCCCGCTCGAACCCACGCCGGCCGAGGCGCAACGCGCGATCGCCGAGGAATTCGCGTTCTTCAGCGACTGGTCGGAACGCTACCAGTACCTGATCGACCTGGGTCGCAAGCTGCCGCCCTTTCCCGATGAGCTCAAGACCGAGGCCAACCGCCTGCAGGGTTGCCAGTCGATGGTCTGGATCGTGCCGTCCGGTGATGCCGGGCGCCTGGACTTTGCGGCTGCCAGCGATTCGGCGATCGTCTCGGGGCTGATCTATCTTGCGTTGCGGGTGTATTCGGGACGCAGTGCGCGCGAGATCGTCGACACCGACGCGGACTACATCGCCGACATCGGCCTGGCCAAGCATCTGTCGCCGACACGCAGCAACGGGCTGGCGGCATTGCTCGCGGTCATCCGCGAACGGGCGCAGACCGAACTGGCGTGAGCAGACGCTCCAACGCCGCGCCTGCCGACAGCCGCGCGGCGCCGCTGCGCAACCCTGGATTCCGGCGCCTGCTCGGCTATCGGATCTTCACCATCCTGTCCTACCAGATCGTCGCGGTCACGGTGGGCTGGGAAATCTACACGCGCACCGGCGACCCGTGGATGCTCGGGCTCGTGGGCCTGGCGGAAGTGCTGCCCTACTTCTGCGTGGCGCCTTTTGCCGGGTATCTGGTCGACCAGTTGCCGCGTCGCAAACTCGGCATGGCCGCCGCGGGTGCGCTTTCCATCACGCCGCTGCTGCTGGCAATGCTCGCGTTGGGCATCTTCGAAGGCAGCATCTGGCTGATCTATCTGCCGATCATGCTGACCGGCATGGTCCGGGCATTTCTCGGACCGGTCTACAACGCGCTGTTCGCGCGGGTGTTGCCGCGCGATCAGTTCGTGCGCGGCGCGAGTCTCGGCAGCATCGCCTTCCAGGGCGCGATCGTGGTGGGCCCGGCGATCGGCGGCTTCGTCGTGGGCTGGGCGGGCACCGCCGCGGCGTACCTGCTGGCCTCGGCGCTGGCCCTCGTCGTGATCGCGTTCCTCGCCCGCATGCAGGTCACCGAACCCGCACCGCAGCTGCAGCGCGCGCCGATCTTCGCCAGCATCGCCGAGGGCGGGCGTTTCGTGTTCGGGCACCAGATCCTGCTGGCGGCGCTGGCGCTCGACATGTTCGCAGTGCTGTTCGGCGGTGCGATCTCGCTCGCGCCCGCCTTCATCCACGACGTCCTGCGCTACGGTCCCGAAGGCCTGGGCATCCTGCGCGGCGCGCCCGCCCTGGGTTCGGTCGCGATGGGCATCTGGCTGGCGCGCCACCCCATCCAGCGGAACGCGGGGCGCATCCTGCTGTTCGCGGTTGCGGGCTTCGGGCTGTGCATGATCGGCTTCGGCCTGTCGACGGCGTTCTGGCTGTCGGCCTTTTTCCTGCTGCTGTCGGGCATGTGCGACGGCATCTCGGTGGTCATGCGCTCGACGATCATGCAGTTGGCGACGCCGGATCACATGCGCGGACGCGTCTCGTCGATCAACGGTCTGTTCGTCGGCTCCTCGAACGAGATCGGCGCCTTCTACATGGGCTCGATGGCGCGCCTGCTCGGGCTGGTGCCGGCGGTGGTCCTCGGTGGCTTCGTGACGATGGGGGTGGTCGCGACGACCGCCTGGCGGGCGCCCAGACTGCGGCGGCTCGACCTGCGCGATCTGCAATGAGCGCCCGTCGATCGGACAGCCAAGAAAAAAGCCCGCTTGCGCGGGCTTCTTCCGTCAGCGCCGAGGCGCAGTGATCACTCGCCCATCTGCTTCTGCAGATGCTCCCAGCGCTCCTGCTCATCGATGGTGCGCTCGGCGGTCAGGCGTGCCTCGAGGCGATCGAGACCGATCTCCTCGCCCGAGTCCACGCTGTAACCGTATTCGCCCGAATCGACGCGCTTGAGCGTGCTGTCGATCTTGCCGATCAGCTTGCGATAGCGATCGCGGGTACGCAGTTCGAGCGAGTTCTCGGTTTCACGGGTTGCACGCTCGGCTTCATCGCCGACGTCACGGACCTCGTCCTTGAGGTTTTCGATCGTCTGCTTCGATTCCTCCACCAGGTCCGCGCGCCAGTTGAGCAGGCGCTGGCGGAAATACTCGAGCTGCAACGGGCTCATGTACTCCTCGTCGGCGCTGGGCTTGTAGCCCTGCGGAAGAATGGGACGACCTGTTTCTGCATCGGTCTTGTACTGCACGACCTTCACCTTTGTTCTTGGCGCCGGAACCTGCTGGCGCGCAACGCCCGCGACGGCGACCTTGCCGGCCGGACGTGGACGCTTTGTGGGAGTGGATGCCGGCGCCGGTTTCGGCGCGGCGGTTTTCGCCGGGGCGGAAGCCGTCTTCGGGGCCCCCGCCTTCGGTGCGGCAACCGGCTTGTCGCTGATCGACTTCGCCGGTGCCGTCTTCTTTGCGACGGGCGTCTTCGCAACCGCGGGAGCGGCAGCGGGGTTCGGCTTCGTCGCCGGCTTGGCGGCCGCGGCCTTTGCCGGAGCCGCTCTCGCCGTCTTCTTCGCAGGCGCCTTTGCGGGCGCGGTCTTCGCCGAGCCCGCCTTTGCCGTATTCTTCGCGGGTGCCTTGGCAGGCGCAGTCTTCGCCGCGGCCTTGGCAACCTTCTTCGCAGGCGCCTTGGCCGGTGCCTTGCTCGCGGCCTTGGCGGGCGCCTTCTTCGCCGTGGTCTTGACGGCGGGGGCAGCCTTCTTCCCGGCAGGGGCTTTCGCTGCGGGCTTTGCGGCCTTCTTCAAGGCCTTCTTTGCGGGTTTCTTGACTGCCACGAGCTGCTTTCCTTGTCATTCCCTTGGGCGGGGAAGCGGCGTGTTATACCCTGCCTAACCCTGCAGCGGCAACCGCCCCCACCCCTGTGTTCATCGCCCTCGCCGACCTGTCGTGATCGCGCGCCTGCTTATCCTCGTGCTGCGCGGCTACAAGCGCTTTGTCAGCCCCCTGCTCGGCCAGCGCTGCCGCTTCCATCCCAGCTGCTCGAGCTACGCGATGGTTGCCATCGCCCGTTTCGGCGTGCTGCGGGGCGGCTGGCTTGCGCTGCGCAGGCTTCTCCGCTGCCATCCCCTGCATCCGGGCGGACACGATCCCGTGCCGATGCCGAAACTGGACCCCTGAGCATGACTTCGACCCTGATCCGCAACGCGCGCCTTGTCAACGAAGGCCGTATTTTCGATGGTGACCTGCGTATCGGCGCCGACGGCCGCATCGCCGCGATCGGCAGCGCACTGGACGCGCGCAACGGCGACACCGTGGTCGACGCGGCCGGCCGCTGGCTGCTGCCGGGCATGATCGATGATCAGGTGCACTTCCGTGAGCCGGGCCTGGAACACAAGGCCGACATGGCGACCGAGTCGGCCGCCGCCGTCGCCGGCGGCCTGACCAGCTTCATGGACATGCCCAATACAAGCCCGCCGACGCTCAGCGCCGACGTGCTGCAGGACAAGTACGACCGCGCCGCAGGCCGCGCCCGGGCCAACTACGGCTTCTACATGGGCGCGAGCAACGACAACCTCGACCACGTGCGTCGGATCGATCCACTGACCACGCCGGGCGTCAAGGTGTTCATGGGTGCGTCGACCGGCAACATGCTGGTCGATGATCCCGACACGCTCGACGGCATCTTCCGCGAAACGCCGGTCCCGATCATCACGCACTGCGAGGACACGCCGACGATCGACGCGATCCAGCGCGAGTACGTGGCGAAGTACGGCGAGGACATTCCCGCCGAATGCCATCCGGACATCCGTTCGCGCGAGGCCTGCATGAAGTCGACGCAGCTGGCGCTTTCGCTGGCCCGCCGCCACGACACCCGCCTGCACGTGCTGCACATCTCGACCGCAGACGAACTGGCGCTGTTCGAGCGTGGCCCGCTGGTCGATGCCGCGGGCCGCCTGCGCAAGCGCATCACCGCCGAGACCTGCATCCACTTCCTGCGCTTCGACCGTGCCGATTACGCGCGCCTGGGTCATCTGATCAAGTGCAATCCCGCGATCAAGGATGCATCCGACCGGGCAGCGCTGCTGCGCGCGCTGGCCGACGATGTCATCGACGTCCTTGCCACCGACCATGCGCCGCACCTGCTGAGCGAGAAGGAAAACCCGTACACGCGCGCGCCGAGTGGCCTGCCACTGGTGCAGTTCGCCCTGGTCGCCGCGCTCGAGTGCGTGCACGAAGGCCATTTCGACATCACCCGGGTCGTGCAGAAGTTCGCGCATGCGCCCGCGCAGCTGTTCGATGTCGCCGAGCGCGGCTTCCTGCGCGAGGGTTATTTCGCCGACCTGGTCATGGTTGAGGACGTTCCCTTCACCGTGCAGCGCGAGCAGGTGCTCTCGAGGTGCGGCTGGTCGCCGTTCGAGGGTACGACCTTCCGCTCGCGCATCGCGTCGACCTGGGTCAACGGACGCCTCGCATGGGATGGCAGCCAGCTCGTCGGCGAGCCGGCCGGGCAGCGTCTCGCCTTCGCCCGGTGAAGCCCGCGCGCTGCACCGCCTTCATCGGCTGACGTGTAGCGTGCGCGCCCCGCCATCCGACGCCCACCCGGACCACGCATGACCCTGCTTCGCCGTTCCCAGCTCGCGCTGGCGCTGATCGTCCTTTCGCTCCTGCTCGCAGCGCCGCTGGTCGCGCAGGACACGAGCGATGTCCGCTTTCCGGCGCAGGTGCAGCAGGGGAGCCTCGTCGTCGGCAAGGTGCCGGCAGGCAGCCGGGTCCGGTTCCGCGATCGCGACCTGCGGGTCAGCGGTTACGGCACCGTGGTCCTGGGCATCGGCCGCGACGAAACCGGCCCGGTGCAACTGGAAGTGACGCGCGCGGACGGCAGCCGCCAATCGACCGCAATCGCGATCACGCCACGCGACTGGCCGGTCGAGCGCGTCAACGGTGTGCCGCCGGCCACGGTCAATCCGCCGCCGGCGATCGCCGAGCGCATCCGGCGGGAACAGGCGCAGGTCACCGAGGCCCGCCAGCGCGACGACGACCGTGTCGATTTCGGCAACGGCTTCATCCGTCCGGTGGAGGGCCGCATCAGCGGGCGCTTCGGCCGCGCCCGTTCCTACAACGGACAGCCGGGCTCGCCGCATTCGGGCATGGACATCGCGGCGCCGACCGGCACTCCGGTCAAGGCACCGGCCGCCGGTATCGTCACCTTCGCCGCGCCCGACCTCTATCTGACCGGCGGCACCCTGCTGCTCGACCACGGCCATGGCGTGAGTTCGAACTTCCTGCATCTGTCGCGCATCGATGCCAAGGTGGGCGATCGGATCGAACAGGGCCAGGTCATCGGTGCGGTCGGCGCGACCGGACGCGCCACCGGGCCGCACCTGCATTGGGGGATGAACTGGCTCGATGTGCGGGTCGATCCGCAGCTTGCACTGGAGCGGCCCTGACGAGGATGGGCCAGCGCTTCTTGCGCGCTGAGCGTATCCAGATCAGCTGATGGGCACATCGTTCCCCCTGCAGTGACGCCGCAGGCAAGTCCGGGCCAGCGCGGCGGAAGGTCCGCGCCCGCCGCACAAGCAGCCGATCATTGACGCACCGTGGACCGGATGCGCTGGCGGAGGGTCGGCGATTCGCCAGCCCGGATGGGGCCTTCCGGGCCGGTCGATCCAGCCAGCACCCGCTGGCGGGAACCTCAGGGACCGCTGACCCGCGCGACCGCGTCGTGCGCGTGCAGGCTCTCGAAATGCGAGACCGTCGCCTCGAAACGGGCAATGCGCGGATCCGTCGACAGGGCCGCCGACACGCGGCGGGCGGCGTCCTCGCAGAACATCAGGTTTTCGGCGTTGAGGCTGGCGAAGGCCTGCTCGTCCTCGCGCTTGACCGCGGTCTGCACCGGCGTGCCGAGCGCATGCTCCAGGGCATCGACGATCGCGAGGACCGGAAACACATCGACGTCGTTGGCCAGTCGCAGGCGCACATCGGCCCGACTGCGCTGGGCATGCGGGGTCGCGGCCAGACCGCGCGGCGATTCCAGCCATTCGCGGACCGCGTCGAAACCGCTGGTGGACGGGGTGAAGTCACCGGCGAACCGGGCGGCATTGAGCTGGCGCGAGAGCGCAGCGGACGCCGGGCAGGTGCTGGAGTATTCGACCGACAGCGCGAGTGTCAACGCCAGCCCGTCCGGTGACAGCACCGCGTCGATTTCGACCGGATATGTCTTCCAGCCACTGTGCGCGCTGGCCAGTGCGGGCCGCCGTAGCAGCTGTCCATAGCGCAGGGTCAGCTGGACTCGGTCGGCAAGCCCGCGCTGTGAGTCGATGCAGGCGCGCAGAACCCGCGCGATGGAGCCGCGGTCGAGCGTCTGGCTCGCGAATGCATCCTGCAGATGCAGGTACAGCCGCGACATATGGATGCCGCGCGCATCCGGATCGATCAGGTTCACACCGATATCTGCGGAGGCCGGGACCGTGACCATTCCGCCATCGGCATCCTCGATGCGCAGCGGGATGGCGATATTGCCCATGCCGACCCAGTCCAGCAGGCGTGCGGCCTGGGCCTGGTCGCCGGCAACGTCGGGGAGGCGGTCGGTGATCGATGCGGTGTTCAATACGGGCTCGCGGCGGAATGCGGGAAATGAAGCGTCGGGCGGCGCGCGCACCGACATGAAGCGAAGACGCGCAGTCTACCGGCTTGCCCAACACGGCCCCCGCAACGCTGCGTTTCCAGCGACCCCATTGGAACGGGATTCAGCGCGCCAGGGCGGCGCGCCAGCTCGACCACAGCACGCGCAACGCAGGCACTGGCCGCGCCTCGCCCGTACGCGCCAGGATCGCCAGCCGTGCGCCACTGATGGCGTTGGCGATGCGGCGCGGGCGCGTGCCACCGTCGCGCGACGGCCACTGCTCGATCAACTCCGCGGCCAGCGCGCGATCGGTGCGCGCAAGGGCCTGCTGGGCAAGCAGCGGGACCGCCGTGATGCGGCCATCGCCGCTGTCGCGGCTGCCGTCTCCGAACAGCCGCGCCTCGCACGCGGCGATCGCGAGGGCGAGATCCTGCGTCTGCGCCAGGTTCCCGGCGAGCTGGTGCGGATGCTCGCGGGTCGCCGGAAGCAGCCGCAGGGCGAGCGCCAGCGTCTGCCACGGCGCATCCACGCGCTGCAGGTGCGTGCCCAGCGGATGGCGTCGCGCGCCCTTGCCCCAGCCCTGCAGCTCCTCCTGCCACCACGCCAGCTTGGCCAGGCCCGGGGTCGCCTCGGCCCCTGCCCATGCGGCGTCGCCGAACTCCTCGAGCAGCGAGAACCATGCGGCCGCACGCTCGCGCATGGCTGGTTCGACGAACGCCATGCCGATGCGCCATTCGGGCCAGCGCGCCTGCCACTTGGCGACGAAATCCTCGTCGGCCGGTCGCATTGACGCGCTCATGGCGCGGGCCAGCCGCGCGGCACCGCGAGCGCGTCCGGTGCGTCGTGCATCACGTCGCCCTGCCAGGCGATCGGGTCGTCCTCCTCCAGGCGGTAGCCCCACAGCGCGACGACCGACGGCATGCCTGCGGCCCGCGCGGCGGCGATGTCGCGCGCGTCGTCGCCGACGTAGACGCAGTCGCCGGGCGCCAACCCGATCGCCTCGGCGGCGTGCAGCAAGGGCAACGGATGCGGCTTGCGCTCGGCCAGCGTGTCGCCGCCGACCAGCACCGCGCAGCGGTCCTGCCAGCCCAGCTGCGGCAGGAGGCGCGCGGCCAGGTATTCGGGCTTGTTGGTCACGATGCCCCAGCGGGTACCGGCCGCTTCCAGCGCGGCCAGCATCGGCTCGATCCCCTCGAAGGGCGCTCCGTGGCGACCCAGCTCCTCGGCGTAGACCGCCAGGAACTCGGGCACCAGCGCGGCGATGGCTTCGGCATCGAGTTCGGGAAACGCCACCGACGCCATCGCCCGCGCGCCGCGCGAGACGACCGGGCGGATATCGGCGAGCGTGCGCGGCGCACGGCCGCGGGCGGCGAGCATGCGGTTGACGGTCGCGAGCATGTCCGGCGCACTGTCGAGCAGCGTGCCGTCGAGATCGAACAGTGCGCCGGCAGGGAACGCCGCGCGGGAAGCGGACGGACTCACTCGGGTTTCCGTGCCCAGGCCAGGTAGTTCACGTCGGTGCGCGAGATCAATCGCGCGCCGTTGCGCCAGGGCTCGTACATCAGCCCGGTGACCTCTTCGAGCTGCAGGCCTGCCGCGCGCAGCCACGCCGCCAGTTCCGACGGCTTGATGAAGGACGCGTACTGATGGGTGCCGCGCGGCAGCAACCGGGCCACGTATTCCGCGCCGATGATCGCCAGCGCGAACGCGGCCGGCGTGCGGTTGAGGGTCGAGACGAACAGCGTTCCGCCGGGCTTGAGCAGCGTGGCGCAGGCCTGCAGGATCGCGGCAGGGTCCGGTACGTGTTCCAGCATTTCCATGCAGGTCACCACGTCGAAGCTGCCCGGCTGCTCGGCGGCGAGCGCCTCGACCGACTGCACGCGGTAATCCACGTCCACTCCGCTCTCGAGCCCGTGCAGCCTGGCCACCTTGACCAGATCGTCGGCCAGGTCGATCGCCGTGACCCGGGCATTGCGCCGTGCCATCGCTTCGCTGAGCAGGCCACCGCCGCAGCCGACATCGAGCACCCGTGCGTCGTCGAGCCGCGCGCGGCCGATGATGTAGTCGAGGCGTACCGGATTGAGCGCATGCAGCGGCTTCTGCGGGCCGTCGACATCCCACCAGCGATTGGCGAGCGCGCCGAACTTGTCCAGTTCTGCCTGATGGAAGTTGTCGCGTGGTGCGTTCATGCTGCCCTCGTCTTGCCTAGGTGCTTCGGACGTGATGCCGTCATGCGCCGGGGCGCAATGTGGCGATGCGCTCGCGCCATTGGCGCGCATTCGCGGTGATGGCGTCGAGATCGAACCCGACCAGTGTGCGCGACTGCAGCTTCGGCTGCCCGGCGATCCAGACATCGCTCACCTGGTGACGCCCGGTCGCGTAGACCAGCTGCGAGACCACGTGGTGCAGCGGCTGGGTTTCGACCGGCGACAGGTCCACGCAGATCAGGTCCGCCTGCTTGCCCGGCTCGATCGAGCCCGTCAGGTGACCGAATCCGACCGCCTTCGCTCCGCCCAGGGTGGCGGCGCGCAGCGCGGTGAATGCATCGAAGCCGGCAGCGTCGTTCGCTACCGCCTTGGCCAGGATCGCCGCTGTGCGGGTCTCGCCGAACATGTCGAGATCGTTGTTGCTGGCGGCGCCATCGGTGCCGATCGCGAGGTTCACGCCCGCCCGCTCCAGGGCGCAGGCCGGGCAGAAGCCCGACGCCAGCTTGAGATTGGATTCCGGGCAATGCACGACGCTGACGCCGCGCTCGGCGCACAGGTGGATCTCGCTCTCGGTCAGCTGGGTCATGTGCACCGCGATCAGCCGGTCGTTGACGAGCCCCAACCGATCGAGCCGGGCGAGCGGACGCTGGCCATACTCGTCGAGCGACTGCTGCACCTCCTGCGCGGTCTCGTGCAGGTGCAGATGCACCGGCAGGTCGAGCTGGTCGGCGAGCATGCGGATGCGCTCGAAATTCGCGTCGCCGACCGTGTAGGGCGCGTGCGGCGCAAAGGACATGGCGATCAGCGGATCGTCGCGCCACTGGTCGTGCACCTCGCGAGCGCGCTCGAAATACGCGTCGTCGCTCGAGGCCCAGGCGGTCGGGAAATCGATCACCGGCAGACCGACGCGCGCACGGAAGCCATGCTGCTTGTAGACAGCGGCCTGCACGTCGGGGAAAAAGTAGTTCTCGTTGACGCAGGTGGTGCCGCCCCGGAGCATTTCGGCCAGCGCCAGGGTCACGCCGTCGGCGACGAATTCCGGGCCGATCACCGCGCCTTCGATGGGCCAGATGTGCTGCTGCAGCCAGACCTTCAGTGGCAGGTCGTCGGCGATCCCGCGCAGCAGCGTCATCGGATTATGGGTATGCGCATTGACCAGCCCGGGCAGCAGCGCCGATTGCGGGCGCGCCACCGTTTCGGCCGGCGCATAACGCTGCCGGGCCTCGGCGATCGGCAACACGGCGAGGATCTCGCCGCGATGCACCGCAACCGCGTGGTCGTCGAGGACCACCGCGTGCGGCTCCACCGGCACCACGTGCGCCGCTTCGATCAGCAGGTCGATGGCCTGCGGGTTTTCGTCATGCATGCTCAGTCGTCCTCGGCGTGGATCCAGTAGAAGGCCGATTCGAGTGCGTCCACGTCATGGCGGGCGCCGGCATAGCGCGGGACCCGGCTCGGGCGACACAGGAACCTGCCCTCTTCGCTGCCGGGCGCGCTTTCGATGCGCGCCGCATCGGCTGCGGCGCGCAGATCGGCGAAGCCGTGTTGCAAACCCGGATCTCCCCCGATGGGGATGCGGCCGCGCCGGTCACCAGGCGCAGGCCCCGCAGCCGGCTGCAGGGCTCGCCTTCGATCCATGGCCGGAAGTCCGTCACGGAAGCGAAGATCGGCCGATGCGCCGGACATCGTCTATCGCCGGCCGCACAGACGCCCGCGGCGATACATGCACGCTCCGCAGTGGGCATGCGCCGCCGGCGACTGCGGCGCCGGACTTGATCGCAAGCAGTCGCGCGCAGGCACCGGCCCGGACACCTCGCGTCATCACTTGACCCGGCTGACGTACTCGCCCGAACGGGTATCGACCTTGATGACCTCTTCCTGGCCGACGAACAGCGGCACGCGCACCACGGCGCCGGTCTCGAGCGTCGCCGGCTTGCCGCCGCCGCCCGAGGTGTCGCCACGCACGCCCGGATCGGTCTCGGTGATCTGCAGCTCGACGAAGTTGGGCGGCTGCACCGCGATCGGGGTGCCGTTCCACAGCGTCACCACGCACTCTTCCTCGCCCTTGAGCCACTTCTCCGCGCCGCCCATGCCGGCCTTGTCGGCCTGCACCTGCTCGAAGGTCTCGGGGTTCATGAAATGCCAGTACTCGCCGTCGCTGTAGAGATACTGCATGTCGGTGTCCATGACGTCGGCCACTTCCACCGAGTCGGTCGCCTTCATCGTCAGCTCGACGACGCGGCCGGACTTGATGTTCCGGTACTTCATGCGAGTGAACGCCTGGCCCTTGCCCGGCTTCACGTACTCGGTGTCGATGATGACGCACGGCTCGCTGTTGACCAGGATCTTCTGGCCGTTCTTGACGTCATTCATGCCATAACTGGCCATCATCTGCTCCTGCTGGGCCGGGCGCGCCGGCGGCTACACTACGGGGTTTACCGCCCGCGACACGCGCGGGTGGCTCTGTCTGTTGGATCCAATCGCACATGATACCTGCAGCCCTTCTTCCGATGCAGCCGCGCCGCTGGCAGCAGGCCTGGCGCGAGGCTGTCCGCGACCCGCGCGAGCTGCTCGCCCTGCTCGGCCTCCAGGATCTGGCGCTCGGCGTCTCGTCCGAAGCCGCCGCGCAGTTCCCGCTGCGCGTACCACGCGGTTTCGTAGCCCGCATGCGCCATGGAGACCCGCACGACCCGTTGCTGCGCCAGGTCCTGCCACTGGACGCGGAGATGCGTCCCGTGCCCGGCTTCACGCTCGACGCGGTCGGCGATGGCGCGGCAAAAGCCGGGCCAGGCGTGATCCACAAGTACGCCGGGCGTGCGTTGCTGGTCGCGACCGGCAGCTGCGCGGTGCATTGCCGCTACTGTTTCCGCCGTCATTTCCCCTATGCCGAGGAGACCGCGGCGGCGGGCGGCTGGCGCGAGGCCATCGTCGCGATCGCGGCCGATCCGAGCATCGAGGAGGTCCTGCTGTCGGGTGGCGACCCCCTGTCGCTGGCCACCGCGAAGCTGGCCGAGCTCACCGACGCGCTGCGCGAGCTGCCGCACGTGCGCCGCCTGCGGCTGCATACGCGCCTGCCGATCGTGCTGCCCGAACGCGTGGACGCCGAGCTGACCGGATGGCTCGCGTCCCTGCCCTGGCCCGTCGCCATCGTCGTGCATGCCAACCACGCCAACGAGTTCGATGCCTCGGTGGACGCCGCGATGCGCGACCTGCGCGCGACCGGCGCCACCCTGCTCAACCAGGCCGTGCTGCTGCGCGGGGTCAACGACGATGTGGACGCGCTTGCCGCCCTGGCCGAGCGCAGCTTCGATGCCGGTGTGCTGCCCTATTACCTGCATCAGCTCGACCGGGTGGCGGGCGCCGCGCATTTCGAAGTCGACGACGGGACCGCGCTCGCCCTGCACGCGGCGCTCGTGGCGCGCCAGTCCGGATATCTCGTGCCCCGTCTTGTGCGCGAGGTCGCAGGCGATGCATCCAAGCGCGCGATCAACGCCACTGTTGATGGACGGATTGCGCCCCCCATGGCATAAGGCGGTCTGTCATGGAGACCCAAATGTCGACCCGAGCCGACACTGCCCTGCGCCTGCTGATCGTCGACGACCTCGTCGAGAATGCGGAAGCGATCGCCAGCGGACTGCGCAACGCCGGCATCGCCGTGCGTCCACTGCGGCCCGAATCCGACGACGAGCTCGGCCGCATGATCGGCAGCCAGTCTCCGGACGTGGTCATCGCCGCGCGTGGATCCAGCATGCTGCCGTTCCCGCAGGTCATGCAGCGGGTCGCCGACAGCGGTCGCGACCTGCCGGTGATCGCCCTGGTCGATGCGCTGGAGGAGGCCGACTATGTCGACGCGATCCAGTCGGGCGCCCGCGCCGTCGCGCTCCGGCACACGCCCCAGCAGGTGCTTGCCTGCGTGCGCGAGGCCTGGGCCGATCGCGATGCGCGCCGCAGCCTGCGCAGGCTTGAAGCGCGAGTGCGCGAGACCGAACGCCGCTGCGATGCACTGATCGATTCGTCGCGCGATGCGATTGCCTACATCCACGAGGGCATGCATATCCGCGCGAACACTGCCTATCTGGAAGTGTTCGGCTACGAGAGTTTCGAGGACATGGAGGGGGTCTCGCTGCTCGACATGGTCGCGCCGCAGCACGTCGACTCCTTCAAGACTTTGCTCAAATCCCTGAGCAAGGGCGAGCCGCCTCCGCCGCGACACGAGATCGAGGCGCGCGGCCTGGACGGCAAAGCGTTCCCGGCCGCGATGGAATTCACCGCGGCGCAGTACGAGGGCGAGCCCTGCCTGCAGGTGATCCTGCGCCGGCGCGAAGAGATCGGTGCCGACCTGGTGCTGGAGCTCGAGGAACTGCGCCACCGCGACCAGGTCACCGGGCTGCTGAACCGACCCACGTTCCTGCGCGCGATCGAGGATGCGGTCGATGACGCGGCGCAGTCCGACGTGCAGTACGGCTTCCTGATGCTCGAGCCGGACCACCACCAGCAGTTGCTCGCCGACATCGGGCTCGACCATGCCGACGATCTGCTGGCGGCGGTCGCCGCGCGCCTGCGCTCCCTGCTCGGGGACGACGCGACCCTCGCCCGCTATGGCGGCCATACCCTCGCGGTCCTGCTGCGCGCCAGCGACTACCACGCCACGGTGACGACCGCCGAGCGCCTGCGCGCGGGGTTTGCCGACCATGTGGTCGAGATCGCCGAACGCTCGAGCACCGTCACCATCAGCATCGGCGGCGTCCAGGTCGGCGAGAAGATCGCCAATGTCGCCCAGGTCCTTGCGCGCGCCAGCAACGCGTTGGAGTCCGCATCGGGCACCGGTGGCAATCGCTGCGAAGTGTTCGACCCCAGCGCGGTCGACCGCGTCGAGGAAGAGCGCGTCCAGGCCTGGGTGGCCCGCCTGCGCGGCGCACTCGATGCAGACGGGTTCGTGCTGCATTACCAGCCGATCATCAACCTGCAGGGCGACAACGCCGCGGTCTACGAGATCCTTCTGCGACTCGACGGCGGCGACGGCGAACTGATCCCTCCGAGCACCTTCCTGCAGATCGCAGAAGACAACGGCATGCTCGCCGAGATCGACCGGTACGTGGCCTCGCGGGCGATCGCGGCGATCGCGCAACGCCTCCGCGCCGGCCAGCCCACCACCCTGCTGGTCAAGGTCAGCCAGGCCTCGCTGGACGGCGATGCCTTCGCCGACTTCGTCGGGGCACAGCTCGCCGAACAGCAGGTGCCGGGTGAGTACCTGGTGCTGCAGCTACCCGAATCGAAGGTGTTCACCCATCTCAAGGCGGCCCAGGCCTTCGCGGCGCGCATTGGTCGTTTCGACGGTCGTTTCGCCCTCGAGCAGTTCGGTGTCGGCCTCGACTCGTTCCAGCTGCTCAGCCACCTGCAACCGCATCTGCTCAAGCTCGATCGCAGCTTCACCGACGATCTGCCCGGCAATTCCGAGAACCAGCAGCGGATCGGCGAGATCGCCCGGCGTGCACGCGAGTTCGGTATCCGCACCATCGCCGAGTTCGTGCAGGACGCAGCGAGCATGTCGATCCTGTTCGGCGCCCAGATCGACTACGTGCAGGGCAACTTCCTGGCCGCAGCAGCGCCCGGCATGCAGTACGACTTCGACTAGCGTCGCCGCTGGCCGGCCCTATTGCAGGGCCGGCGTCCAGGTCAGGCTGGTGATACGCCATGTGCCTGCGCGCAACCGCCATCCGCTTTCGATCCGCCAGGCCTGCGCGCTGTCGGGCAGAAGTGCGCTCCCCTCGCCGCCCGTGAGCGCGGCGCGCGTTCGCACGAGCGCGCGATCCTCGCCCTGCAGCTGCACGTCCAGCGGGCCGGTGATCACCCCGATACGCTGATGGCGCAGCATCAGGGCTGCAGCCATCTGCCGCGCCGCGCGGCGGTCCATGTTCTGCGGCCCGATGAAATCCTCGTCGAGCAGTTCGGCCACGGCGGATGCGCTGCGCGCCTCGATCGCCGACTGCAGCGCCGCGACCTGCGAACGAACCGCTTCTTCGGGGGACGACGCGCCGCCGCAGGCGACCAGCGTCGTGGCAAGCAGCACCAGTACCGCGGCGGGAACGGCAATCCTCCAGCGGGACACAGTGGGATACGGCAATGGCATGGAGGCTCCAGGTTGTGGCAAACGTCGGCATTTTCGCAGCGACCATGCACCGAACGCCTGCATTTACGCCGCGACGCGCCTTGCCTCCCCCCGGTGCCTATGCTCCAATCTGGCGCATTGCGCAGGCACGTTCACCAGTCCGAGTGACGGCCTTCAATCTGGGAGAGGAATGCATGACCGAGCGACGCCCGTGGCTGGCGAATTATCCTGCAGGCGTACCGGCGGAGATCGATCCCGAGCAGTATGGCTCGGTTCCGGCAGTCCTCGACGAGGCGATCGCGAAATTCCGCGACAACGTCGCCTTCTCCAACATGGGCAAGACGCTCACCTACGGTGAGCTCGACGCGCGCAGCCGCGATTTTGCGGCGTACCTGCTCGGCGAACTCAAGCTCAAGAAGGGCGATCGCGTCGCGATCATGATGCCCAACTGCCTCCAGTACCCGATCGCGACGTTCGGCGTCCTGCGCGCCGGGCTGACGGTGGTGAATACCAATCCGATGTACACCGCGCGCGAGCTGCGCCACCAGCTGGTGGACTCGGGCGCGTCCGCCGTGCTGGTCATGGACAACTTCGGCAAGACGGTCCAGGACGTGCTGCCCGATACGCAGGTCAAACAGGTCATCACCACCGGCCTTGGCGACCTGCTCGGTTTCCCGAAGGGACCGATCGTCAACTTCGTGCTCAAGTACGTGAAGAAGATGGTTCCCGATTACGCCATCCACGGCGCGATCCGGTTCCGCGAGGCGCTCGCACTCGGGCACAAGCACGAGCTGCCGCCGGTCTCGATCACCCTCGACGACATCGCCTTCCTGCAGTACACGGGCGGCACCACGGGCGTAGCCAAGGGCGCGATGCTCACCCATCGCAATCTCGTCGCCAACATGCTGCAGGCCTCGGAATGGATCGGTCCGCTCGCGCGGCCGGGACAGGAAACCATCGTCACCGCGCTGCCGCTCTACCATATCTTCGCGTTGACAGCGAACGGGCTGGTCTTCATGCGGCTTGGGGCGAAGAACATCCTGATCACCAATCCGCGCGACATGCCCGGCTTCGTCAAGGAGCTCAAGCGTGAGCCCTTCACGGCGATCACCGGCGTCAACACGCTGTTCAACGGGCTGCTCAACACGCCAGGTTTTTCCGAGATCGATTTCAGCCCGCTCCGCCTCACGCTGGGCGGCGGCATGGCCGTGCAGCGCGCCGTCGCCGAACGCTGGAAGAAGGTCACCGGCGTGACCCTGGTCGAGGCCTACGGCCTGACCGAGACGTCGCCCGCCGCGTGCATCAATCCCATGGATCTGCCCGAGTACAACGGCTCGATCGGTTTGCCGGTGCCGTCGACCGATGCCTGCATCAAGGACGAGAACGGTGCGATGCTGCCTGTCGGCGAAGTCGGCGAGCTGTGCATCCGCGGCCCGCAGGTGATGAAGGGGTACTGGCAGCGCCCGCAGGACACCGCCGAGGCGATCGATGCGGACGGCTGGCTGCATACCGGCGACATGGCGCGCATGGACGAGAAGGGCTTCTTCTACATCGTCGATCGCAAGAAGGACATGATCCTGGTCTCGGGATTCAACGTGTATCCCAACGAGGTCGAGGATGTCATCGCGATGATGCCGGGCGTGCTCGAAGTGGCGGCGATCGGCGTGGACGACGAGAAGTCGGGGGAAGCGGTCAAGGTCATCATTGTCCGCAAGGATCCGACCCTGACTGCCGAGCAGGTCAAGGCCCACGCGCGCCAGCACCTGACCGGCTACAAGCATCCGCGCATCGTCGAGTTCCGGACCGAGCTGCCCAAGACCAACGTCGGCAAGATCCTGCGGCGGGAACTGCGGGACGAACCCAAGAAAGCGTGACCCCCATCACAGAATTGCCCGGATTTCGCCTCATTCTGTGACGGAGGCGGCGAAATCCTTGCCCTGTTGGTCCGATGAGCGCATAGAAGCGCCTATCGGGCATATCTGCATCAATCGGGCCCTGCCGGGGCCCGGCCGGTGGGGTCCTCTGCAAGGGGATCACCATGAACAATGTCGAACAGCTGTTGCGAATCCGCCCTTACCCCAACATGCGGGTGGAATCGGATCCGGCCAATCTCGTCCACTGGATGTACATGCACAGCCAGCTGGCTGCAGGCGACCGCCCCTGCTTCCGGCCCGGGCTGATGGACGACATGTGGAGCTTCCTCAATTCCATCACCCTGCGCGAGCAGCAGCGCCAGCCCGGTCGCCTCCGCCACGTGGTGGTCGCCTCCGATGCCGACGCGTTCAATCTCGGCGGTGATCTGGCCCTCTTCGCCCAGCTGATCCGGGCCGGAGACCGCGAACATCTGCTGGCCTACGCCCGCAAGTGCGTGGACGGCGTCCACCACATCCATTCGGGCCTGGGCGGGGACGTGCGGATGATCGCGCTGGTCCAGGGCGACGCGCTGGGCGGCGGCTTCGAACTTGCGCTCTCATGCCAGACGATCGTCGCCGAAGCAGGCGCCCAGATGGGCCTGCCCGAAGTGCTGTTCGGGCTGTTCCCGGGCATGGGTGCCTATTCGTTCCTCAGCAAGCGGGTGGCGCCGCAACTTGCCGAGCGCATCATCCTCGAAGGCAACCTCTTCAGTGCCGAAGAGATGCACGAGATGGGCGTGGTCGACGTCCTCGTGCCGCGCGGCGAAGGCCCGGCTGCGGTTGCGGACCTGGTCCGCCGGCAGCAGCGCGCACCCCATGCGCACATCGCCCTCAACACCGTGCGCGGTATCGCGCAGCCGGTCGGCTTCGACGAGCTCATGCGGATCACCGAGGTCTGGGTGGATACCGCGCTCGCACTCGACGACCGTTCGCTGAGAACGATGGATCGCATCGTCAAGGCACAGACCCGTCGCAGCTACCTGCCCAACGCCGGTGCCGCTGCCCGCTGATCTACCAGATCAGCACTCCCTTCCCCGGTCGCGCGCGGACCCAGGCTGTCCGCGCGCGCGAAGGGCGCGCCCGCCCTCGTCGAACTGCGCCGCGAGCGTGTCGAGACGTCGGCGCCATTCGCGTCGCAGCTCCCAGTCCGGCAGCGTCATGATCTCGCCACTGCCCGCCGCCAGTTGCACCAGCCCGACGTTGCCCGATACGCCCTTGAGCGCATGCGCATGGTCGCGCATCGCAGACCAGTCTTCCCCCTGCCCGGCCTGGTCGATTCCCGCCAGACAGGTACGCGCATCATCCATGCACTGGGCGACGAAGGTGACCACGAAGTTGTCGCCCAGACCGAGCGATGCGAGTTCCTCGAGCACGCCGGTGTCGAGGATGCCATCGCGCGGCGGTGCCGCCACCGGAATCGGATCGACCTCGCGCACCGGTCGCGACCCCGGCATCGCGATGTCGGCCAGGAGGTCCAGCAGGCGCGAGGCGACCACCGGCTTGGCCAGAAACGCGTAGGCCCCGGCCTTCCGGCAGTTCGCGATCGATGACGGCGTGACGTCGGCGCTGAGCACGATCACCGGCGTACGCGCGGAACCTGCCTCCATCACCCGCATCTGTCGCAACATGTCCAGCCCGCTCATGCCGGGCATGTGCAGATCCACGACGATCGCGTCATGGTCGTCACTGGCCAGGACATCGAGCACTTCCTCGGCGCCAGTCACACTCGTCACGCTGTGGCCGGCCTTCTGCAGCAGGCGTTCCAGCACCATGCGGTTGGCCGCATGGTCGTCGGCGATCAGCACGCGCATGCTGCGCACGCGCAGACGATGGCGCATGAAGGGATCGCTGAACGCGATGACATTGACCGGCTGCGTATCGATACGCGCCACGGGCTCCAGCAACCCCGCCTGGTCCGGACCTGCCGCGCCGAGCGCATCCACCTTTTGCTCGAACGGCACTTCCACCCAGAAACGGCTGCCCGCGTTCTCGGTACTTTCGAATCCGATCGTCCCGCCCATTGCCTCGGTCAGGCGCTTGGCGATGCTGGTCCCGAGGCCTGTCCCACCGAAGTCGCGCGAGAGGGTCGTATCCCCCTGCTCGAAGGCCTCGAACAGCCGGGCCCTGGCCGACGCGGGAATGCCGATGCCCGTGTCTGCGACGGTGAACTTCAGCCGCAGCGTGTCCGACGGGCCGGAGGCGGTGCCCACGTCGAACCGGACCGAACCTGCGCGGGTGAACTTGACCGCGTTTCCGACCAGATTCGTGAGCACCTGGCGCAGATGGGCCGGATCCCCGAGCAGCAGGTCCGGCACGTCGTCGGCAACCGTGGACACGTAGTCCAGGCGCTTGGCGCGCGCTCCGGGCTGCAGCACCAGATCGACACTGTTGACCACCTCGCGCAGCGAGAACGGCTGCACGACGACGCGCAGCTTGCCCGCTTCGATCGCGGAAATGTCCAGCACGTCCTCGACCAGCGCGAGCAGGCTCGAGGTGGACGCGCGTATGGTGCCCAGATATTCGCGCTGCTCGTCGTCGAGCCGGGTGGTCGCCAGAAGTTCGGACACACCCGCCAGGCCGTTGAGCGGCGTGCGGAATTCGTGACTCATATTGGCCAGGAAGCGGCTCTTGGCCTCGCTGGCGCGCTTGGCCTCGCTGGTGGCGTTGGTCAGGTCGCGCAGCAGGCCCGACAGGTACAGCGGTATCGCGACAAGGCCGATCAGCAGGCCGATGCCAAGACTGAGATTCGCGTGCCAGTACGGGGTAAGCACCAGGACGCTGCCGAAGCTGATGGCCGCCATGGTCATCGCCGCATAGAGGTAGCGATTGCCGAAGCGCAGGCCGTTGCCCACGGTGACCCACAGGATCAGCACGTACACCCAGCCGATCGGCCCACCCATCACGGTCATGGCCGCGCCCATCAGGCCGTAATCGGACAACATTCCGACCACGCGGCGCGGATGCGAAGTTTCAGGGCGCACGACGATCCACATCAGCAATGTCGCGCCGATGCAGAAGCCCACGATCACCATCGCCATGACCTGCCCGAAGGCAGGCAGGCGGGTTCCGGTATGGTCCGTCCATAGCAGAAAGACCAGCACCACGAACAGCAGGGCGAGCCGGATCGATGCCTGGCCATGCTCGCTGTCGGGGCGGCCCGACAGTCGATCCTTCAGCCAGCTGACGGCGTTCATCCCGGGCGGATCATTGCAGCGATCCCGCCGGGCGCCCGCCGAAGCGCGCACAGATCAGCTCCAGACGGGGCACGTTGGCAAGCATCGCGTCCACGCAGCGAGGATCGAAATGCCGCCCGCTGTTCTCGGCGATGTAGGCGAGCGCCTCCTCGATCGACCAGGCGCGCTTGTAGGGGCGCTTGGACATCAGGGCGTCGAACACGTCGGCAATCGCGACGATCCGTGCCTCGAGCGGAATCTGCTCACCGGCCAGACCATCGGGATAGCCCGTGCCATCGAAACGTTCCTGATGCCGCAGCGCGATCAGGGCGCTGAGCTGGATGAAGCGATTCTGGCTGTTGCTGAGCAGCTCATAGCCGATCTGCGGATGCTCGCGCATCGTCGCCATCTCTTCGGCGGTCAGCGGACCGGGCTTCATCAGGATCGCGTCGGGGATGGCGATCTTGCCGATGTCGTGCAGCGGCGCAGCCAGCTCGATCATCCGCACCTCGTCCTCGAACAGACCCATCGCCTCGGCGACCATGCCCGCGACCGCGGCAACGCGCTCGAGATTGGCGCTGGTGCTGGCGTCGCGATACGCGATCGCGCGTGCCAGCCGGGTCAGGGTCTCGCGCTCGCGCTCCTCGACCTCGTGCATGCTCTTGAGCAGGCGCTGCTCCAGCGAAAGCGCGCGCTGCTTGACCGATTCCGATTGCTGCCGCAACTGCAGCAGATTGCGACAGCGTGCCCGCAACTCGCGTGGACGGACCGGCTTGACCAGGAAATCGATGACCCCCGCCTCCAGCGCCGCCTGGCGGATCGGCTCGTCGCCGACCACGGTGACCAGGACGATCGGCACGTCGCGATGCAGCATCGGCCGCCGGAACCGCCGGGCGAATTCCAGCCCATCGACGACCGGCATCCGGTAGTCGAGCAGCAGCAGGTCGGCGCGGTGGTCCTCGCACCAGCGCAGCGCGACCTCGGGGTCACCGAAGTCGAACACTTCCAGCTCGGGACTGATGTCCTCGAGGATGTGACGCAGCATGGTCCTCGCGGACGTCTGATCGTCGACGATGACGATGTTCATGCCGAGCTTCCTCCAGTGATCCCAGCCGCATCATCGCGGCCGGGGTTCATCCGAAGCAAGTCCCGCGCCAGCAACACCCGCCATTCCGGGCCCGCCGCACCGTGATGACGGCTCGCGGCGGCCGGGATGGCTGTCTGGCGAGGGCAGCTGGTGCCCTCAGCCGTCAACCTGCGGTCGCATATAGGGAAACAGCAGCACGTCGCGGATCGATGCCGAGCCGGTGAGCAGCATCACCAGACGATCGATGCCGATGCCCAGCCCACCGGTCGGCGGCAGTCCGACCTCCAGCGCACGGATGTAGTCGGCGTCGTAGTGCATGGCCTCGTCGTCGCCGCCGGCGCGCGCATCGACCTGCGCGCGGAAACGCGCGGCCTGGTCCTCGGGATCGTTGAGCTCGGAGAATCCATTGGCGAACTCCTTGCCGCCGATGAACAGTTCGAAGCGATCGGTGATACCTGCTTCGTCATCGGACTCGCGCGCCAGCGGCGAGACCTCGACCGGGTAATGGGTGATGAAGGTCGGCTGGATCAGGCCGGCCTCGACGGTCTCTTCGAAAATCTCGAGCAGCAGCTTGCCCCAGCCGTCGCCGGCCTTCACGTGCAGGCCCAGGCGCGCGCAGTGCGCGGCCAGGGCGTCACGGTCGCGGCAGTCGGCAACCGTGATCTCCGGGTTGAGCTCGCGCACGGCTTCCTCGAGCTTCCAGCGCCGGAACGCCGGACCGACATCGATCGCATGGCCGTCCCACTCCAGCGCCGTGGTACCGACCGCCTGCTTCGCCACATCACGGATCAGCCCCTCGGCCAGGTCCATGATTTCCTCGTAGGCCACGTAGGCCTCGTAGAGTTCGAGCATCGTGAACTCCGGGTTGTGCCGGGTCGACACGCCCTCGTTGCGGAAGTTCCGGTTGATCTCGTAGACCCGTTCGAAACCGCCGACCACCAGACGCTTGAGGTAGAGCTCGGGCGCGACGCGCAGGTACAGGTCGAGGTCGAGCGCGTTGTGGTGGGTCATGAACGGCTTGGCCGCAGCGCCGCCGGCGACGTAATGCATCATCGGCGTTTCGACTTCGAGGAAGTCGCGGCTGTCGAGCCACTGGCGGATCGCGGAGATGATCCGGGAGCGCTTGACGAACACCGCCCGCGCTTCGGGCGAGACGATCAGGTCGACGTAACGCTGGCGGTAGCGCTGCTCGACGTCCGACAGGCCGTGCCACTTGTCCGGCAGCGGGCGCAGCGACTTGGTCAGCAGGCGGATCGTCTCGACCTTGACCGAAAGTTCTCCGGTCTTCGTCCGCATCAGCGTGCCTTCGGCGGCGACGATATCGCCCACGTCCCAGGTCTTGAATGCGTCGTAACGATCGCCCAGCGTCGACGACTGGAGGAACAGTTGCAGTCGGCCGCTCACATCCTGGATCTGCGCGAATGCGGCCTTGCCCATGAGGCGCTTGGCCATCAGCCGCCCGGCCACCGCGACCCGCACCCCCTCGGCCTCCAGCGCCTCGCCGCTCCAGCGCTCGGCATCACCGTAGCGCGCCTGCAATGCGCCGGCCTCGTCACGGCGCCGGAAATCGTTCGGGAAGGCCACGCCCTGCCCGCGCAACGCGGCCAGTTTGCTGCGACGCTCCGCGATCAGAGCGTTCTCGTCGACGGGCTGCGGATTGGCGGGTTGCTGATTCATGGCGATCTCTGCGAAGTGGGGCCGCGGATCTGCATCGACACGCGGAGGTGAATACGGATGCCGGGCATCGAAGGCCGGCATGCCGGGGGTCGGACGGTCCGGCCGTTGCGCGACCGGACGCCGGGAAGGCGCCATCGTACGGAGTGGCGCATTGACGGCCCGTGTGCGGCAGATGAAGCTCGACACGGACCACGAGGCCGCAACCGCGCGGCCATGGGGTAGCTCGGGAGACTCAGTTCGCGTCGGTGCGCTTGGCGCCGGCCTCGAGGCCCGATTTGAGCGCGGCCTCGACGAACTCGTCGAGATCGCCGTCGAGGACCTTCTGCGTATCGCTGCGCTCCACGCCGGTCCGCAGATCCTTGATGCGGCTCTGGTCGAGCACGTAGTTGCGGATCTGGCTGCCCCAGCCGATGTCGGACTTGGTGGCTTCCAGCGCGTCCTTCTCCGCATTGCGCTTCTGCAGTTCCAGCTCGTAGAGCTTGGCGGCCAGCATCTTCATCGCGGTGTCGCGGTTCTGGTGCTGGCTGCGCCCGGTCTGGCAGGCGACGACGGTATTGGTCGGGATGTGGGTGATACGCACCGCCGACTCGGTCTTGTTGACGTGCTGGCCACCGGCGCCCGAGGAGCGGTACACGTCGGTACGCAGATCGGCGGGGTTGATGTCGATCTCGATGTTGTCGTCGACTTCCGGCGACACGAACACCGATGTGAAGCTGGTATGCCGGCGGTTGTCGGAGTCGAACGGCGACTTGCGCACCAGCCGGTGCACGCCGATCTCGGTCTTGAGCCAACCGTAGGCGAAATCGCCTTCGATCCGCACGGTCGCGGACTTGATGCCCGCCACTTCGCCGCCGGAAACCTCCATCAGCTCGGCCTTCCAGCCGCGGCTTTCCGCCCAGCGCAGATACATGCGCAGCAGCATTTCGGCCCAGTCCTGGGCCTCGGTGCCACCGGCGCCGGCCTGGATGTCGACGAACGCTGCGGCGTGGTCCAGCTCGCCGGAGAACATGCGCTGGAATTCCAGCTTGTCGACCTCGCCGCCGAAGCGTTCGACGTCCTCGACCACCGCCTGCGCGGTGTCTTCGTCATTCTCCGATTCGGCCAGCTCCAGCAGTTCGCTGGCGCCTTCCAGCCCCTCGGTCAGGTTGCGGATGCCGTTGACGGTCTTGTCGAGCGACGAACGCTCGCGGCCCAGCGCCTGTGCGCGCTCGGCATCGTTCCAGACATTCGGGTCTTCGAGCTCGCGCTCGACTTCTTCCAGACGCTCGCGACGGGCGTCGTAGTCAAAGATACCCCCTGAGCGCATCCAGCCGACCGCGAAGGTCGACGATGCGCTGGCGAACAGGATTGAGTTCGATCATGGGCCAGATGGTCCGGGGAAACGGCTGATTCTACCAAGTTCACGCACCGGCGTCGGCCCCCGGACACGCTGTCCGCGGACGCGGAGATGTCATCGAAAGATGCCACGAATGCCTTGGGGACGGCAGCGCGCGCAGGCACGCGGCCGGTGCCCAAGAGCGCGGGCGCCCCCCCACTCCAGGGGCACTGCCCCTGGCGGTTCCGGTCAGCGGCGCTCCAGCGAGATCCGGTAGGGGCCACCCGCGTCGCCGTCGATCGAAGAGGCCTCGACGACATAGCTTCCCGGGTCCAGGCGATGGACGATGCGCGCATTCAACGCGCCGCCGCCGTCGTCATCGGACGCGACCTCGCGTCCCTCGCGCGTCAGGCGCAGATGGCTGTCGAGCCCCGCGGCATCCATCGTGATGGCATAGCTGCCCGCGCTTCGGATCGCAACGGTCCAGCGATCGGTCACCGCCGGCAGCAGGGTCGCCGTCACCGGACGGCCGACGGTCAGGGCGCCGCCGCCGACATCCGCCGGCGCTTCGCTGGCAACGACGGTCAACGTGTACAGACCCGCCCCTGCCGAGGCAGCGTCGGCACGCAAGGTGTAGGTGCCGGGCTCGAGCAGCGTGGAGATGCGCGAACCGAGCCCGTCGCCACCATCGTCGTCGGTCTGTTCCATGCCGTTGCCGGACAGATGCAGCAGCGGGTCGATCTCATCGCTGCGCATGTCGATGCGCACCAGGCGACGCGCCGGCAGGGTGAACGCGTAGTTGTGCGGGCTGCCTTCGAACAGACCCGTTGCAGTGTCGCCGACCGCAAGTTCGCCGCCTTCGCGCAGGCCGCCTTCCGGCAGCGGACGGGCGGCGACGCGGATCTGGTACAGCCCGTTGATGCGGTCGCCGCCATAGCCTTCGGCGGTCAGCGTGTAGGCGCCCGGCGCGAGCCGCGCACTGATCCGCGCGTTGCTGCCCTCGCCGCCGTCATCGTTGCTCAGCGCCACCCCGGGCCCGTCGAGCTTGAGCATCGCGTCGAAATCGTCCGACAGCATGTCGATCGTGTAGAAGCCGGCGTCGTCGATCTGCAGCGGCAGCTGGCGACGCGCATCGGTCCAGTCGCTGACGACCGCCCCGACGCGTAATGTCTCGCCGCCATAGGCCTCCAGCGCGGTGGCCTGCAGGGTGAACGGTCCGTAGGCGCTGGCATCGACCCCGCTGACGGCGATGGTGTAGCTGCCCGCGCGCCTGGCGCGCACGACCAGTGGCGCCGATGCCCGCTCGGGGTTGGAGGTCGCGACCAGATCACCGTCATGGAAGGCCGTGAGCCTGCCACGCAGCGCACCCTCGAGCCTGAAGGCGACGACCTGACCCTCGCGCAGATCGATCCGGTAGAGCTGGCTGCGTGAGCCGTCCTGGTGGTTGAGGCTGGACCGGCTGGTGATCTCCCCGCGACGCTCCGCGCCGAGCGTCAGGGCATCGGCGGGTTCGGCGGCGGCGGGAGACATCGCGGGGGCCATGGCAAGCGCAATGGCGAGGGTCAACGTCTGGACGGTCTTCAATGAGCTCTCCCTGCTGGACGGCAGCGCCGGAGCGGCGGCTGCAAGCGAGCCGCATGCGCGGCGATGCATTCTGCACCCCCATTCACGATTGCGCACGCGGTCGAGCGGCTCAGGCGGTCGGCAGCGGCTCGCGGTGTTCGACCACGAGCTGCACGGCGTCGCCGCCCCGGTAGTCGTCCGGTGCGAGGCGGTACACCAGGCGCTCGCGCGCAGCGGGCGCGATTTCGCGCCAGCCGCCGAAATGGATCGCCGACAACGGCCGCGCATGGCCATCGAGGCGCAGGGTCAGTTTCAGGTGCCGGGAGCCGACCACGCGCCAGTCCACGACGGCGAATTCCCCATCGAACAGCGGCTCCGGGAAGCCCTGCCCCCACGGCCCGGCATCGCGCAGGTGCGCGGCGTGGACGATGTCGAACTCTTCACCGCGCAAGGCGCCGTCGGTGAGGATCTCGGCCCGGAGCAGTGCCGGATCGAGCATGCGTTCGACCGTGGCCGCGAAGGCAGCGGTGAACGCCGCGAGACGATCGCGCTGCAGGCTCAGCCCGGCCGCCATCGCATGGCCGCCGAAGCGCTCGATCAGACCTGGATGCGCGACGTCGACCGCGGCCAGTACGTCGCGGATGTGCAGGCCGGGAATGGAGCGGGCGGAGCCGCGCAGTTGCGGGCTGTCCGGTTCGGCCGGAGCGAACGCGACAACCGGGCGATGCAGCGTGTCCTTCATCTTCGAGGCGACCAGGCCGACCACGCCGGGATGCCAATCGGCATCGAACAGGCACACGCCAGCGCCGGCAGGATCGACCGGCACCTGCGCTGCAACGGCCGCCTCGGCGTCGTCGAGCATCGACTGCTGCACCGCGCGCCGCTCGGCATTGATCCGGTGCAGCGTGTCGGCCAGACCACGCGCATGCACGCCATCGTCGCTGAGCAGGCATTCGATGCCGATCGCCATGTCCTCGAGCCGACCGGCCGCATTGATGCGCGGACCGATCGCGAAGCCGATGTCGGCCGCGGTCAGGCGCGCAGCCTCCCGTCCGGCAATCTCGATCAGCGCATGCAGGCCCGCGCAGCCGCGTCGCGCACGCAGGCGCCGCAACCCGGCCGAAACGAGCGCGCGGTTGTTGGCATCGAGCGGCACCAGGTCGGCCACCGTGCCGACCGCGACGAGATCGAGCAGGCTGCCCAGATCGGCGTCCGCCGCCCGCGCGTCGCCCTGCGCGCGCAGGCGGGCGCGCAGGGCCATCAGCACGTAGAAGATCACGCCGACACCAGCGAGCACCTTGCTCGGGAACGCATCGCCCGGCAGGTTCGGATTGACGATCGCATCGGCCGGAGGCAATGCGTCGCCGGGCAGATGGTGATCGGTGACCAGCACGCGCCAGCCGAGCGCCCTGGCCGCAGCGATGCCGGCGTGGCAGGCGATGCCGTGGTCGACGGTCACCAGCAAGGCCGGCGCCAGCGGCGCCAGCGTTTCGACCAGGGCCGGCGACAATCCGTAGCCATGCGTCACCCGGTTGGGCACCGCATGGACCACGTCACGCGCGCCGAGCATGCGCAGGCCGCGGACTGCGACCGCGCAGGCGGTCGCCCCGTCGCAGTCGAAATCGCCAACGACGAGGATCCGGTCACCGGCCGCGATCGCATCGGCGAGCAGTTCCGTGGCCACATCGATATTCGACAGCGTGTCCGGCGGA
>Ga0233372_1000145_pt1 | contig 33226 bp, 27 predicted proteins | sample ElkDunMinimDraft_4_FD_191538 | JGI IMG/M metagenome (GOLD analysis project Ga0233372, IMG submission 191538) | Fecal eukaryotic communites from dung pellets of Tule Elk in California, USA - Elk Dung D8 | ecosystem: Host-associated > Mammals > Digestive system > Large intestine > Fecal | place... | reverse complement strand
CACTTGAAAGTGTGGATTTTTTCGAAAAGCCAACCACGCTACACATATTACTACTTGCTACCAATATAGCCGTGGTCAGCATAATGATTTATTCCTTGTATCAACGGCGTAGAGCAAAGCAGGACTCAGGAATCTAAATTGATATTTTGTCAATTTAATAGCCACGCTGGAGCTATGGTTTTCGGCTGCTTTATTTTCAAATGCTTCCGCTCCTAAGGCAGATTGCGGAGCTTGGTGCAGAGCGCGGAGCCACGAGCTGACCTGAGAAATAATCTTTCCCTTTTTACACGGTTCGTGGAGATGATCACCGGATACAGCGTTGGCGGAGAGGTTATCCATGCAGTCACTGCTATTTCGACGTTCCCGCCTCGAGGATCGAAACGATCGAAAATAGCGTGAAGCATACTGCACCAAGCCCGGTGATCACGCGGGCGGGGATCTGGAAGTTTGCATCGGTCATTGCCGCCTCTGCGAGGAAGGCCGCAAAGAACAGGCATGCCAAACAGGTCATTACCGGAATGAGTGGGACCCGGTTGGCCAAGGGAAAGTCGCGCCGCCAGACCGATGCGAGCAGCCATACCTTCGAGATGATGCTGAAGCAGATCATGCCGAGCCCGAGCAGGATGCAGCCGGGCGCGATCCGTTCGGGCCGGTCGGAGCCAAACAGCACGAACAAACCCCACAGGAATATCACGCTGCCCATGAGCAGCACCCACCAGGACCAGTACCAGCGCTCTGCTTCATCAAACTCATTGCGCACCTGGCGCACGACAGTACCTACAAGGGCAATCAGGCTCGAGCAGATCGCGGCCAGCCCCATGAGGACGTGACCGGCGACAAAGTGATCAGCCACGGCTTCGCTTGTCAGCAGTATTGCCGCCCATGACCCGCTGAGCAGCGTGGCCACCACCGGCACACAGATCAGAATCCAGCCCCGTCCAGCGCCATAGGCCGTAGCGGGCGTCCCATCCTCGTGACGGCCGGCGGCGTTTTGGGGAATAAGGGTGAATTCGGCCGATGCGGTCGCCACCGTCGACACACAGGCCGCAACCAGCCCGATCCCAAACACGACGTGACCGGCGACAAACGCCTCGGGGGCGTTGCTTTGCCCTCGGATCCACAGGCCCCATGCAACCGTTGCAAACGCGACGGTATAGCCGATTACGGGCAGGATGACCTTCCATTGGGGCGCGAAGGTGTGGGTCAACTGCCGGATGATCATTGCCGCGGTGGTAAACAGCGCAATGCAGATGGCAGTGAGGGCGATAAGCACGTGACCGGGGACGAAATGGCTGGCACCGGCTCCACCAGCCAAGACATAGAGTCCCAAGCCTAGGCAGACCGCACCCATAAGCAGAGGAATGGCGCGGAACAGGATGCTGATACCAAAGTTCATGGGGCCCGCCTTTTCTGACGTCTGAATAGCGCTATCGATACGCAGCCTATCCAATGCTCCAAGATCAGCTGGTACTTTGTCCGCAACTCGGTGTACATGCCGGGCAGCCCTCACCGCAGCGTACCGCAGGGGCGTTATCCAGCATTGTAGGTGAGTCCGCCATGCTCGCCATCAAATCGGGAGTGAATATAGGCCCGCCGAGACAAGGCCGAGCGGCACGAACCGGGCAGTGGCGGCTGATCAGGAGAATAAGCGCGTGCAAGCTTTCGCACCCTCTTCGGCCAGACCGATGCTTATGAATCTGCGTTCGGTCTGTGGGTGCGCCACCAGGCACTTGAGATCGCCGCTCCATTCACTCGGACGAGCTAAAGCCCGCCCCTTAACCAAACGTAGGCACTCAATGACGAGATCTCCCATTCAGAAGCGATCTTTGGCCAAGTGGATCATGGCAGCGGTCGTTGCGCTCTTCGTCTCCCGTTACGCCGTCTACAGCGCGCCGCTGCCATTCGTGGCGTCTTGGTGGAACGCAAACAACTCTGAGTGGGATGACCCACTGCACAAGAGAGCGCGCATCGCTGATCGGCTGATTTCGAGGCAAGTATTGATCGGAAAAACAAAGCTAGAAATCACGCAGATGCTCGGAGACCCGCCTTTAACCGGGTATTTTCGGGACTGGGACATGGTCTACAACCTGGGTGCAGAGCGCGGCTTCTTTTCCATTGATAGTGAGTGGTTAGTTGTCCGGCTTGGCAGTTCAGGCAGCGCAACAGAGGCCGCAATAGTCAGGGACTGAGCCCTGCTCGGGCGCCGCTTAGGCAAGCGTCAATTCGGGAAACTTGTGTACCCATATCGAGAGAGCTACGTTGCTTATGTTCCATGGCGAATGGTCTAACGATGACCCGCTCTCCTGACGGCGAGATGAGAGAGTTGTCGCAAAGCCAGGCGCCGAACGTAATCGCCTCCGCCTCTTGTCAGAGAAACCGCATGATGCAGTCCGACGACTCTTCAACGCCTGCCATCCCGCCACCGACATGGATCCCTGGCGCATTTTCATCTGATAACCCGTACATGAGCTACGACTTTGCCCGGGCTTATGAGAACGCTGCCAGCCGGATCACCGGGCCGATCTCCATCGCTGCGCTCGATCTGGTCGGAAACATTGGTCCGGATACACAGCTCCTCGACATCGCAGCGGGTACCGGCGCCTTGAGCGTTCCGGCCGCCGAGCGGGGAGCAAGCGTTCTCGCGATCGATAACGCGCCGGGAATGGTACGGCGGCTTTCCGAAAGGCTCACCGGCTTCCCCCGTTGCGAGGCGCGTCTGATGGATGGCCAGGCGCTGGAGATTGCGAACGCCAGCTTCGATGCCGCTCTCTCAATCGTGGGGGTCAGCATGTTTGCGGAATGGCGCAAAGGGCTACGCGAACTGGTACGCGTCCTGCGGCCGGGCGGCAGAGGCTGCGTCGCGACCTGGCGCAAGCCGCCGGGGGGCGGGCCTTTCCTCGTTATGGCGCAGGCGCTGCGTAAGGTATTTCCTGACCATCCTGCCCCCGCTGCACCTGAGGGATTCGTCGCACTCTCGGATCCTGCTCGTCTGGGTGACGAGATGCGCGAGGCAGGCCTTACGGACGTGTCGGTGATTGAAATCGAGGCAACCTGGGAAGGCCCGGCGGGTGAGGCCTACCTGGAAGAGCTCAAGGAGCTTCATCCCTACATGGGGCCCTATCGCATGCTGACATCTGACCAGCGCCGAGCGGTAGACGAGGCGATACTCGCTATTTTGGACAAGATCACCTGGAACGGACGGGTGACTCTTAGCTCGCCAGTGCTGCTGGGGCTGGGAATACGCAAATGACCGCTGACTCAGATCCAGGAAACCGGGACGGTGCTAGTCCCGCTTTACCTATTGAGTACGAGCCAACGTCTACAAATTAGTTCAGATGGCCCACTCGCTCACTGGGACGATGTAAAGCCAGCCCCTTACCAAACACTCGGCAACGGAAAGAAGACGCGATGCCTTCGAAGGCCGATGAAATCATTAGGTTGTACGATCGACATGCTGAGGCTTGGGATCGGAACCGCAGTGTCGATCTTATTCTAGAGAGAGGGTGGATGGGGCGCTTCGTCGCGCTACTTCCATCAGGTGGCTCAGTATTAGATCTAGGTTGCGGATCGGGCCGCCCCATTGCCCGCCATCTTCTGCAGAGTGGATTCACTGTTGTCGGCGTCGACTCGTCACACAACCTTATCTCCAAGTGCCGGAACCGCTTTCCGGAAGCGGAATGGGTCGTGGCTGACATGCGCGCGCTGTCTATCAATAAAAAGTTCCATGGATTGATCGCATGGGACAGTTTCTTCTACCTCTCGCACAAGGATCAAAGGGGCATGTTTTCCATATTCCATGAGCACGCCTCATCTGGCGCCCTATTGCTGTTCACGACTGGTCCTGAGCACGGCGACGCAATTGGTTCTTTTGAAGGCGAATCGCTGTACCACGCGAGCTTGGCTCCTGGGGAGTACAGGGCGCTCCTTGCATCGTATGGGTTTAAGGTAGTGGATCATGTGGTCGAAGATCCAAAGTGTGGAGGCCACACTGTATGGCTGGCACAGCACGAGCATTCTGCGCCGATCAATCCGCTGCAGACGCAAGGCGCGGCGCTTGAGCGGTAGCGTTGTACCTGATCTGCTCAGTCTTTGTTGTCGTTGCTTGGCGTTGCTTCTAAGATTTAAATCAGGATCGTTCATTCCCTTTATGTCGCCCTTCATAAATTCTCCCACAGAGGTACTTATGAAATATCTGGTCCTTAATAGTAATTTTTATAGCCATCGCCGGATGCGCTGCAAATCCGCCTGGATTAACCTGGGCCGTAGCCGACCTAGATAAGTACGACCAAACTATGTACCCTTCCCGACCAGCGGATTAATGATTGGATCTTCCAAGCAAGAAACCATATCTCTTTTTCATTATGAATATGAAACTATTGAAGCCAGCTCAGAGCATGAAGTAATTGCGTATCAGCAGTGGGTTTCAGTAGAAGGCCCGGACTATTTAGAAAAGACCTTATATCTGACCTTTCTGTCAGGCAAACTTGCAAACTGGAAAATCACCCCGAACACCACATCGGTCATTCCAAGAAACCTGTAAGCCCCCCCCCAAACGCTCAACTCATATTTCTTTAGTCGGGACGGGCGAAAGCCGGCTCCTTAATTCGAGCGACCTACGAGCTGGACCATTTATTTCGCAACCCAGGTGAAATTAAGTTTCGACGAGTCCTTGAACTGGATGTTAGCCACGCATTAAACGGTCTAAGGTCATTCAAGCCCAGCGGCACGGCTTAATCCTTGCGCTATACCGCAGAAGCACCGAAGCTCAGCTCCCGACCGGCCATAATGCGGAGCTTTCCATGAAGCTATTCGACCTGCCCGCCGATTATCTGAACTATTCCGAACGTGATGATGCGCTCAGTGGCGGCGCGAAGCTGATCGAGGTGAACACGCCCAAGGGCGCCTTTCGTGTGTGGACCAAGCGCGTAGGGAACAACCCCGCTATCAAGGTGCTCCTTTTGCACGGAGGGCCGGGCGTGACTCATGAGTACCTCGAAGCCTTCGACAGCTACTTCCCCGGCGCTGGCGTCGAGTATTACTACTACGACCAGCTCGGCTCTGCCTACAGCGACCAGCCCGACGAGCCGGAGCTGTGGGAAATACCGCGCTTCGTCGAGGAGGTTGAGCAGGTCAGACAGGCGCTGGGGTTAGACCGAAGCAACTTCTATCTCTTCGGCCACTCGTGGGGCGGGATTCTGGCCATTGAGTATGCGCTGAAGTATCAGCAACACCTGAAGGGTCTCGTCATTTCCAACATGATGTCCAGCATCGCCGCTTACAACGCTTACGCACAGAAGGTGCTGATGCCTGCCATGGACCCGGCGGCGCTCGCGGAGATCAAGCAGCTGGAGAAGGCAGGTCAGTACGAAGACCCGCGCTACATGGAGCTCCTGGTCCCTCATCACTACGCCGCTCACCTCCTGCGCATGCCGCCCGATCAATGGCCAGACCCCGTCAATCGCGCGTTCAAGCACATCAATCACAAGGTTTACATCCCCTTGCAGGGGCCGAGCGAACTTGGCGCGAGCGGCAAACTGCTGAATTGGGACCGCTCGGCCGAGCTGGGCAAGATCGCAGTTGCAACCTTGGTTGTCGGCGCCCGGCACGACACGATGGACCCGGCGCACATGAAAGCTATGGCGAGCCAGGTACAGAATGGCCGCTATCTGTTCTGCCCCAACGGCAGCCACATGGCAATCTACGATGACCAGAAGACCTACATGGACGGGGTCATCCAGTTTCTGCACGACGTAGACGCCGGGCGCTTTGGCTCGGTCGCCTGATAACGGCTTCCTTTAGTCCGCTGAGACGATTGATTCGCCTTTTAACCTGACACGGGAAATGGACATGACTCCGCGCGCCCTGCTCTTCGTCACACTATTACTGGCTATTCGCGTCAATGCACAAGAAGCTACCGATCCCGCGTGCGACAAGGCCGTTACCACCCGCGATATGGAGCAATGCCTTACTATCGAGTCCGATAAAGCCGAGGCAGCCCTTAATCAAACTTATCAGCGCCTGGTGAAACGCCTTACGCAACCCGATACCGAGCACGAAAATTACTCGGAATATAGAAAAAAGCTTCTTGATGCTCAGCGCGCCTGGATCAAGTTCAGAGATGCCGATTGCGATGCGCTATACGCGTTGAATAGCGCTGGCAGCATGCGAAACATCATCTATTTAAGTTGCAAGCAGCAACGAGCAGAGCAAAGAACAAAAGAGCTCGAAAGCTATTTCCCTGACTGACCCTGGCGATGCTTCAAGCCTCTCAAGTGGTAGCGTTCACGACATTCATCTACCCGGCGGACCCGGAAGCCCGGATGTGGGCGATGATCGCCACACCCGTCTCCTATGCTGGGGCTTGGCCGCAGCTGGATCGGTTATGCCGTGGTGGCATTGGCGCAACGGATATTGCGCTGAGGTGAACGCAGCGTCGTTGCATAACTGGCACTGATCGGCCGGGGCCTTCCGCTTGCTTGCGGCAGGCTACCCTTCCCAACCGGACAAACAACAACCACAGGGGCCCCCATGCGCAGTGACGAGATCAAGGCAATATTCGATCAACAGGCTTCAAGTTATGACGAGCGTTGGGCTAAAACAGCGCCCATTCGCGACGGATTGCACTTTCTGCTTGAGGCGGTGTTTGCCGAACTCCCGGCCAATGCGCGGCTCTTGTGTATCGGCGCAGGTACGGGTGAAGAGATCGCCTATCTTGCCAAGCGCTTCCCCCAGTGGTCGTTCACTGCCGTCGAGCCCTCTGGCGCCATGCTGGATGTGTGCCGTGACAAGGCCGTGAAGGGAGGCTTTGCGTCCCGCTGCAAGTTTCACGAGGGCTATCTGGAGTCGCTGTCAGAAGAAAATCAGTTCGACGCAGCGACCTGTTTTCTGGTGTCGCAATTCATCCTGGAACGGGAGGCTCGCATTGAGTTTTTCCGTGCCATCGCGGCAAGACTTCGTCCCGGAGCAATACTGGCCAGTTCCGACCTGGCGTCGGATGTGAACTCAACCGCGTACGACGCCCTTCTCCCGGCCTGGATGAGGATGATGCTGGCCGCGGATATCCCGGCTGCCGCCGTCGAACAGATGCGTACGGCCTATGCCAAGGACGTTGCGGTTCTTCCCGCCGAGCACGTAGCGGCCATCATCAGATCAGGCGGTTTTGATGAGCCCGTTCCTTTCTATCAGGCAGGCTTGATCCACGCCTGGTTTTCAAAGCGTGAGTCAGGCGATGCGCAATGATCCGACCCGCAATCCTTGCCTTGCTGATCGCAATGCTTGCTGGCGCGGCCCTTTGGGCGTTGTCGCCCTTGGCCACGGGCCACGCTGAACCATGGGATGCAGGCGGCGTTTATTACATTGCGGCCCTGCTTGCGGCAGGACTTGCGACCAGCCTGATCGTGCCCAAGCCGCTCTGGGCGCTTTATCTGGGCAGTGTCCTGGGGCAAGCCCTGTACATGCTGCTGCTCTTGCCGCCCAGCCCGTTGATGGCCGTGGGTCTTGCATTCCTGTTGTTGTGGTCGCTGCTGTTTTTGAGCGGCGCCTACGTTGGCTCTCGCCTTCGAACCCGCTGAAGCTCTGCTGCTCATGCTGCAGATCCGGGCTAGCCAGAGCACCTAGTCTGGCGAAGCTCAAGGAGTGTTTTGTGCACCGGCAACGCGACTCACGTAACGGAGGACCACCCATGCCCCCACCTGAACTGGCGAGCATCTACCGCGATTACATCGCCTGTTTGAACGCAAAGGATTGGCCGAATCTGGGCCGTTTCGTGCACGAAGAGGCAAGCCATAACGGCAACAGGATTGGCCTGGCCGGCTACCGACAGATGCTCGAAAACGATTACGCCAGCATTCCCGACCTGCACTTCAACATCGAATTGCTGGTTGCCGAGGCACCTCATGTCGCGAGCCGGCTTCGATTCAACTGCTCGCCGAAAGGTCGATTTCTGAACCTGGACGTCAACGGGCTGAAGGTTTCGTTCGCAGAGAACGTCTTCTATGAGTTCAAAGACCGGAAGATCATCGAAGTCTGGTCGGTCATCGACAAGGCCGCGATCGAGGCTCAACTGCTCGCTGAATCCAAGAGTCCATAACGTCGCATCGCCACCCAACGCCACCAGTCGATCGTCGATTTTTTTGTCCGTTGCCTGCGCTTACGGCACACTTGCCGCCTTCGAGGGCGCTGCCCCTTTTTCCTAGCTGAATCTTTCGAATGACCCGCTCCCCGATCCGCCGTCTGTTGTTCTCCATCGTGCGCCGCGTGCTGTATTTCTGGGTACGCTCGGAAACCATCAACCAGTCCGCCTTCACCCTCAAGCTGGATCGCAGCAAGCCGGTGTTTTACGTGCTGCAACGCGCTTCGCTGAGTGATCTCGCGGTGCTCGATGAAGAGTGCAGCAAGGCCGGTTTGCCACGCCCGGTGAACCAGGTAGCGGTTGGCGAAAACCTGGAGCCGGCGGCGTTCATCTTCCTCAACCCTGGAGCCAGCTGGTTCGGCCGGCGCACACGTGTCGAGCCGCCTGCGCCACTGGTACGCCTGGTCGGCGCGCTGGAACATAACGCCGTAGAAAACGTGCAGATCATTCCGGTCAGCGTTTTCTGGGGCCAGTCGCCGGATCGCGAAACCAGCGCCTGGAAGCTGCTGTTCGCCGACAGCTGGGCGGTTACCGGCCGGCTGCGCAAGCTGATGAGCATCATCATGCTGGGCCGCAAGACGCGCGTGCAGTTTTCCGCACCCATCCAGCTCAGCGAGCTGGTGGCGCAGAACAAGGGCCACGAACGCACGCTGCGCATGCTCCATCGCATGTTGCGGGTGCATTTCCGCAACCAGAAGACTGCGGTGATCGGCCCCGACCTCTCGCACCGGCGCAATCTGGTCAAGGGTCTGGTGCACGCCCCGCAGGTTCGCCAGGCGATCAAGGATGAGGCCGAGCGCGAGGGCATCTCGCTGGAGAAGGCCGAGGCCAAGGCGCTGCGCTATGGCAACGAGATCGCCTCGGATTACGCCTATACCGCGGTGCGCTTTCTCGAGGTGGTGCTGTCCTGGTTCTGGAACAAGATCTACGACGGCATCCGCGTGAACCACATCGAGCAGGTGCAGGACGCGGTGCAGGGCCACGAGGTGATCTACGTGCCCTGCCACCGCAGCCACATTGACTACCTGCTGCTGTCCTACCTGCTGTTTCGCAACGGTCTGACCCCGCCGCACATCGCCGCTGGCATCAACCTCAACATGCCGGTCATCGGCAGCCTGCTACGCCGTGGCGGCGCCTTCTTCATGCGCCGTTCATTCAAGGGCAACCCGCTGTACACCTCGGTGTTCAACGAATACCTGCACACGCTCTTCAGCCGCGGCTTTCCGGTGGAGTATTTCGTCGAAGGCGGCCGCTCACGCACCGGCCGCATGCTGCAACCCAAGACCGGCATGCTGGCGATCACGCTGCGTAGCTACCTGCGCTCCTCGCGCCTGCCGATCCTCTTCGTGCCTGTGTACATCGGCTACGAGCGCGTGCTGGAAGGCCGAACCTACCTGGGCGAACTGCGCGGCGCGGAGAAGAAGAAGGAGTCGATCTTCGACATTTTCAAGGTCATTGGCGCGCTCAAGCAGCGCTTTGGCCAGGTCTGGGTGAATTTCGGCGAGCCGCTGGTGCTGGACGACTTCCTCGACCGCGAGCAACCCGGCTGGAAACAGCAGAACCTGGCGCCGGACTATCGCCCGGAATGGCTCAACGAGACCACCAATCGGCTTGCCACTCGCGTTGCGCAGGGCCTCAACGATGCGGCCGCGATCAACCCGGTGAATCTGGTGGCGCTGGCGATGCTCTCCACCACCCGCCAGGCGCTGGACGATCGTTCGCTGGCGCGGATTCTCGATCTCTACCAGCGTTTGCTGCGCATGGTGCCCTACTCCGCCCACGTCACCCTGCCCGAGGGCGATGGCGACAGCCTGGTCGCCTATGTGAAGAGTCTCGGCCTGTTGGCCGAACAGAAGGATGCGCTGGGCAACATCCTGTATCTGGATGAGCAGAACGCCGTTCTGATGACTTACTACCGCAACAACGTGATGCACATCTTCGCCCTGCCGGCGCTGCTGGCGAGCTTCTTCCAGAGCAGCTCGCGGATCAGCCGCGAGCAGATTCTGCGCTTCACCCAGGCGCTGTATCCGTACCTGCGGGCCGAGCTGTTCATTCGCTGGGAAGTGGAGCAACTGGAGGGCGTGGTTGATCAATGGCTGGCGGCTTTCGTCGACCAGGGGCTGCTCAAGCAAGATGGCGAGAGCTATGTGCGACCGGCGCCAAGTTCGCGGCATTTCGTGCTGCTGACGTTGCTGGCGCGGGTGATCGCGCAGACCCTGCAGCGCTTCTACATGGCCATTTCGCTACTGCTCAACAGCGGCCAGCACAGCCTTACCGCCGAAGAACTGGAAACGCTGTGCACGGTGATGGCCCAGCGGCTGTCAATCCTGCACGGGCTGAACGCGCCGGAGTTCTTCGACAAGAGTCTGTTCCGTCACTTCATCAAGAGTCTGCAGGATGAGGGCGTGCTGTTTCAGGACGAAGCCGGCAAGCTCGGCTATCACCCCCGGCTTCGCGAATTGGCCGAGGGTGTGGCCAAGCGCGTATTGCCAGCCGAGATCCGACTGTCGATCCACCAGGTAGCGCTGGAGCGCGAAGAAGTGGACACACCCGTCGAACAGCAAGGCTGAGTTACGGGCGACGCTCCACCAGGCTGGCGTCGATCTTGGCCAGACTGTTCACGCCGCAAAGCGCCATGGCCACCGCCAATTCGCGCTGCAGGCCAGCCAGCAGCCGGACGACGGCAGCCTCGCCCCCGGCGGCCAATGCCCATGCCCATGGACGGCCGATCATCACGCCCTGCGCGCCCAGCGCCAGGGCTTTGAGAATGTCCGAACCGCTACGGATGCCGCCATCGAGCAGGATCGGCAGACGCTGATCAAGCGCCCTGGCCACGGCCGGTAGTTGCTCGATGCTGGATGCCACGCCATCCAGCTGCCGGCCGCCGTGATTGGAGAGGACGATGCCATCGGCGCCGTAATCGAGCGCTTGCAGGGCGTCTTCTGGCTCCAGGATGCCCTTGAGGATCAACCTGCCCTTCCATCGTTCGCGCAGCCAGCGGATGTCGGCCCAGGTCACGCGCGGGTCGAATTGCGCATCCAGCCAGGCCTTGAACGCGCGCAGGTCGTTAGGGTCGACCACCCGATCCGTCAGATTGCCGAAATGGTGCGGTTTACCGCGAATAGCCACATCCAGCAGCCAACCGGGTCGCCCCGCCAATTGCGCGGCCTTGGCGAGCTTGCCACGCCAGGTGCCGTCAAGCATGCCGTTGCGAATGTCGCGGTGACGAATCCCCGGCACCGCCAGGTCCACGGTCAACAACAGGGTATCGCAGCCGTTGTCCTGGGCCTGCTGCAACAGGCCCAGGACCGCCTCACGGTCGCGCAGCATGTAGAGCTGAAACCAGCATTTTTGCGCAGCCGCCGCATGTACTTCGGCCAACGAACAGATACCTACGGTGGACAGACCAAAGGGTACTCCTGCCGTCGCTGCCGCGCGTGCGGCCTGAACCTCGCCACGCCGTGCATAGAGTCCGGCCATGCCCAGCGGCGCCAGCGCCAGCGGCATGCTCGCGACCTGGCCTAGTAGCTCACAGCGCGTACTGCAATTGTCCACGTCGCAAAGTATCCGCTGGCGCAGGCGCAGCTGCTGGAAGTCCTGGCAGTTGGCGAGCAGGGTCTGCTCGTCACCTGCGCCGCCGTCGATATAGTCGAACAGGAAGCGCGGCAGCCGACGCCCGGCCAGGCGCCGGTAGTCGTCGCAACTGGCGGCCATGCAATCGAAGGCAAGTTTCATAGCGGCTGCTCCCTTAGCCGGTTACCCGGCGCCATAACGCCCGGCTCACCACTCGCACCTTGTCCCGCGGCGTGAAGCGCTTGAGCGTGGCCTTGACCACGCCCTCGGTGAAGCGCGTGCGCTTACTGTAGTCGATGCGCACATCCACCAACACCGGCCTGCCCTCGCCTGCCAGTGCCATGGCACGGGCTACGCCATCGGCACACTGGTCGTTGTTCTCGATGGCGACGAAGCCCGCACCGGTGGCCTCGGCCAGCGCCGCCAGATTGAGCGGGTGCAGCACGGTGCAGGCCTTGCGGTTGTAAGGGATTTCCTGCGCCTGGGCGATCTGCGAGAGCTCGCCGTCATTGAACACGAACAGCACCAGATCCAACCCCAGGCTGCTGGCGGTGATCAGCTCCAGTCCTGTCATGCGCAACGCGCCATCGCCGACCACGCCCACCACCTGCCGACCAGGATTGGCCAGCTTGGCGCCGATCATCCCCGGTACGCAGTAACCCATGGCATTGAAGTCACTGGGTGAGATGAAGCCCCGCGGGCCATGGATGGGCATCAGCTCGGCCAACAGGAAGGTGTGGTTACCATCGTCGGCCACCACGATGGCCTCGTCGTTCAGTTGCTCGCGCAACGCCTGGCAAAACAGCGCCGGGTTCACCCGCCCGTGACTGTCGTGTTGCAGCCAGTCTTGGGTGTAGGCGAGCTTATCTGCGGCGATCTGCTGCGACAGCGGACTGGCCGGCGCCTCGCTGCGCAGTGCCCGCAGCTCGGCCAGCAACGCCGGAATCAATTGCTCCGCCGCCCCCGCGATCGCTACACGCGTGGGGTAGTTGGCGTCGAAGACCTGCGGGTTGATGTCCAGGTGAATCAGGGTTTCCGGCACCGGCATGCTGTAGCTGCCAGTGGGAATCTCGGCAAAGCGAGTACCGACCGCCAGCAGGCAGTCGCAGCTGGCGAAGGCGTTGGCGGCAGCCGGCACGGCGTAATCGCCGAAGCCCATGCCAACATGCAGAGGATGCGTGGCGGGGAACGCGCTGAGTCCCTGTAGCGTGGTGCAGACCGGCGCATTGAGCAGCTCGGCCAGCTGAATCAACTCCCGCTGCGCGCCCATCGCACCCCACCCCAGGAAAACGCCGGGCTGGCGGGCGGCGACCAGCAAGCGGGCGGCTTCGCGCAACTGCGCCGGATCATGTGTCGGCACCACCGGTTCGGCAATGAAAGCTGGCATCTGGGCAACCTCGCCGAGAAAATTGCCGATGTTGTAGGGCAGCTCGACGAACACCGGCCCCGGCTCGCCGCCGGTGGCGATGCGGTAGGCCTGGTAAAGCGTCGGGATCACTTCGGCATGGCTTAAAATGCGAAAGCTGGCCTTGGAGATCGGCGCCAGCAGCGCGTGCTGGTCGATGTCGTGGAGTTGATAGCGACGGCCGCTCTCGCTGTGGATGCCGCCGGAGATGATCAACATGGGAATGCCGTCCAGCCCCGCCTCGCCGATGCCGCTGGCCGCATGGGTGACCCCCGCTGCCGGCACTATCACCAGGGTGCCGATGCTTTTGCCAGTGCGGCTGAAGGCGTCGGCCATGAAGGCTGCACCGCACTCGTGGGTCACCAGGACCGGCTGAATGCTTTCCGAGGCGTTCAGCTCGTCGTAGAGCTCGGTGTTATGCACGCCGGGAATGCCGAACGTATGGCTGACTCCCAGTTGTTCCAGGGCAAAGCGTGCCAGTGCGGCGCCGGTTTTCTTCATGGCTCCATTCCTTGTTGTTATTGGTGAGTCGGTGCGCCGGCGATAGCCTGGGCGGCACGGCGGCCATTGAGGATGCAGTTGGACATGAAGGTGCCCTCCAGCGAGCGAATGCCGCTGATGCCTCCGCCGCCGAAGCCTGCGGCCTCACCTGCTGCGTAGAGGCCTGGCACCGGCTTGCCTTGGGCGTCGAGCACCCGTGAGTGCAGGTCGGTGAGCATCCCACCCATGCTCTTACGGCTGATTAGTCGGGTTCGGATGGCGATCAGCGGGCCACCGTCAAGGTCGACAATCGGACGGGGTCGACAGGTACGCAGACGGTCCCCACGCCATTGACGCAACTGCTGCAGACGGCGCAGCTGTTCGTCGTTGTACTGCGCAGGCCCCCGCCAGATACCAGCGTCATAGCGCTCCAGCGTGCTCTGCAGTAACTGTGGATCCAGGCGATCGTCGCTAGCCAGATCGGTCATTTTTTCAGCCAGCTGCGCCAGGCCGTCAGCGGACAGCACGTCGGGGCAATGCCCAATCATCCAGCGCACCAACTCGTGGTTGCCGGTAACGAGCTGTCCCAACAGCGGTAGCCACTTGTGATCGCGGAAATGCGGGTTGCTGTCAGTGCCGGAAACCGCGATTTCCTTGACCGCAATGCGCCAGTTCATCAGCTGCCAGCCGTACTGCCCGGGCAGATTACCGATGCGTTTGCACTGATCGTGAGTGTCGAAACCTCCGACCAGTGGCTGCGGACCGATGCGTCGGCCACTGGGCTCGAGCCAGAGCGCTGAGCGCGACGGAATCAGGCTCAACCCGTGCTTAGGATATTTCGGTTTGGGATGGGCGATGCCGGCCGCGTAGTTCCACATCCGGCCGAGCTTGACTACCTGACCACCGACGGCTTGCACCTGCTCATGCAGCGCGCCGTCGGCGCGTGGATCGGTACCGTTGAGGATATTCTCGGGATAGGGCCCATAGAGGGGGTCCCAATGTTCGCGCACCTTGGCCAGGTTGCCATTGATGCCGCCGCTGCAAACCACCACATGCTCAGCGTCGATCAGAAAGTCCCCCGCACCATTACGTCCGTGGCAGCCGACGACGGCACCGTTGCGCTTGACCAGCCCCTCAACCCGGTGCTCGAACAGGCACCCCAGTTTTGTCGGCCCGGCGTGCTGGAGCATCTGCTTGACTATCGTCTGAACGATGCCACGACCGCAGCCCCAGGCCACGTGGTAACGCGGCAGGGAGTTGCCATCACCGAAATTGCCACGCTCTACCCACTGCACCGCTGGGAAGAACCCGACCCCGCGCTGGCGCAACCAGTCATACACATCGGCCTTGTTGCGCTCGGCGTAGAGTTCCGCCCAACGCCGCCCCCAATGGTCATCCGCCTCGAAGGCCGCGACGCGCAGCCAGTCCTCTAGCAGCAACCGAGGTGAATCATGCACTCGATTGCGTCGTTGCTCAGGCGTTCCGCAGAACAGCATGCCGCCAAACGCATCGTTGGCCTGTCCGCCGCAATGGCTGCGCGGCGCGCCATCCAGCAACAGCACGTTGCGGCCTAGATCGAGCAGTTCCAAAGCCGTGCTGATACCCGCCAGGCCGGCTCCGATCACCAACGTTTCACAACGATGACGCACCACGCCCATGAGGCCTCCTGGAAGATAGGTAAATCCCCAGACTAGGCAAGCGCGGCGCATCAGGCCTGACTTTTAACGAATCCAAAGTTGACATTTTACGAGTATGGAGCGGCAATGCGGTTCTCTTGAACGGACTCACCCATGACCCAGATCGCCCGCAGCGCCGTATTCATTGGCTTCGACAGCCTCTGCCGCCGCCATGGACTAAACCCCCATGAGCTTTTGCGCCGCTGTGAACTCGACCCGCTGGTACTGCGCCGCCCCGATCTGTACGTGCCTTACGCGCGCTTCGCCCAGGCGCTCAACCTGGCAGCTGCCGAAGGCCCGGCGCCCAGCTTCGGCCTGCAGCTGAGCGAGTATCACGACTACCTGGTGCTCGGCCCGTTTGGCCTGTTGCTGGCCCAGGCGGACAGCTTCGCCGAAGTGCTCAAGCTCACCCAGCAGTATGTGCACCTCCATGCACAGGGCATTTCTTTGCATATGGTGATCGAGGGTGAGGAGCTGCGCGCTGAATACCGGTTGCAACTGCAAGAGGCCGTGGACCTGCGCCAGCTGCGCGAACTCGGCCTGGGGGTAACGCAACGCACCATGGCCGGTCTGTTCGGCGAACAGTGGCAACCGCGCCGGTTGCTGCTCGGCCACGCGGCGCTTGGCGACGAGGCGGAATACAGGCGGCTGTTTCCCTGCCCGGTGCTGTTCGAGCAGCCTTGCAGTGGCTTCGTGGCGGGCAGCGATATCTTCGCGCTGCGCCCGCTGGAGCAGCGCAGCCAGCTCAAGTCACACCTGATCGAGCAATACCGCTTCAGCCAGCATCTACCGGCGGATATCACCGAGGAGATCCGCTATGTCCTGCATTCGATTCTGTCCACCGGCGAAGCCAGGCTGGAGGTGGTTGCACGCCTGGTCGGCCAGCATCCGCGCAGCCTTCAGATAGCGTTGCAAAAACAGGGAAAGACCTTTCGCGAGCTGCTCGATCAGGTTCGCTTCGCCGAGGCGCGGCAGCAGCTGTGCTTGTCCACTCAGTCGATCACCGACCTGGCGCTGCACCTGGGTTATTCCGACGAGACGGCCTTTTCCCGCGCTTTCAAGCGCTGGAGCGGAGTCGCGCCGCAACACTGGCGCAAAGAGGCGACTCAACAGAAACTTGAGGGAGATCTGTGATCCACATCGTTGGTACTCAACGTACGGCGGTGCTGCCTAGCGCGTCGGCAGGCTGCTAAGCTCGCCCCTGTCACTTAAGAGGAAACACCCCATGCTTCGCATCACCACTTTCATCGTCAGCCTGATGCTGTCGGCCGGGGCATCAGCCCTTTCGTTATCCGACCTCAGCCAGGGTGACGCCAGCGCCGGCCTCAAGGATGCGCTGAGCCAGGGCGCCAAGGTCGCCGTGCAACAGCTGGGAAGACCGGGCGGTTTCGGCCAGGATCCGGAACGGCGCATCGAGTTGCCGGGCAACCTCGGCAAGGCTTCGCGCATGTTGAAGATGATGGGCATGGGCTCGCAGATCGAGGTCCTCGAAGACGGCATGAACCGTGCTGCCGAAGCAGCCGTGCCGCAGGCTCAGGCCCTGTTACTGGACGCGGTGAAGAAGATGACCGTCGCCGACGCCAAGGGCATTCTCGCTGGCGGTGAGGATTCAGCGACGCAGTACCTGAACAAAACCAGCCGCGATCAGATTCGCGCGCGGTTTATGCCGATCATCAAGCAGGCTACCGATCAGGTTGGCGTCGCCCAGCAGTACAATGCTATCGCCGCGAAAGCCTCGGGGCTTGGCGCGGTCGATCCAAAATACGGCACCATCGAAGGTTACGTGGCCGAGCAGGCGCTCGACGGGCTGTTCGCAGTCATCGCCGAACAGGAAGCGAGCATCCGCCAGAACCCGGCTCAAGCGGCCACCAGCATGGCGAAGAAGGTGTTTGGCGTACTAACCGGAAACTGAGGATTCGAGGCTGTACCACGATGTATCACGGAGAAAAGCTCAATGCTTGGACGCATCTGACCGGGGGCGTGCTGGCGCTCATTGGCAGCGTCTGGCTACTGATCCTCGCCGCCATGAGCGGCGATATGACAAAGATCGTCAGCGTGGCGATCTATGGCTTCACCCTGGTGCTGCTGTACAGCACCTCCACGCTCTACCACAGCCTGCGCGGCCGGGCGAAGGTGATCATGCAAAAGCTCGATCACCTGTCGATTTACCTGCTGATCGCTGGCAGCTACACGCCTTTCTGCCTCGTCAGCCTTCGCGGCAGCTGGGGCTGGTGGTTGTTCGGCATCGTCTGGACCTTGGCGATCATCGGCATGCTGCAGGAGATCAAACCGCGCTCCGAAGCGCGTGTGCTTTCAGTGGTGATCTACGCAGTAATGGGCTGGATCGTACTGGTGGCGGTCAAACCCCTGCTTGCCGCACTAGGCGCAGTGGGCTTTAGCTGGCTGGTCGCCGGAGGCGTGCTTTACACGGTGGGCATCATCTTCTACGCCTATGACCAACGCTTTCGCCACTGGCACGGCATCTGGCACCTGTTCGTAATGGCCGGTAGCCTGCTGCATTTCGTGGCGATCGCGGGCTATGTAATCTGACCGTCCAGCGATAACTGTATATTCATACAGATAAAGATTGCCTGACCGCATTCTCCTGCGCATGCTATGCCACATTGCGACACAGGACTCTGACGGCGATGCGGCTGTTTCTTTGCGAAAAACCTTCCCAGGCCAAGGACATTGCCAAGGTGCTCGGCGCCAACCGGCGTGGCGAAGGCTGCTGGCTTGGTCCCGACCTGACGGTTACCTGGTGCATCGGCCATCTGCTGGAAACCGCCCCGCCGGATGCCTACGACGGCCGCTACAAGCACTGGGCCCTAAGCGACCTGCCCATCGTCCCCGAACGCTGGAAGATGCAGGTCAAGCCGAAGACCGCGTCGCAGTTCAAGGCGGTCAAACGCCTGCTCCTTGAGGCCAGCGAGCTGGTCATCGCCACCGATGCCGACCGCGAAGGCGAGATGATTGCCCGCGAGTTGGTGGAGCACTGCCGTTATCGCGGGCCGATCCAGCGTCTCTGGCTGTCAGCCCTGGATGATGCATCGATCCGCAAGGCGCTGGCGGCGCTCAAGCCCGGTGCCGAGACCTTCAGTCTTTATCATTCGGCGCTGGGTCGTTCGCGCGCCGACTGGCTGATCGGGATGAACATGAGCCGGTTGTTCACCCTGCTCGGGCGCCAGTCCGGTTATCAGGGTGTGCTGCCGGTGGGCCGTGTGCAGACACCGACCTTGCGCATGGTGGTGGACCGCGACCGCAGCATTGCCGACTTCGTGCCGGTGCCCTACTGGGCCATCGAGGTGCAACTGCACGCAGACGGCATCCCCTTCACAGCGCAATGGCGCGCCACGGAAGACGCTTGCGACGAGCAAGGCCGCTGCCTCAGTCAGCCGCACGCCCAGCAAGCACTGCACGCCATGAGCCAGGCCAGCCACGCAGAGGTCACCAAGCTGCGCACCGAACGCATGCGCGAGGCACCACCGCTGCCCTTCGACCTTGGCACCCTGCAGGAAATCTGCTCGAAGAAGTTCGGCCTTGGCGCGCAGGAAACCCTGGATATCGCCCAAGCGTTGTACGAAACCCACAAGCTGATCACCTACCCCCGCAGCGATTGCGGTTACCTGCCGCTGAGCCAGCACAGCGAGGCGCCTGCGATCATCGCAGCCCTTGGTCGTAGCGACGCCAGCCTTGCGCCATTGCTTGCAGAACTGCAGCCACCGCTTCGCTCACGGGCCTGGAACGATGCCAAGGTCAGTGCTCACCATGGGATCATCCCGACCGCCGCTGTTACCGATCTGTCGCGTTTGGTCGGCAAGCAGCGTTCTGTCTACACGCTGATTCGCGCACGCTATCTGGCGCAGTTCCTGCCCAATCACGAGTACGACCGCACCCAGGCGGACTTCGACTGCGCCGGGCAGCCGCTGCGCGCGACGGGCAAGGTGATCGTCGAAACCGGCTGGCAGCGCGCCATGCCCGAAGCCTTGACGCCAGCCAGAGGCCGCGAGCCGACGCCTGCCCAAGCACTGCCGACGTTGCATCAAGGCGAGCAATGCAGCGTGGCGGATGCGAGACTGAAAGATCTTTGGACCCAGCCGCCAAAGCCTTTCACCGAGGGCGATCTGATCAAGGCTATGAAGAACGTCGCCAAGCTGGTGGACGATCCGCGCCTCAAGCAAAAACTAAAGGACACCACCGGCATCGGCACCGAAGCGACACGCGCCGGGATCATCCAGGGCCTTCTCGATCGAGGCTATCTGATCAAGCAAGGCAAGGCGCTGTCGGCCAGCCCCGCGGCCTTCGGCCTGATCGATGCGGTACCTCGTGCGATTGCCGACCCCGGCACCACAGCGATATGGGAACAGGCCCTCGACATGGTGCAGTCGGGTGAGATGAGCCTGGAAGAGTTCGTGGCCAAACAGTCGGCCTGGATGCGCAAGCAGGTAGAACGCTGCCGCAACCTGCGCCTGACCATCACCGGACCGGCAAGCCCGGCCGGTAACGCTGCGCCCTGGAAGAAGAAACGCAAGGCGGTCTCTAGCAAGGCCGCCGGCGCCTCCAAACGGACGGCTCGTAAGACGGCCCGTCCCGCCTGATTGAGTGGCGTGCAATCCGCGGCAGGCTGGCGCCTGCATGCGCTGGCGCTTCCCACAAAAAGCAGTGCGGCGAAGGCTGCAATTTGTGGGAGAGCCGCCCTTGCGAAACTGTCGAGGTTAGTTGGCGGGCTGCCGCCGATAGTATGCCTCGCGCCAGGCTTGATGCTGCTCATCCTGCCAGATGCTGTGGTGCAGGCGTGCCATGCCGTCGGGATCGTTGAGTATTCTCCAGCGCGCTGCTTCGGCAGGACCACTGGGGCCAGCGGCGAGAATTTCCTTCATGCGCTGCTCGCGCAACACCTCGGCGGCGGGCACCACCTTGGCATGCCGTGCTCGGCCCATCGCACAGGCCAGGGCGTTATAGAGCGGGTCTACCGTCGCCGCGAGAAAACCATTGCGCAGCGCCTTGGCCTGGTTCTCAAGGTTGTAGCGATCCGTGGCAGCCAGCTCGGCCGGAGGGTTGTACTCCTCGGGGATCAGGAACAACTTGCGTCGAAACGCCGCCAGACCCGGTCCAGTGCGACTGGTAAGTACCGAGACCGGCGCCGACAGGATCAGCGACACCACGATTGGCGCCAACCACCAGAGAAACGCCGGATCGAGCCAGGCCACCAGCGCCGTCCAGAGCACGCCCAGCAGCATCTGCGAACCATGGCGGCGCAGTGCCTCGCCCCAGGGCGTGGCGTTGTCGGCACGTTGCGGCGACTTCCATTGCACCGACCAGCCAAGGAACGCCGCCGTGACGAACACCGTGTGAAACAGCATGCGCACCGGCGCCAGCAGCATGGAGAACAGGGTTTCCAGGATCATCGACAACACCAGTCGCACCCCGCCGCCGTATTTCTTCGAACCCTGAATCAGAATCAGCAGCACGCTGAGCAGCTTGGGCAGGAACAGCAGCGTCAGCGTCGCGGAGAACAGCGCAATCGCCTCCTCCGGGTGCCACCGCGGCCACAGCGGATACAGCTGGTTGGGTTGCAGGAAATACTCGGGAACCATCAGCGTATGGATCGCCAGCAGCCCGGTGGACAGCGCCAGGAAAGTGAACCATAGCGGCGCTGAGAGATAGGACATCACCCCGGTGAGGAACACGAAGCGGTGCACGGTGTGCATGCCCTTGACCAGGAACAGGCGGAAGTTCATCAGATTGCCGTGGCACCAGCGGCGGTCGCGCTTGAGCTCGTCGAGCAGGTTCGGCGGCAGCTCCTCGTAACTGCCCGGCAGGTCGTAGGCGATCCACACACCCCAGCCGGCGCGGCGCATCAGCGCGGCCTCGACGAAATCATGGGAGAGGATGTCGCCGGCGAAGGAGCCCTTGCCCGGCAAGGGCGCCAGGGCGCAATGCTCGATGAAGGGTTTGACCCGGATGATCGCGTTGTGGCCCCAGTAGTGCGATTCGCCCAGCTGCCAGAAATTCAGACCCGCCGTGAACAGCGGCCCATAGACGCGGGTGGCGAACTGCTGCATGCGTGCATAGAGCGTATCCATGCCCGAAGCCTTGGGCCCGGTCTGGATGATGCCGGCACCGGGATTGGCTTCCATCAGCCGTACCAGGCTGGTCAGGCATTCGCCGCTCATCACGCTGTCGGCATCCAGCACCACCATGTAGCGGTAGCTGCTGCCCCAGCGCCGGCAGAAGTCGTCGATATTACCGCTCTTGCGCTTCACCCGACGCCGACGGCGACGGTAGAAGATATGGCCGAAGCCATCGACGTCGCGGCACAGCTCCAGCCAGGCCTTCTGTTCAGCTACGCAGGTGTCAGGGTCATTGCTGTCGCTGAGTACGAAGATATCGAAGTGCTCGAGCTCGCCAGTGGCCAGCAGCGATTCGTACGTCGCTCGCAGACCCGCGAACACCCTGGGTACGTCTTCATTGGCGATGGGCATCACCAGCGCCGTGCGCGCCTCGGCCGCAATCGGCTCGTTACCCGTGATGGTGGCGGAGATGTTGTAGCGATCACGTCCCTTGAGCAGCTGGAAGAAGCCCATCAGCGCTGTCCAGAACCCCACCGACACCCAACAGAACAACAGCCCGAACAGCATCAGGATACTGGTCTGCACCACATACGGGAGGATCTGCCGTGCCGACTCCCGCAGGGGCTGCCGATAGACCTCCTGCAGGTCCACCAACGCCCAGCCCTGGTAAGGCAGTACATCCTTCATGTGCCAGGTGGCGATGACGGTCTGCACCAGCATCAGAATCAGCAACGCGGCACGCCGGTAGTGCGCAACCCTGCGCCAGCCGGAACCATCGATGGACGCCGGCAAGCTGGGCGGTTCTTCGACCGTGCGGTTCTTCTTGAACAACAAACGCCACCAGCTCAATTGCAGCACACTGGTATGCCAGGGCTCCGGCACCATGCGGGTGCGCACGATTGGCGGCGTCGATTGCACACAGGTGCGGCCCTGGTGATCTTCGGTCAGCACGTGACCGCGCTGGAAAGTCTCGCCCCAGCCCAATTGCAGACGCGCCGCGACCGAATTCAACAGGCCACGCGAGCGAGAGCCGCCATCCGCCGGAACTTCGCCGTAGGTGCTCTGCGCCAAGGCTCGATGCGCGTCGATCAGCCTGCCGCCCTGCTCGTCTGCCTGAGCGCCCAGTGCCTGTTGCTGTGCGGCATCGAGGGGTAGCTGGGCGAGATAACGCCGAGCTACCGATTGTTGCGCTGGATTAGTCATGGACAGGTATCTGGTAGCTCCAGGTTTCGGACAGCGTGGTTGCACCGTCCACCAGCGCAGCGCGCAGCTCCACCGGACGCGCCGGATCCTTGACCCTCAACCGCAGGGTCAGGCGCCAACCCTTGTTGACCGGATTGTGCCGCAAGTTGTTTTCCACCAGCTCGACGTTATCGTCGACACTGACCTGGGTGCTGACCGGTGCATCCGCCGGCAGCTTGGCCAGATTCGGCCCGACGAAGTCAACGATCAACGCGGTGGTGCCATCGGGCTGGCGAATCAGGTTGGACTGTTTCACGTCACCGGCAGAAAGCCGGGTCTGCTCGACCCAGGCCAGCTTCGGATCGTGCAGCGCAGCCTCGTCCATGCTGAAGTGCAGCCGGTACGCGACTTCCATCGCCTTGCCTGGTACAGGCCGCTCGTCCGGGACCCAGAAGGCGACGATGTTGTCGTTGGTTTCGTCCGGCGTGGGAATCTCGATCAGTTCGACACGACCCTTGCCCCAATCGCCAACCGGCTCGACCCAGCCGCTGGGACGTAACTCGTAGCGATCGTCCAGATCCTCATAACGCCCGAAATCACGGGTGCGCTGCAGCAAGCCGAAACCCTTGGGATTCTCCACACCATAGCTGCTGACGGAGAGCCGCCTAGGGTTGTTCAGCGGGCGCCAGATCCACTCGTCGTTACCGGCATGGATCGCAAGGCCTTCCGAGTCGTGCAGCTGAGGGCGATAGTTGAGCTGTTGGCTCGGCTGGTTGGCGCCAAACAGGTACATGCTGGTGAGCGGTGCGATGCCTAGCTTTTCCACGGGTTCACGCAGAAAGATCTTGGCCTTCACATCGACGATGCTGTCCTTACCCGGCGTCACCACCATGCGGTAGGCACCGGTGGCACGCGGCGAATCTAACAATGCATAAATCAGTAGATTGCCGCGATCAGCCTGCGGCTGTTCTATCCAGAATTCGGTGAAGCGCGGAAACTCCTCGCCGCTCGGCAGCGCGGTGTCGATCGCCAGCCCGCGCGCTGAAAGACCATAAACCTGGTTCTTGCCGACCACGCGGAAATAGCTGGCGCCAAGCAGTGTGATCAACTCATCCTGCTTGTCTGCTTTGTTCAGCGGGTAAAGCACCTTGAAACCGGCGAAACCAAGGTCCTTTATTGCCGCCGGATCGACGGCGATATTACCGAACTCGAACATCTCCGGGTCGTAGCGAATCTCGTTGACGCTGGTAGCCGTGACTTCGTTGATCTTAACCGGCAGATCGAAGTGCATGCCTTGGTGGTAAAAGCGCAGCTCAAAAGGCGTTTCGGCGTCGCGCCAGTAGCCTTTGTCTTCACGAAAACCCAGCTGCTGATAGTCGGCGAAGGCCAGCTGGCGCAACACCGTAGGCAGATTGCTCTGCGGCGGCACATAGGGAGAAGCAGCCAGCTTCTCGGCCTTGCTTGCAACATCATCCAGGCTGAACGCCCAACTGCTGCCAACGACCAATGCCAGGCATAAACCCAGCAGTTTGCCCAGCACCCTGCTTCTGGCACGAGCGTCCGATCCTTGATTCAAAATGGTAAACACGGAGCCTCCTGAACAGTCCGAATTGCGCGCAGGCCACTGCCTGATCGCGTTCCCTTGGTCTACTACCAGTACAAATGATTCCCCGCTGATCGAAAACAGCGACCGCCCGTCAAGGCAACTCGAACGATCGGCTGCCCACGAAATCGGCCCCTGCCCGTGATCAGCGCAGCTCGAAACGCTGCGCCTGAACGCTTTGTGAATCGAGCCCTACCTGCACCTCGAACGCTCCAGCTTCCGCCAGCTGACGGAGTTGAGCGTTGAAAAACCTCAGCTCGTCCTCGCCGATTCTGAAACGCACTTGCTGCTCTTCGCCTGCCTTTAGCCAGACCTTGCGAAACCCTTTCAGCTCCTTGACCGGACGCACCAACGAGGCGGCCACATCATGGATATACAGCTGCACGACAGTGGCACCGTCGCGCTTGCCGATGTTTTTCAGCATGACGCTGACGTCCAAACTCTCTCCACGCGAGAGCACCTCGGAAGACAGACGCGGCTGCGACAGACTGAACTGGGTATAACTCAGGCCATAGCCGAAGGGATACAGGGGCCCGTTCGGCTCTTCGAAATACTGCGAGGTGTAATTGCCCGCGTTGCCTTCGACGAACGGCCGACCCAGGCGTGGATAGTTGTAATACGTCGGAATCTGGCCCACCGAACGCGGGAAAGAGATTGGCAGTTTGCCGGAGGGGTTGTAGTCGCCGAACAGCACATCGGTGATGGCATGGCCGCCTTCGGTCCCGCTGAACCAGGTTTCCAGGATCGCGTCGGCATTGGCCTGCGCCCAGCCGAGATTCAGCGGCCGGCCATTCATCAGCACCAGCACCAGCGGCTTTCCGGTGTCCTTCAAGGCGTGCAGCAAGGCCTGCTGGCTCGCGGGGATCTGCAAACTGGTGCGACTGGAGGATTCATGGGACATACCCCGCGATTCGCCGACGGCGGCTACGATAACGTCAGCCTGTTCGGCGGCGGCGACTGCCTCGGCGATCATCTCCTGTGCCGAACGGGGGTCCTGCACCACCTCTGGGTTGTCCCAGTTGAGAAAATTCAGGTACTCAACCATCTTCGCGTCGTCTGTAATGTTGGCGCCGCGCGCATGAATGATCCGGCCTTCGCTGCCGAGCGCATCCTGCATCGCCTGGCGCAGCGTCACTGTCTGGTTCGCCACGCCGGCCGCAGACCAGCTACCCAGCATGTCGATATGCGAATCAGCCAGCGGCCCAACCAGCGCGACGGTGCCGGTCTTGGGCAGCGGCAAGGCGTCGTTGTGGTTCTTCAGCAATACCAGCGATTGGCGAGCCACTTCCCGCGCTGCCTGGCGATGCAGGCGACTTTCCGCATTGACCTCAACCGGGTCCGCGCTGGCCTTGCCAATACGCAGGAACGGATCGTGGAACAGACCGAGATCGTACTTGGCACCCAGCACCTCGCGCACTGCCTGGTCGACCGTCTGCATCGGCACGTCGCCAGCCTCCACCAGTTCGCCCAGATACTCCCCATAGAGCGAATCCGCCATGCTCATATCGAGGCCGGCGTCGATCGCTAACTGTGCAGCCCCGCGCCCATCGGCAGTCACGCCATGGCGAAGCAATTCGGTGATCGCCCCGTGGTCACTAATGGTCACGCCGGAAAAGCCCCAGTCTTCGCGCAGCAAATCCCGCAGCAGCCAACGGTTGGCACTGGCCGGTACGCCATTGATTGTGTTCAGCGCCACCATCACCGCGCCGGCACCCGCCTCGACGGCAGCCCGGTAGGGCGGCAGGTAATCCGCATGCATGCGCAGCGGGCTCATATCAACCACGTTGTAATCGCGCCCGCCCTCCACCGCGCCATAAAGGGCGAAGTGCTTGACGCTGGCCATCAGGCTATCGGGATCTTGCAGCGATTTACCCTGATAGGCCTTGACCATCGCTCGCGCGATCTCGGATACCAGATACGGGTCTTCGCCGAAGCCTTCGGAAGTACGCCCCCAACGCGGGTCGCGGGTGATATCGACCATGGGCGCGAAAGTCATGTCCAGCCCGTCCGCGCTCGCCTCGACGGCGGCCACACGTCCAGCGGTGGTAACCGCCTGCATGTCCCAGCTGGACGCCAGGCCGAGGCCGATGGGGAAAATCGTGCGATGCCCGTGGACCACGTCATAGGCGAAGAAGATGGGGATTTGCAGCCGGCTGCGCAGAGCCGCTTCCTGCAAAGGTCGGTTGTCGTGGCGCGTGACCGAGTTGAAGGTACCGCCGACATTCCCCGCGGCCAGTTCTTCGGCAAGACGTTCCCGGGGCATATCCCCGCCGATACTGATCAGGCGCAGCTGGCCAACCTTTTCCTTTAACGTCATGCGCCCAAGTAGTTGCTCGACGAATGCCGACTTCTCATCCAGCGCTATCGGTGCGTTTCCTGCCAGCACAGGAAATGCCATCGAAACGGCGATCAAACCGAGCAGACACAGCTTTTTCATTATTGGTTTCCTGCTGACACGTCTTTTCGAGCACACCGCGGCTTAGACCCCCCGATCGCTGAGTAGTGGCATTGGCAAATCATTTGCACCGAAGTGCGCCCCAGAAGCAGAACGCCTCTGGGTTAATCGAATCTGAAAGGGATTAATTCGCCGCGTCTCTATGCGCGGCCGATGCTGATCATCGATGCTGTGAGGCGGCGATTATCACCGTGTCATTTCACGGCGTCGATCTTTTTTACAGCGTCGATCCATGCCGGTTCAAGGCGCCGCTGGTCAAGGTCCAATCCCTGTGCCTGCATGGCTTCCCGATGGCGTTCAATCTCTGCACTCACCTCGAGAAGCGAACTGCTGTTGGCGTCCAGCTGGTGCATCTGGGTCAGCCCAAGATGATAGAAGCGCAGCAGTTTCATCGCCGTCGGATCCTTGATCGCCACCCCGGCCGTGACGTGATGCATCACGTTGGTCACGCGCATCAGGCTTCGCTTGAGACGCCAGCCATACACGGCTGAGGCCATCCAGGGTTGCGTCCAGTAGACCTTCCGCAACAACAGCCCGGTCAAGGCGAACCCCGCTGCTACGCCTGCGATGTTCAGCGGCAGGTTGTCCCCGCCCGGCTCACCGAACAGGGCCACCGCAACGCTGGACAAGCTCATCGCCAGTACCAGAAACGTCACCGCAACGATCAGCGTGCTGCGCCGTGTCTGTTGACGGTAGGTTTCGGGATTCAGAGGCTGGATTTCGAATACCGGCATCAGAGGAACTCTTGGAGTGGTCGAGCCCGCATTATCACTCCAAACGAGCGCCGAATCTGCCCTATCCAGAAGCCAGGCGGTCAACGCACCGACGCGCAGTGCCGACCACCAACAGCCGACTCGCTGCTGGTCTGCTCTCTGGCGAGGGCCGGCCGCGAGCCGGACGAGCGAAATGCCCAGCTCGCTATCGCCTCAGCCCTTGAGCTTGACTGCAGTTTTGGCCACCAGTTCGCCCTGATAGCGGGCTATGGTCAGTTCCTTGGTGGAAGGCTGGCGGGTGCCGTCGCCACCGGCGATGGTCGACGCACCGTACGGAGTACCGCCGTTGGTCTCGGAGATATCGAAGAACTCGCCAATTCCATAGCCGGTAGGCACGATGATCATTCCATGATGGGCGAGTGTGGTCCAGGTAGAGGTGATGGTCATTTCCTGTCCTCCTCCGGTGCCGGTAGAGGTAAATACACTGGCGACCTTGCCATGCAGCGCACCCTTGGCCCACAGCCCGCCGGTCTGGTCGAGGAAATTGCGCATCTGCCCGGACATGTTGCCGAAGCGGGTGGGTGTACCGAAGATGATTGCATCGTATTCGGCCAGTTCAGCAGCGCTGGCCACGGGAGCAACCTGATCAGCCTTGCCGCCAGCGTTCTTGAACGCCTCTTCGGGCATCGTTTCCGGCACTCGCTTGATAGTCACCTCGGCGCCCTCGACCTTGCGTGCGCCTTCTGCAACCGCGTTAGCCATGGTTTCGATGTGGCCGTACATGGAGTGATAAAGCACAAGAATCTTCGCCATCTTCTTTTCCTCTTTTTATGAACGTATATGCAGATGCAATTAGCCGGCGTCCACCAACACCACTTCGCTGTCTTCCAATGCCTTGACCTGGAGCCGCACTTCATTGCGAATAGCAACGCCGTCTCCGGCTTCAGCGACCACATCGCCGACTTCGATCCGCCCGCTGGCAGGCACCAGATATAGGTTGCGGCCAGCGCCGACCGGGTATTCGGCAACCTCCCCAGCGGAAAGTGTCGCAGCGACCAGCCGAGCGTCGGCGCGTATCGGTAACGCACCGTCATCACCCGGCATACCACTGGCCAGGGTAACGAAGGCACCAGCACGCTCGCCGCGTGGAAAGGGCCGTGTGCCCCAGCTCGGAGGCAGGCCGCTTCGATCAGGGTAGATCCATATCTGGAAGAGTTCGCAGGTTTCGTCCTCCAGATTGAATTCGCTGTGAGTGATGCCGGTACCGGCGCTCATCACCTGCACATCGCCGGCCACAGTGCGGCCACGGTTGCCGAGACTGTCTTCATGACTGATGGCGCCCTTACGCACGTAGGTGATGATTTCCATGTCGCGATGGGGATGCGGCGGGAAGCCCGACTGGGCAGCGATGCTGTCGTCGTTCCAGACGCGCAACTGCCCCCATTGCATGCGCAGCGGATCGTGATATTCGGCGAAGGAAAAATGGTGGCGGGTGTCCAGCCAGCCGTGCTGTGCGGCGCCAAGCTCGGCACGAGGGCGTAGTTCGATCATCGATAGCAGCCTCTGGATCAGAAACGGCCCGGCAGCATGCCGGGCGTCTATGGAGGGCTATCTTCCATTCGATTGACTGGCGAATGGGTGGATATTTCGGAATAAACCGATCGGTTTTATCGATCTATCCGGTTTCGCGCTAGAAACGGCAGAACCTCCTCCAGAAGCAGTTGCGGAACCTCTTCGGCAATGTAATGCCCCGCAGGCAATGCCTTACCCTCCACGCTTTGCGCCACCTCCCGCCACTCTGCCAAAGGATCGAAGCAGCGCTCGATGATGCCGTTGCTGCCCCAAAGCACCAGCAGCGGCGCTTCGATTCTACGGCCCGCCGCACGGTCCTCGCGGTCGTGCTCGAGATCGATCCCGGCACTGGCGCGATAGTCTTCACAAAACGCATGGACAGTGCCGGGCAGCTTCATGCAGCGCAGGTATTCGGCGTAAGCGGCTGGGCTAAAGGGGTTTACCTGATCGGCACCCATGGTCACGGCAGAGCCCAACACCACTTCGGGAGCGGCCTGGAGCACCATTTCCGGAAGCGGTGCAGGGCGGATCAGAAAAAACCAGTGCCAGTAAGCGCGTGCGAAGGCTTCGTTGGTCTTGCTGTACATGGCCAGCGTCGGCGCGATGTCGAGCAGAATCATCCGCCGTACCACCTGCGGATGATCCATCGCCAGGCGGTGGCTGACTCGCGCTCCACGGTCGTGCGCGAGGATGTCGAACTGCTCGAAGCCCAGCGAGCGCATCAGCTCGACCTGATCGAGTGCCATCTCTCGCTTGCTGTAATCCACATGATTCGCGCCGCCTTCGGGCTTGCTACTGTCGCCGTAGCCGCGCAAGTCAGCTGCCACGACGGTGAAACGTTCGGCCAGCTGATCGGCGACCCGATGCCACATGACGTGGGTCTGCGGATAGCCGTGTAACAGTAGCAAGGGCGGGCCGGAACCGCCTTTGCGATAGGCGATGCGCACGCCGTTGACTTCACGTTCGTCACGCTGAAACTGCTCGAACATAGATCGATCTCCGAAAGATTGGACGCTAGAAGCGGGCTTTACTGCGAATGCAGTTCAGCCCGCAGCATAGCCAACGGCGGGCGCCGGGATCGACCGTCCCACAACGCGCAAAGCCTGCCAGGCGTCCTTGGTGACGCGCAGGTGCATAACCCAAGCGCAACAGCCTGGTCAGCCAAATGCCAACGGCAGAAACAACGCAATGAGAATCCCCAGCAGGCTCATCCCCAACGCCGCGAAAGCACCGCACTCATCGCCCTCCTCCAGCGCCCGCGCCGTACCGATGGCATGGGCGTTGATGCCATAGCTCAGGCCGCGGGCCGCCGGATGATCGACACCAGCCAGGCGCAGCAGGAACGGCCCCATGGCGGTACCGATCACCCCGGTGAGCATCACGAAAACCGCGGCCAGCGAAGCGAGGCCGCCGATCTGCTCGGCCACCAGCATGGCGATCGGCATGGTCGCGGCCTTTGGCGACAGGCTCATCAGCACCGACAAGTCGGCGCCCAGGGCGCCGGAAATCACCAGCGTCAGCACGACACTGAGCACGCCGCCGATCACCAGGGTGACAAGAATCGGCCAGAACAGTTGTTGTATGCGCCTGAGGTGGCGATACAGAGGTATGGCCAGCGCCACGGTGGCCGGGCCGACCAGAACGGCGATCATCGATGCGCTATCGCGATAGCTCGCGTAATCCATCCCGCACAGATAGAGCGTGCCCACGACCAGTAGCATTCCCACCATTACCGGCTGCAGCACCAGCCATCCGCTGCGCCGATAAAGCGCCAACGCCAGTTGGAAGGCGATCAAGGTCAAGGCCACGGAAAACAGTGGGTGATCCAGGGTCATTGCCCAGACGGTGGCGATATCCAGATGGGTCATGCCTTGTCCTCCTGCCGGCGATCCATGCGCCGGATGAGCACCTGCATCAGCCAGCCGCAGAAAGGCACCGTGATTAGCAGCGATAGCACCAGGCCGGCGGCAATGGCCGGCAGATCGGCCAGCAAGGCGTCACCACTGGTCATGATGCCCGCCGCCGGCACTATCAGCAGCAGCGGCAGATACTGCAGCAATAAAGCAGCGGTCTTCTCCAGCGACTCGGGAATACCACGCCGCACCAGTAACAGACCGAACAGCAATACCATTCCGATGATCGGCCCCGGCAGCGCAGGCACCAGCAAAAGGTTTACGACGCTGCCAAGCAACTGCAGCAATACCAGCCAGGTCAGGCCTTTGAGAATCATGGTGCTTCCTTAGGTCAACTCACAAACAGTTCGAACAGCCCTGGGTCCAGCGATGCACGGCGAACGGCAGCGTCTCGCATGGCCCTCGTGGCTCAAAAGCCTCCGACTATGGCCCGGCGAAAATACTGGGAACAGGTGCAGATGCCGCTTGAAAAAGCAGATCAGCTCCAGCAACCAGGACGGCAGGCGACCATACCTGCTTTTCTTTGGAGAAGGCAGATACTGGATCATTTCAACACCCCGACTGGGAACGCGCCGCCTGGCAGCAGCCCATAGCAGACCAGGCGTTTCGATCTGAACCGTATTTTTCTCTGATACCTGAGCCTGTTACACACAGGGTCGTTAGCCGAATATCCGCCCCGCCTGAAGAAGCCGCCGGGGCCTGCCATGACAGATCGAATATCCGCCACAATCATCGATACCCTTGATCCGAACAAACCGATACGCCTGACGCCGGCAAAGGCCGGCGGCGTCATTCATACCCGCGCCTTCAAAGGCCTGTACCGCAATCTGCGCCTACTCGGCGGCGCAGTGCTGTTTCTGCTCTATTTCGGCACAGTGTGGCTGAACTGGAATGGCCGCCAGGCGGTGCTCTGGGACCTAGGCACGCAGCAGTTCCACATCTTCGGTGCGACCTTCTGGCCGCAGGACTTCATCCTGTTGTCAGCACTGCTGATCATCGCCGCCTTCGGCCTGTTCTTCATCACCGTGCTGGCCGGTCGTGTCTGGTGCGGTTACGCATGCCCGCAGAGCACCTGGACCTGGCTATTCATGTGGGTAGAGAAAATCACCGAAGGCGATCGCCACCAGCGCATCAAGCTCGACGCCGCGCCCTGGTCGCTCGGCAAACTGCTGCGCCGTACCGCCAAACATCTGCTCTGGCTCGCCGTGAGCCTGGCTACCGCGCTGGCCTTCGTCGGCTATTTCACGCCGGTGCGCCAGCTCGCCGTTGACCTGGTCACCTTTGAGACCGGCATGACTGCCGGCTTCTGGCTGTTCTTCTTCACCGCAGCGACCTACATCAATGCCGGCTGGCTGCGCGAAAAAGTGTGCCTGCACATGTGCCCTTACTCGCGCTTCCAGAGCGTGATGTTCGACGCCGACACCCTGATGGTGGCCTACGACGCCGCTCGGGGCGAAAACCGCGGCGCCCGCCGCAAGGACAGCGATCCCCGCGCGCTGGATCTGGGCGACTGCATCGATTGCACCCTCTGCGTGCAGGTCTGCCCCACCGGCATCGACATCCGCGACGGCCAGCAACTGGACTGCATCGGTTGTGGCGCCTGTGCCGACGTCTGCGACAGCGTAATGGAGAAGATGGGCTACAACCGCGGGCTGGTCCGCTATACCTCCGAACATGCGTTGCAAGGCGACCGCACGCAGCTGCTCCGACCGCGTCTGGTGGGTTACGCCGTGGCGTTGCTGGCCATGGTCGGTGCCTTCGCCTGGGCGCTCGACGACCGGCCGCTGCTATCCCTCGATGTCACCAAGGACCGTACCCTGTATCGCGAGAACACGCTGGGACAAATCGAGAACATGTACCGCCTGAAGCTCATCAACAAGACGCAGCAGCAGCGCGAGTACGGGGTTTCCCTTGGTGAAGGACCCTTCGAGCTTCATGGTCGGCAGCAGGTGAGCCTGGCTCCGGGCGAGATCATCGACCTGCCGGTAAGCGTGACGCTGATCGACGCGGAACAAACGCAGGGCATGAACCGCGAGTTGCGATTCGAGGCGCAGGATCTGGACGATCCGGCCAACCTGGTTAGCACAACCAGTACATTTATCGCGCCGGCCGGTTACCGATAAGGCTGCCACAGGCGCATCCGTTAAGATCGCCCGTCGTTTTCACAGGGTTGCGGGCAAGATGAAGCGTTACGAGAAACTCGCCGACGAAATCGCCGAACTGGTCCGCAGTGGCGTGCTGGCGCCCGGCGAGCGGATACCCTCGGTGCGCCATGCCAGCCGCACCTACGGCGTCAGCCCATCCACGGTATTCCAGGCCTACTACCTGCTGGAGGATCGTGGGCTGGTCCAGGCGCGGGCACGCTCGGGCTATTTCGTCCGCGAGCATGCCCAGCGCCCGTTGCACGAGCCCGATATTAGTGCGCGCACGGCGGAAACCACCGATGTCG
>Ga0233372_1000144_pt1 | contig 33281 bp, 30 predicted proteins | sample ElkDunMinimDraft_4_FD_191538 | JGI IMG/M metagenome (GOLD analysis project Ga0233372, IMG submission 191538) | Fecal eukaryotic communites from dung pellets of Tule Elk in California, USA - Elk Dung D8 | ecosystem: Host-associated > Mammals > Digestive system > Large intestine > Fecal | place... | reverse complement strand
GTACTATAACCAATTTTTAAACCTACTTCGTTAACATTGTAAGATCCTGAGTCGAGGAGCTGACGCGAATACTCTAATTTGTAATCCAATAAAAAACTATAAACAGAATCACCGTAAACTTGCTTAAACCCGAGTTTTAATTTTTTTAAAGTCAAACCAACCTCATTGGCCAAGTCTTGTAAACTCGGTGGTTCAGCCATATTTAATATAATAATTTCTTTTACACGCTTTAATTTCGATACATTTTCTTCATCAATTAAAAACGGACATTGCTCGTTATCTGCATCATCAACTTTATTGAATACTAAACTTAACAGTTCAAAAGCCTTACCTTTATAATACAAATTTTTTATTGACTGATTCAAGCTGAAATGGAACATTTGATTTAAAACAATTGCCATACCCGGAGAAATATTTTCTTCGGAATAATATTTTTTATCAATATTTTCTTGAGTTAAAAAAGGAATACCATGGGTAAAACTGGAAAAAAGTGCGTGAAATTTAGTTATCGAAATCATCAAACTAACCACCCATGATTTTGATTCTATTTCTAAATGTATTGGAAGTTCTTTTTGTGGATTATAAAGTAATAGAATTTTTTCTTCGCGTAAATCCATTTGATAAGCACCATCATTAAATAAAAATTTACCACCTCCTTTTAATACAAAATGAAATTGTAATAAGTTTTTATTTACATTTTTTTGAATCGAACGGCCCATTGTTGTATCGTTTTGAATACGTAACAATACAAAATCATCTTCAATCTTAATTTCTTCTAAAAATATATCCATACAACATCTAATAAATAGTTATCGCTAAATTTATAATGTATAATACTATAAATTTTATTTATAAAACAATAAGTTTTTAATAACCTAAGTTATCTATTTTGCTCAACGAAAGTTCTTACCTTTACAAATATAAATGAACTTATATCGTTATTTTTAAAAAAACAGTAAAAAAAAAGAAACCTTATTTATTTAGATTTATTAAAAATAAGAGTGGTTTGAACCTACTGTTTTTAAAGGTTTAAAAAAAAAGTAACGCTAAAATACAAAAAAAAGACTAAAAAATCACGCAGCGTTACAAATAGAACCTTAAGCGTTATTTTTTGTAAATTGGTAACGATACTTTTGTGTCACATTTTGAATAAGTGTAAAACAGATGAAACAAAATAACAGATCAAAGCATACCTCTTTTTACGCTATCGGATTAAGCTATAAAAAAGCAGATGCAGAGATGCGTGGTAAATTTAGCCTCGACCCGCAAGCCAAACGAAATGCTTTAGAACAAGCTAAAGCAGATGGAATTGAAAGCTTACTTGTTATATCAACTTGTAACAGAACCGAAATTTACGGTTATGCAGAACACCCATTTCAATTAATCAAATTACTAACAGATAATAGTAACGGAACTTTAGAAGAGTTTCAACGAGTAGCTTATGTTTTAAAAAACATAGAAGCTACCAATCATTTATTTAAAGTTGGAACAGGATTAGACAGTCAAATTTTAGGTGACTTCGAAATTATAGCACAAGTAAAAAATAGTTTTAACGAAAGTAAAGAGTTAGAACTAACAAATTCATATTTAGAGCGTTTGGTTAATTCAGTTATCCAAGCCTCTAAACGCATTAAAAATGAAACCGAAATTTCATCAGGTGCAACCTCAGTTTCATTTGCTTCGGTTCAATACATTTTTAAAAATGTAGAAAATATTGATGCTAAAAACATTCTGTTATTTGGTACTGGAAAAATAGGTCGTAATACTTGCGAAAATTTAGTAAAACATACCAAAAACGACCAAATTACTTTAATTAACAGAACACGTGATAAGGCTGAAAAAATTGCTGGTAAATTTGATTTAATTGTAAAAGATTATGCAGATTTACAAACCGAAATTCAAAGTGCAGATGTTTTAGTTGTAGCAACTGGTGCACAAAATCCAACAGTTGATAAAACTATCTTAAATCTAAAAAAATCTTTATTAATTTTAGATTTATCTATTCCGAAAAATGTAAACGAAAATGTGTTAAATAATCCTTTAGTTACATTAGTACACATGGATCAATTAGCTCAAATTACGGACGAAACATTAGAAAATAGAAAAAAACATATCCCTCACGCAGAAGAAATCATTAAAGAAGTACAAGATGAATTTATTGAGTGGACAAAAGCACGTAAGTTTGCTCCTACAATAAATGCTTTAAAAGATAAGCTAAACTCAATGAAAAATAATGAGTTAAACTTTCAAAGAAAAAAGCTTTCTAACTTTGATGAAGAGCAAGCGGAATTGATCAGTAATCGTATTATACAAAAAATAACCTCACATTTTGCAAGCCATTTAAAAGATGACAATACATCGGTTGACGAAAGTATTGAATGGATTAGCAAAGTGTTTCAACTAGCCACTATAGAAAATGAGTAAAGTTATCCGCATTGGTACAAGAGATAGCGAACTAGCCCTTTGGCAAGCTCATACAGTACAAAATAAATTAAATAATATAGGTTACAAAACCGAAATTATAGCTGTAAAATCTGACGGAGATATCATTCTTGACAAACCTTTATACGAATTAGGAATAACAGGAATTTTTACAAAAACATTAGATGTAGCAATGCTTGCTGGAAAAGTAGATATTGCGGTACATTCAATGAAAGATGTGCCCACTGCTTTACCCCAAGGAATTGTACAAGCCGCAGTTTTAGAAAGAGCTAATACTTTAGATATCTTAGTCCATAAGGGAAATCTTGATTTTTTAAACACTAACGGGATAATTGCCTCTGGAAGTTTAAGAAGGAAAGCACAATGGCTAAATAAATACCCTACACATATTGTTGAAGATTTACGTGGAAATATAAACACACGTATGCAAAAATTGAATGATAACAATTGGAACGGAGCTATTTTTGCTGCTGCCGGGTTAGAAAGAATCAATTTAAAACCATCACAATTCATTAATTTAGATTGGATGATACCAGCTCCAGCACAAGGCGCTGTAGTAGTAGTAGCAATGGAAAATGACAATTTTACTTTAGATGCCTTAGAGCAATTAAACGATGTTGAAACTGAAATTTGTGTTGCTATTGAGCGTCAATTTTTAAGAACTTTAGAAGGTGGTTGTACAGCACCAATCGGAGCGTTAGCAAAGTATAACGAACAAAATGACACAATCGAGTTTAAAGGTTGCTTACATTCTCTAGACGGAAGTACAAAATTTGAAGTAAATAAAGTTGTGCCTATTGAAGAATGGAAAAAATTAGGATTCTTTACTGCTAAAGAAATTTTAGAAAATGGCGGAGACAAACTAATGACCGAATTACGTTCACAATTAAAGAAATAAATATGTCAAAAAGAGTAGTTATTCAAGATACTGAACCAAATGCATATAAAGCAATGTTTGGTTTAGAAAAGTATTTAGCAACATCAAACCTTGATATACTATTAATTGAACTAATTAAAATACGTGCTTCACAAATAAACGGTTGTGCCTATTGTATTGAAATACATACTAAAGATGCAATTACAAATGGTGAAACACATAGACGTATTTTTGCTTTAAGCGCATGGTGGGAGTCACCTCTTTTTTCTGAAAAAGAAAAAGTTGTTTTAAAGATGACTGAAGAAATCACATTAATAACAGAAAAAGGATTAACCGAGACAACCTATTCAGAAGCTGAAAAGTTTTTTTCTGAACATGAGATTGCTCAAATTATTATGCAAATCGGAACAATTAATCTTTGGAACCGAATTGCGGTTTCTACTCATTTAATGCACAAAATTTAAAATGAACAACATCTGTGTTTTATCGACAAAAAAACTAAAAAGCAATCAAAAGCTACTTTTGTTGAATGCAGATTTTTCAGTGAATGAAATGGATTTCATTAAAATAAAGTCGATTTCTTTTCAAATAAAAAATAAACCTAATTTATTACTTTTCACTTCACAAAACGGCGTAAACAGCGTTTTAGAAAATGAAAGTATTAATGAATTAAAACAAATCCCTGCAATTTGCGTGGGTTCTAAAACCAAAAAACTTTTAGTAGATAATGGTTTTAAAGTATTAGAATCAGAAGAATATGCGAGTGAATTAGCTCCAATTATTCAAAACAAATACAACAAAAAACACCTTGCTTTTTTTGCAGGAAATTTAAGACGTAACGTTTTGCCCATTGCGATGCAAGAAGCAAACATTATATATGATGAATATTTGGTTTATGAAAACTCGCCAAATCACGAAAAAGTAAACTCGGCTGTAAATGCTATTTTATTTTTTAGCCCGTCTGGAGTTATCAGTTACTTAAATCAAAATACCATCGAAAATCAAATCTGTTTTTGCATTGGCACCACAACAGCCGAAGCGCTTACAGGAATCACAACAAACATTGTTATAGCCAATCAACAAACAGTTGAAAATGTTATTGAACAATGTATTAATTATTACAAATAGATTTTAGCTAATATACCTTAGCTTCAAATACAAACAGAATATATGTTAAAAAACGATTTATTTCTAAGAGCTTTAAAAGGAGAATCTGTTGAAAGACCTCCAGTTTGGATGATGCGTCAAGCAGGTAGATATTTACCAGAATTCCGTGCATTACGTGACAAGTACGATTTCTTTACACGTTGTCGAATGCCCGAAATTGCTGCAGAAATCACTGTACAGCCAATCAATATCGTAAAATCTGATGCAGCTATTTTATTTTCAGATATTTTAGTTGTTCCACAAGCGATGAACATTGAAGTTTTAATGAAAGAAAACGTTGGACCGTTTTTACCAAATCCAATTCGTACAGCGCAAGATGTAGAACAAGTAATTGTTCCAGACATTCAAGAAACTTTAGGTTATGTAATGGAAGCCATTAAAATAACTAAAGAAATGTTGAACGATGAAGTTCCATTAATCGGTTTTGCAGGTTCACCTTGGACAATTTTTTGTTACGCAGTTGAAGGACAAGGTTCTAAAAGCTTTGATAAAGCCAAAGGATTTTGCTTTTCACAACCAGTAGCTGCTCATGTATTGTTACAAAAAATCACCGATACAACGATTGCTTACTTAAAAGAAAAAGTAAAAGCGGGGGTTGATGCTGTTCAAATTTTTGATTCTTGGGGTGGAATGCTTTCTCCTGTTGATTATCAAGAATTCTCTTGGAAGTACATCAATCAAATTGTAGAAGCTTTAGCAGAAGAAACAGAAGTAATTGTTTTTGGAAAAGGTTGTTGGTTTGCTCTAGGTGATATGGCAAAATCAAAAGCTTCGGCTTTAGGTGTAGATTGGACGTGTTCTCCTAAAAATGCGCGTTTGTTTGCAGGAAACGACATCACACTTCAAGGAAACTTTGACCCTTCAAGATTACTTTCTCCAATTCCGACAATTAAGAAAATGGTTCACGAAATGATTGATGAATTCGGAAAAGATAAATTAGTAGTAAACCTTGGTCACGGAATTTTACCAAATATTCCAGTAGATCATGCAAAAGCATTTATAGAAGCCGTAAAGGAATATAACAAATAATAAAAAAAACAGTTTACCTTTACGTAAACTGTTTTTTTGTTAACTTAATATTGAAATGAAAGATAAATTTTATCAATATATACAACAATTGCAAGATACCATTACTTCTAAATTAGAGGCGGTTGATGGTGAAGCAAAGTTTAAAGAAGATTTATGGGAACGTCCTGAAGGTGGAGGTGGAAGAACACGTGTAATTGAAAACGGAGCAGTTTTTGAGAAAGGCGGGGTTAACATTTCTGCAGTTCATGGACATTTGCCAGAAACGATGCAAAAAGCATTTAATGTGGGAGATGTTGACTTCTTTGCCTGTGGATTAAGTTTGGTTTTACATCCAAAAAATCCGATGGTTCCAACAGTTCATGCCAACTGGAGATATTTTGAAATGTATGACAAATCAGGTACTAAAGTTGGTTCTTGGTTTGGTGGAGGACAAGATTTAACACCGTATTATTTGTTTGAAGAAGATGCTATTCATTTTCATCAAGTTTGTAAAACCGCTTGCGACAAACATAACAAAGCGTTTTACCCAAAATATAAAAAAGTTTGTGACGAATATTTTTGGAATACACATAGAAACGAAGCGCGTGGAATTGGCGGGTTATTCTTCGATCATTTAGTAGAAAATAATGAGATGATAATGGAAAATTGGTACAACTTTGTTTCTGAAGTTGGCAATAGTTTCTTAGAATCTTACGTTCCAATAGTAGTAAAAAGAAAAGACTTACCACATACTGTAGAAAACAGAACTTGGCAAGAAATACGTCGCGGTCGCTACGTAGAATTCAATTTAGTACACGACAGAGGAACTATTTTCGGATTAAAAACCAATGGTCGAATTGAATCTATCTTAATGAGTTTACCTCCGCATGTACAATGGGTTTACGACCACCATCCTGAACCAGGATCAGAAGAAGAGAAGTTGTTAAAAATATTGGCCAAACCAATTGAATGGGTAAAATAATTTGGATATATATAATTATTGGATGCTTTAGTATTCAGCGTGTCTCTGCTCAAAAAGACACGCTAAGCCCTTATACAATTTCATATTCAGAAAAAGTCATTACAAGTTTATCCTTACAAAACGAGTCAGACTCCTTTACTGTTATAGAACAAGGCAATGATAAGGCTACTAATTACCAATTATTCCCAAATTTAAAACAACAAATAACTTTTGGTGTAACTTATAAACTACTTGATGTATCATTTGGTTATACGCCGTGGTTTATGAAAACAAATACGTCAAAATATAAATCAGATAATTTTAATTTCGGTACACGTTTTAAATATAAAAACTGGTACCAATCAATATATTTTCGCAAACAAAAAGGTTTTTTTGCTGAATATGATAATAATAATCAAGTATATGTACCCACATTAAGATCTCTAAAAATTGGAGGTACAGTATCATACGTTTTAAATAAAAACTTTTCATATTCGGCTTTATTCAATCAAAACGAATGGCAAATTAGAAGTGCAGGAAGTTTAGTTGCTACAGCGTCCATTTTTTATACTAACTTAATGAATAAAAGGTATAAAGACGATATTAGTATCGAAATGTATAGCTTATCTTTAGCACCAGCGTATTACTATACTTGGGTTATTAATAAAAAAATATTTTTATCTGGTGGATTAGGAATTGGAGCTGGAATAAAAATTGATAAAAATAAAACAGCTCCGTTAGGTGAACTTGTTTTTAACACCAAACTAGGCTATAATACAAATAAATTTTATTCGTATATAGAACTAAACGGAACCGATTATTTTTATAACCAAAATGCAACTCAAATTAATGATACTTTTATAAATTCTAAGTTTACCGTAGGATATAGGTTTGATCCTCCTAAAAAAGCTAAAAAAGTTTATAATGATGCTTTAGATTTAATTCCTGTTAACCTATAAACTAAGCAAAATACAGTCTTCTTTATTAAAAGATACTATTATATAAAATAATAAAAATTATGTTTCCATTACACAGAGGTAGAAGATTAAGACAAAACGAATCTATTAGAAGTTTGGTTCGTGAAACAAGTTTAAGTCCCGCAGATTTTATGTTCCCAATGTTTATTGTGGAAGGTGAAAATCAAGAAATAGAAATTTCATCAATGCCAGGAATTTTTCGTCGTTCGATTGATTTAACAGTGAAAGAAGTTAAAGAATTATTCGATTTAGGAATTCGAGCTGTAAATATATACGTTAAAGTTAGCGATGATTTAAAAGACAATACTGGAAAAGAAGCTTGGAATGCAGATGGATTAATGCAACGTGCAATTCGTGCAATCAAAACTGCTGTTCCAGAAATGATTGTGATGCCAGATGTTGCTTTAGATCCGTATTCAATGTACGGACATGACGGTATTATTAAAAATGGAGATGTCGAAAATGATTCTACAGTAGAAGCTTTAGTAAAAATGGCGGTTTCTCATGCCGAAGCTGGTGCTGATTTCGTTGCACCTTCAGATATGATGGACGGTCGTATTTTACGATTACGCCAAGGTTTAGATGCTGCAGGTTTTGTAAACGTTGGTATTATGAGTTATTCTGCAAAATACGCTTCTGCATTTTACGGACCTTTCCGAGATGCGTTAGATTCTGCTCCGAAAGAAACTGGCGAAATAGTCCCGAAAGATAAAAAAACGTATCAAATGGATTATGCCAACCGAATTGAAGCCATTAAAGAAGCTGTTTGGGATGCAGAAGAAGGTGCTGATATGGTTATGGTTAAACCCGGAACTGCTTATTTAGATATCGTTCGTGAAGTAAAAGATCATGTAAATATTCCTGTTGCTGTTTACCATGTTTCTGGTGAATATGCAATGATTAAAGCTGCCTCAGAAAGAGGTTGGTTAGATCATGATAAAATTATGATGGAACAATTAATGTGCATAAAACGTGCAGGCGCAAGTTTAATTTCAACTTACTTTGCTAAAGAAGCTGCAATTTTATTAAATCAAAAATAAAGATGAAAAAAATATTATCTATAAGCCTTATGACTTTTTTGGTAATTTCATGCGGCAAAACTAAGGAAACTGTAGAAGTAACTTCTGTAGAACCTGCTAAATCTGAAACCGAATTGCAATTAGCCTTAGGTGAAAGTGTTTTTAAAGGTAAAGGTACTTGCTACTCATGTCATTTACCCGAAAAAAAAGTTATTGGACCTAGCGTTAAAGAAATTGCTGAAATTTATCGCAACCAAAATGGCGATATGAAGGCCTTTTTGTTAGAGAAAGCTGAACCAATTGTTGATCCGGCTCAATATACTACAATGAAAACAAATTTTTCGGTAACAAAAAATTTACCAGAAAAAGAACTCGAAGCTGTTATTGCATATATTGAAAGCTTTTAAATAATTAAATCGACTCAATTTGGGTCGATTTTTATTTTAAATAAGTTTTGAAAATGGAAACATAATAAAATAAATCTATTAGATTAATAATTTTTATATAAATTTATAAGTACAATAACCTCTTGAAAATTAATATAAATTGATTCAGAATTAAAATAATATTAAACTAATGTAGTTTATCAATTAATAAAATATTTTATATGAAATTTATTTGGAAAGCGACCAAGATATTATTTGTACTTATAATTATACTAATTGCTGGATTATATCTAACAAATACTTCTTATTTAATAAAAGCAGTAAAAACCATTTATTTAAATGGGTATAAAACTGCATTTTTAGATGATTACAAATATTTTGACACCCGAAAAGTTGACACAAGTTCTGCACAGCCTTGGCCACTAGCTATCGATTACAATACGGTTGAAGAAACTTCTGAACTTTTAAAAAATCATACCAATTTACAAACAATAGCCTATCTGATAATTAAAGATGATAGTATTTGGCACGAATCGTATTTTGATGGCTATACTAAAGATTCACAAACCAATTCTTTTTCAATGTCAAAAAGTATTACTTCTGCTGCTTTAGGAAAAGCAATTCAGGAAGGTTATATAAAAAACTTAGACCAAAAAGCTATCGATTTTCTACCCAATATGCAAGGTCCATTTGCCAAAGATTTAACTGTTGGTGATTTATCAAGTATGAGCTCTGGATTAAAATGGGACGAAAGATATTCAGCCCCAACATCTGTAACAACCAAGGCGTATTTTTATGAAGATTTAAATGAAATGATGCTAGAGTTACCAATAGAAAGTAAACCTGGACAAAAATTTGAGTACAAAAGTGGTGATACTGAACTTTTAGCTATGGTATTAGAAAAAGCTACTGGACAAAAATTATCTCATTACGTTTCTGATAAATTTTGGAAACCAATGGGCGCAGAAAACCCTGCGTATTGGCAAATAGATTCTGAAGCAAATGGAGTAGAAAAAGCGTATTGTTGTTTTACATCAAATGCACGCGATTTTGCTCGATTTGGAAAATTATATAAAGATTTCGGGAAATGGAATGGCGAAAAAATACTCGATAGTACTTTTGTTGCACTTTCTATCAAACCCCGTTTTAAAGATGCGCCGCAATACGGATATGGATGGTGGCTACATCATTATCTAAATAAAAAAATATTCTATATGCGTGGCCATTTAGGGCAGTTTGTAATAGTAATTCCTGAAGATAATTTAATTATTGTTCGATTAGGTCATATTAAAGGCTTACAAACCGAAACCGATGCTCACAGTAATGATTTTTATGTTTATGTAAACGAAGCGTATAAAATGCTAAAAAAACGCAAACCAATGTATGCTAACCAAAATTAAAATTGAACACATTTTATTTCTAGATATAGAAACTGTTCCTGAAAACAAAAATTTTAGCGAGTTAGATTCAATAACTCAAGAACTTTTCGATCATAAAACGGCTTATCAACGCCAAGACGGTGTATCGCCTGAACAATTTTATGAAAGAGCTGGTATTTGGGCTGAGTTTGGAAAAATAATATGTATTTCTGTTGGATATTTTAATAGTAAAGAAAATAAACGTGAATTTCGCGTTACAAGTTACAGTGGTGAAGAAAGTTATATTTTAGAACAATTCAGTACTTTACTTTTTAAGTATTTTAAGGATCCAAAATATATATTATGCGGTCATAATATAAAAGAATTTGACATCCCGTTTATTGCGAGACGTTATTTAATAAATAACCTGACACTTCCTGATAAAATAAACTTAATGGGTAAAAAGTCATGGGAAATTCCACATTTAGACACAATGGAACTATGGAAATTCGGCGATTATAAACATTATACGTCTTTAAAGTTATTAACACATGTTTTAGGAATACCATCACCAAAAGATGACATAGATGGTAGTCAGGTTGCTCAAGTATATTATATAGATAATAATATTGATAGAATTATTACTTATTGTGAAAAAGACGTAATAGCAACGGCGCAAGTAGTTTTAAAATTAAAAAGATTGGATTTACTTTCTGAAAATGAAATTTTTGTTAAATAATTACAAAAAAAGACTATTAAATATTGTGTATGTGAAATATATTTATCATATTTGAGATATAATAAAAAGATAAAAAAGAGATGATTAATTCTATTTGTACATATAATAACTTAAAGCAAATGTGGAAGTCGCATGGGGTTTCGGTTTTATATATAGTATAAATTTTATTCATAAATAAATATAATATATAAAACCTCAACAATAATTTGCTGAGGTTTTTTTATAAATAAATTCAAAGAAAATGTTTTTACAATTAGTTCAGAATACAAATATTAAGTGTATTAAATCGTGGATGTTATATCCGCTTAGGGACCTATTGTATTAAGAGTATGTATATTTAGTTGTTATAGATATTTTTTTAAAAGGTCCCATAAGCAAATGCTTGTGGGACTTTTTTATTACACGGATTTAAAACGAAAGTTTTATTTATATAGAAGAAGAATTAAGAAGTAGAAATTTTAAAAAAACCAAAAAATGGGTAGACAAATTGTTAATGTATTAGGCTTTTCAAGCACCGAAAACCAATTCGTAGTAAAATCACAAAATTTTTCTGTAAAAATTAGTAATCAAATTACAAACTCAGATTTAGAAACTCCTAATCCATTAGAGTATCTATTATCTGGTATTGCAGGAAGTATTAATGCTACAGGTCAAATTGTTGCGAAAGAACTTAACATGGAATTAAAGTCTATACAAATTGAAATTTCTGGAGAGATTGAATCTAAAAAATTTGAAGGAGAAAAAACAAGATCGCGTGCAGGTTTACGTGCTATAAATGTCGTCATTAAACCTACTTCTAACGCTTCTTTAACCGAATTAAAACAATGGATGGACACTGTAAAAGAAAGATGTCCGGTTTACGATAATTTAATTAATAATACTCCTGTGAGTATTTCATTAGTTAAAGATTATTTTCAACAAAATGTGGCGTAGTTTTTAAACTACACAATTTTGATATTTTAAAGTTTGTTTGTTTAGCTTGTAAACCTCTTCTTGAATAAGAAGAGGTTTTTTTAAACTATATTTGAAACAATTAATACGATGTTATGCAAAACTCAGATCCTATTTTAAGTTACCAAAACGTTTCTATTTCTTTTAAAAGTAATAAAGAATGGAAAAAAGTTTTATTTAACACTAGCTTTAAGGTATTTGAAAACGAAATACTTGGTATTGTTGGAGAATCGGGCTCTGGAAAGTCAATAACATCATTGGCTGCTATGGGATTGTTACCAAGACAAACTAGTCAAATTGAAGGCCAAATTCTATTCAAAAATCAAGATATTAATACATTTACAGAGCAAAATTGGCAAAAAATTAGAGGAAATCAAATTTCAATGATTTTTCAGGAACCCATGAGTTCTTTAAATCCATCCATAAAATGTGGTGAACAAGTAGCCGAAGTTTTACGACAACATACCAATCTTTCGGAAAAACAAATCAAAACAGAAGTTCTCTCTTTATTCAATCAAGTAAAGCTACCATTACCAGAAATAACTTTTGAAAAATATCCTCATCAAATTTCTGGTGGTCAAAAACAACGTGTAATGATTGCAATGGCAATTGCCTGTAAACCAGATTTGTTAATTGCAGACGAACCTACAACTGCTTTAGACGTTACCGTACAACAGGAAATTATTTTGCTTTTAAAAGATTTACAAAAGCAAACGGGTATGTCAATTATCTTTATTACACATGATTTGTCATTAATATCCGAAATTGCTAACCGAGTTATTGTAATGTTTCGCGGTGAATTAGTTGAACAAGGCCAAGCTAACCAAATTTTTAATAAACCTCAACAAACCTATACACAAGCGCTAATTGCATCTAGACCAAATTTAAATTTTCGCTTAAAACGATTACCAACTATTCAAGACTTTTTAAACAAAACTATCAATTCTATTAAAATTACAAGCGAACAACGCAAGCTAAATCATGAAAAACTATATAGTCAAACTCCCTTATTAGAAGTTATTAACCTAGAAAAAGAATATTTTAATACTGTTGGTTTATTCGGCAAAAAACAAAGTTTTAAGGCAGTTCATAACGTTTCTTTTAAAATTTATGAAGGAGAAACATTAGGCTTAGTTGGCGAATCGGGTTGTGGAAAATCGACACTCGGAAATGCCATTTTACAATTAGACAAAGCAAGCTCAGGTCAAATTTTGTATAAAGGAAAAGATATTACAAACTGCTCAAAAAGGGAATTAAAAAAATTAAGAAAAGAAATTCAAATAATCTTTCAAGATCCATATTCTTCCCTAAATCCTCGTATTCCTGTCGGAAAAGCAATCATGGAACCCATGCAAGTTCATAAATTATATAAAAATGATGCAGAAAGAAAACTAAAAACTATAGAAATACTAGAACAAGTTGGCTTACATGCGGATCATTTTAATAGATATCCTCATGAATTTTCTGGTGGACAACGCCAGCGTATTGGTATTGCACGCACCATAGCTTTGCAGCCTAAACTTATTGTTTGCGACGAATCTGTTTCGGCATTAGATATTTCGGTACAAGCTCAGGTATTAAATCTTTTAAATGAACTAAAAGAAAATTTTGGTTTTACATATATTTTTATCTCGCATGATTTAGCGGTTGTAAAATATTTTTCGGATCAAGTAATTGTAATGAACCAAGGGGTTATAGAAGAAATGGCCGATGCTGACGAAATATATAAAAATCCCAAAAAAGAATATACAAAAAAACTTATCAACGCAATCCCGAAAGGAAATTAAACACACTTTTAACAAAATTCATTTTCTAGGACTGATTATTTAACAAAAACAATACTTGTTTTTGTTATTTTTTTTCTAAAAAAAATAACAAAAAAGTGACAAATATGTTAAAATAGTGCTTGTTAATCTATTTAAAAATTAACAAGTGTAATTTTACGTAATTGTAATTCCCAAAATTTAATCAGATGAAACAAAAAATTGCCAAAAAAATTAAACTTTTAGCACTGTTACTCTCTACAGCTTTTTTATACAGCTGCTCAGAAGACGATTACAGCTACGAAAAAGGAACCTTTATTCCTGCAATTGATGCAACAAATCTCCCAGCAAGTTTTAAACCAATAACTATGTTTGCGGACGATGAAGACCCTAAATTTATGTATGACAAAAGCGATCGTTGGTTTAGGGTAAACCAACTAGTGCAAGCTGTTATTAAAAGTAAAAATGAAGTTCAAATTTCATTATATAGCCCAGTTGGGTTAAGTGATGTAAAAGTTTATGCAAAAATTCCAAACTACGAAAAACGCTTTGTACTTTACCATTTTAGCTATATTCCAGCTTTTCACAGATCGATTCACACAATTCCTCTTACAGAAGGCACTCATGATTATGAACTTGAAAATGGAAATGCGGTAACAATTGAACAAATTGAGGGCTTTGCTAATGGAAGTATTGAATTTTCTGTTGAATCTTCTGACCCATTATTTCAAAAATTAAAGAAAATTAAATCACAGCACTTAGTACAGTTTCATGATCAATATCATATCAATGAATATGGTAAATTTTTACCTATGAATCCTGTATTAGCGAAAGAAGCAATTACTTTAATGATTAACTTTTCTTATGCTTTAAGTCATCCATTATATTACGAAACGTTTATGAACTTTGATAGATTTAAACGAGAACAAGCTGAGAGAGCTGGCACTGAGGTTATTGGTGCTAAAGATTGGCATGGTAATAATGCGGATGCAAATGGAGAATATGACTACTTCACAAAACAACAAATTGAAAAAATTTATTGGGATTGGCTAGACTCAAGAACAGTATATATGGCAATGGTTGGTGGTGATGCAGCCCTAGGAGGAGGTCCATTATCATCTGTATGGGAATCTACATATGTTTCTAGTCATTGGCATGGTGGTGTATCTGTTTGGTCTCACGAATATGGACACCACATTGGTTTTGGTCACTCAAGTAATTTAGCTAATGGTGGCGAAGGTGGTGGTCAGCAAGAAATGATGGCTCAGTTCATGCAATACTTAATTCATATTCAAGATCTTCCTTTCACAGATCCTGAAATTTTAAAAACATGGACTAAAACTCAATATCTTAATAGTAAAAATTACAGTAAACCAATTTTTAAAATTAATCAAAACAACCCATTTTTATTAAAATATAAAGGAGAAGGAACATGGAAATAAAAAAAATATATACTTACATAACAATGCTTTTCATTAGTTTGTCGTTTTATGGATGTTCTGATGATGATGGAAACCTAATTTCAACCGAATTTTACTATTTAACAGAAGAAGCGGAAATTACTGAAAAAAATACTCCAAATAATAATTTAAATCCATCTGCAATTTTTACTGCAAATGAAAAATTATATATCTGTAATAGTAATGAGTTATTAGTATATGATGCGCTTAATTATAGTTTGATAACTAGCGTGACCAAGTTTAAAAAAGGTACTACCGAAATTGCTTTAACTAATTTAACATCAATAAACATTCATGGAGGTAAAATTTATTTAGGAAGTAATGACTCTCGTTTATTTGTGTTAGATCAAGAAAATTACGACGGAATAACCTTTTTAGGTAACGGACAATGGTGGCAAACCTTTGTTCACGTATTTGGAGTAGCAGTTAGCGATGAACTTCTTTTTGTTAAGGAAAAAGATCAAAGTATTAAAGTTTTCGAAACTATTGCTATAAATGAAAATACTCCTTGGAATTTAAAACCAATTGCACTGTTAACAACAAATGCAGGTGGAACCGAAAATTACAATATGAAAATAGAAGATGGAAATTTAGTAGTAGCAGGCAGAAATGCTAATTCGTACTTATACTATAATTTTAATTCTATTAAATCTAATGCCTCAAAAAGTTTAGAAGGGGCTGCTAACAGAATAAAACCAAGGGTCGAATCTTTAAAACCAAGTAAACCAATTGCAGTATCTTTTGACGACAAGTGGGCAATTAGTATTGAAGAAGCTTCTGGTACTAAGTATATAAAAATGTTTCCAAAACAAGATTTTATGTATATGAAATATAATCCAGTTATAAGTAATTCAAATGCAATTGGACAACCAAATTTTCAAGATATTACAGATATTAGTAAAAATGGAGATCTTATCTATGTTACAAATAGAACTAATAAAAGAATTCAAATTTTACGATTAAAATCTTCAAAAATTCAAGAAAAATAAAATAAAAGAACTCAGCAATAATATGCTGAGTTTTTTTATATACGCACAATAAATAAGAAGTTAATACGTATTTATATAAGCAAACTTGATAATGTTATGCAAGAAAACAAAAAAATTATTTTTGACCGATTAAATGAACCACAAGTATTATTAAGCTTGTTATACATAACTGCTATATCTATAGGAATGATTTTTAATTATGCTAAGTTCAAAGTATTTGGAATTAATATTTTTGATTATGCCGATTTAACCGATTTTATTTTGTTTCCTTTTAGCGATTTAAAAGTATTAGTATTAACCTTAGTAGTTGCCATTATATGTTTATTACTTTTTTATCTAGATCTCAAATTACGCGACATATTTCCGAACATCTTCAACCAAAAAATTATAAGTAAAAAACAACATAAAATTGGTAGCATTTTGCTTAGTATCGTACTTTTTATAGCTTTTATATTTATTATTTCGGAAAAATATAGTAAAAATTTTTATGCTAATATCCTGCTATCCGATAATATAACGATATACACTAAAACACAAGAATTTACAGGCAAATATGTTGGAAAAACAAATGATGTAATTTTTATATATCAGGACAAAAAGCTGAAAATATTTCCAATAACCTCAAATATAATATATTACAAAATAAATTAAAATCAATCTAAATTATTAATTAAAGCCATTGTTTAAAAGTTGAATTCAATTTTTGTTATTCATATTCATTAAATTTACACATCTAAAACAAATTTAAAATGTCAGATTTTATATATCAGGATTCATTTCCAATACAAAAAGACGATACACAATATCGCAAAATATCTTCAGATTACGTAAAAGTTGAAAAATTAGGTGATCGCGAAATTTTAACGGTTGATCCAAAAGGATTAGAATTGTTAGCAGAAACGGCAATGTCTGATGTATCATTCATGTTACGTACTTCGCATTTAGAAAAGTTAAAAGCTATTATTGACGATCCAGAAGCAACCGATAACGACCGCTTTGTGGCTTATAATTTATTACAAAATGCTGCCGTTGCCGTAAATGGTGAGTTACCATCTTGTCAAGATACTGGAACAGCTATTGTAATGGCAAAAAAAGGTGAAAATGTGTATACCGCTGCTGATGATGCCGAGGCTTTATCAAAAGGTATTTACAACACTTATATTAACAAAAACTTGCGTTATTCTCAAATCGTACCTATTTCTATGTTCGAAGAGAAAAACTCGGGGTCAAATTTACCCGCTCAAATCGACATCTATTCTAAAAAAGGAAATTCGTACGAATTTTTATTTTTAGCAAAAGGTGGAGGTTCTGCCAACAAAACGTTTTTATACCAACAAACTAAATCGTTATTAAACGATAAATCGTTAGAAGCTTTTGTTAAAGCTAAAATTATGGATTTAGGAACGGCTGCTTGCCCACCTTACCATTTAGCTTTAGTAATTGGAGGTACATCGGCCGAAGCTACTTTAGCAACGGTTAAAAAAGCATCTGCTGGCTATTACGATAATTTACCAACAACTGGTAATATGGCTGGTCAGGCTTTTAGAGATTTAGCTTGGGAAGAAAGAATTAAACAAATTTGTCAGGAATCTGGAGTTGGAGCACAATTTGGTGGAAAATATTTAGTACACGATGTTCGTGTCATTCGTTTACCTCGTCACGCTGCCTCTTGTCCGGTTGGTTTAGGAGTTTCTTGTTCGGCTGATAGAAATATCAAAGGAAAAATTACTGCTGAAGGAATTTTTGTTGAACAATTAGAAACTAACCCTGCGCGTTTATTACCAGCAGTTGCGCCACATTTAGCACCACCGGTAAACATTAATTTAGATTTACCAATGAATGAAATATTAGCTGAGCTAACAAAACATCCAATAAAAACTCGTTTAATGTTAAACGGAACTGTGATTGTAGCTCGCGATATTGCTCATGCAAAAATCAAAGAAATGTTAGATAATGGACAACCAATGCCAGAATATTTCAAAAATCATCCTGTTTATTACGCGGGTCCTGCGAAAACTCCAGACGGAATGGCTTCGGGTTCATTTGGTCCAACAACAGCAGGACGTATGGATAGCTATGTTGACCAATTCCAAGCAGTAGGCGGATCGATGATTATGTTAGCAAAAGGAAATCGTTCGCAACAAGTTACTGATGCTTGTGCAAAACATGGTGGTTTTTATATTGGTTCTATTGGTGGACCAGCTGCAATTCTTGCTCAAGATAATATTTTAAAAGTGGAAGTGGTTGATTTTCCAGAATTAGGAATGGAAGCTGTACGTAAAATTACAGTTAAAGATTTTCCTGCATTTATTATAACTGATGATAAAGGAAATGACTTTTTTCAGAATTTATAATCCCTTAACTCAATAAACAAAAAAGGTACCTAATTAAAATTAGGTACCTTTTTTCATAACTACAAACTCAACTCTTTTATCTCCCAAAAAATCTATTAAAAAATCCTGTTTTTTCTTCTTTTGCTTCAGCAGCACCAACTTTTGCAGCTTCTTTTACTTCAAATTCGGCCATCAAATCAAATATATATTCAACATATCCTTTTCCTTTATCTTCAAGAAAACCAATTAAATATTTTTCTGCAGCTTCCATACTACTTGCTTGTTCAATTTGTAAAAGCTTGCGATAAAAAGGTTCTATATAATTTTGAATTACTGGAGTAGGAACAGATTTACGACGTGCAAAAAAATGAGTAATCTCTCCATTTTCATTTCTAGAAATATCAAAATCGGTAATTACCCAATAATAACGTCCAGATTTAGAAAGATTTTTTACAATTGCATGAAAATTATTTCCTTGGTTCAAATTATCCCACAGTACCTTGAAAATTACTTTTGGCATATCTGGGTGACGAATAACACTATGTGGTTGCGCCATTAATTCATAATCCTCGTAGCCAGAAACATCAATAAATACTTCATTTGCGTACTCTATAGTACCGTATTTATCCGTTTTAGACATAATCGTTCTTGTCTTGTCCCAAATTACTTCTCTATCAATGGGGGTCGGTCTTTGAATGTTTAAGTTTATTGACATAATATTTTTGTTTTTGAGGTTTATTTGATTTCTTTTATATAGTAACAAATTAATAAAATTCATCCCCTTAACCAAATGATATTTGTCATTAATAACGTACAAATACAAATAATATTATTAGTATTTATATTACTTTTAATTTATTCAACGTATAAAACCAAACCTTTAAGGTAAGAACCTTCAGGATGATAGATGTTAACCGGATGATCTGGACCTTGTGTTAATTTATGTAACACGCGTATATTTCTACCAGTTTCTATTGCGGCTGCAGCAATTGTATTATAAAATAAAACATCGTCTACAACTTGAGAACAAGAGAAAGTAAATAAGATGCTATTAGGAGCTAAGGCTTTTAATCCAGCAATATTTAAACGCTTATAAGCTTGCGTTGCTGTATGCTTAGATTTAATACTTTTTGCAAAAGCAGGTGGATCTAAAACGATTAAGTCATATTTGGCTTTATTTTCTTTCATGAAATCAAAAACATCAGCTGCAACGGCTTCGTGATTTGAATTTGCAAAATTTAACTCCATATTTTTTGCAGCTAAGTCGACTGCTTTTTGAGAAATATCAACAGAGGTAACTAAATTAGCTCCACCATCCATAGCATAAACAGAAAAACCACCCGTATAACAAAATGTATTTAAAACGTTTTTCCCTTTAGAAAATTCTTTTAATAATAATCTATTATCTCGTTGATCTAAAAAGAAACCCGTTTTTTGTCCCTCTACCCAATTAACCGAAAAGCTTATTCCGTTTTCTTTAGCAACTGTTTCATTAGTTGTTCCAAATAAATGATAATCGGTTCCTGTATTTGGCAATGTTGTACGGCTTTTACAATAAATTGTTTCACAAAAACCTGGAAAAGTGGTTTTAATAGCTTCAGTAATTTGCTCTAATTGATAATAAATACCCGAAGAGTGTGCCTGGATAATCCAATTGTTGTTATAAAAATCGATAATTAATCCAGGAACATTGTCACCTTCACCATGTATAACACGAAAAGCATTAGTTTGGTCAAAATCTAATATTTTGGCACGTAAATTCCATGCACTATTTAATTTATCTTTCCAAAAAGTTGTTGGTAACTCATCTGAACCAAATTGAATTACGCGAACAACAATACTACCACGATCACTAAAAAAACCTGTGGCTAAAACTTCGCCCGTATTATTTGTTACTTGAACTAATTCTCCGTCATTTACTTGGCGAGATACACCGTATATTGCTCCACTAAAAATCCATGGGTGCATGCGAAGTAAAGAACGTTCTTTACCTGGCTTTAATATTACTTTTGGGTAATCCATTTAATTATTTTTTACAAAAGTAAAAAAACACCTCGATTAAGGTGTTTTTTTTAATTTTAGTTTATGCTATTTGTTTCGTCATCATTAATTTCTTGGGTTTCTAAAGAATTAATAAGATCTGTGGGTTTATCGTTATAAAGTTCATCATACAAAGGTGTTTCAACATTTTCTTCGCCCAATAAGAATCCGAAAACTTCCATACCATAAACATTATCGAATAATATTTTTGTAATAGCTAAAATAGGAATGGCTAAAAACATTCCAGAAATGCCCCAGAGACTTTCGGCTACTATTAATCCGAAAAAAACTAAAAAAGAATTCAATTGGACTTTTGACCCGATTACTTTAGGAGTAATTATGTTACCATCGATAGAGTTAACAATAATAACCGAAATAATGACCCATAAAGCATCAATTGGAGTTCCTGTAGCAAAAGTTACCAAAGCAGCTAAAACTGTTCCCGAAAAAATACCAACGTATGGAATCAAATTTAAAATACCACATAAAGCCGCAAACAAAAATGCGTAGTTAATACCAATTATACTAAAAGCTGTAAATAATAGAGTTATTATACAAGTTACTTGTATAGACAAACCTATTAAATACTGTTTTACAATACTTTTTATTTGTGAGCCAATATATTTAATATGTGCTTTATAAATAGGATTAAAGCACCATATAGCAAATTTCATAATATGTTTTCTATATAATAAAATAAAAAAGGTGTATAAAAATATAAATGCTAGTGATGTAATAATTGAAGTAAATGAAAATACCAACTGACCGATAAAAGATGTGCCTTTTTTTAAGGTCGTTTCTGCTCCAGAATTAATGTAATTTAATTGTTGGTCTTGATCTACACCAAAATGATCGTAAACAAATTGTTGCCCTTGGTGAAATAAATTTAAAATCTGCTCTTTAAAACTAGGCAAGTCATTTTTAAATTGCACCATTTGTAGTCCTAATAAATAAAAAACTATAAGTAATAGAAAAACAAAAAAAATAGGTGCTATTAAAGATGATACAATTCGAGGAAATCTTAGTTTTTTTTCTAAAAAATTTGATAGTGGAAGTAATAAGGTAGCTATTAAAAAACTCATAAAAAGCGGTACCCAAATAGATTGCCCAATAACACTAATATAAAATAAAAGGTACATACTTATTAATACACACGAAAGCTTTGCTACAAAGGGTAAGGATGTTATATCTGTTTTATTCATTTTTTACTATATAACGGTTAAAAATACATTTCAGGTATATTACCTTCTATAATTAAATTAGCTTCGGTAGCATTAACAATTTCATCAACACTAATTCCAGGAGCTCTTTCAACTAATTTTAATCCAAAAGGAGTTACATCAATTACTGCTAACTCGGTAACAATTTTTTTTACACAGCCAACCCCAGTAAGTGGGAGAGTGCACTTTTTTAATATCTTAGATTCTCCTTCTTTATTAACATGCATCATAGCAACAATAATATTATCGGCTGAAGCAACTAAATCCATAGCACCACCCATACCTTTAACCATTTTTCCTGGAATCTTCCAATTAGCAATATCACCAGTTTCAGAAACCTCCATAGCTCCTAAAATTGTTAAATCGATGTGCTGTGAACGAATCATTCCAAAACTCATCGCAGAATCAAAAAAAGCAGCACCTGGTAAGGTAGTTATTGTTTGTTTACCAGCATTAATAATATCCGGATCCTCATCTCCTTCAAAAGGGAAAGGTCCCATGCCTAAAACACCATTTTCACTCTGAAATTCAACATTAATATCATTGGGCACGTAATTAGCAACCAAAGTTGGTATTCCGATACCTAAATTAACGTAATAACCATCTCTAAGTTCCTTAGCTATACGTTTTGCAATACCTATTTTATCTAAAGCCATACTATTATCGAGGTCTAACTGTTTTATTTTCTATACGTTTTTCAAATTTTTCCCCTTGGTAAATTCGCTTAACAAAAACTCCTGGAATGTGTATTTCGTTAGGATCTAAAAAACCAACGGGTACTAACTCTTCTACCTCAGCAACTGTTATTTTAGCAGCACCCGCCATACAGGAGTTAAAATTTCTAGCAGATCCTCTAAAAACTAAATTTCCAGCCTCATCACCACGCCAAGCTTTTACAAAAGCAAAATCGGCTTTAAAAGCCTCTTCTAAAAGATATTTTTTACCATTAAACTCTCTAACATCTTTTCCTATGGCTACCTCTGTTCCATAGCCGGCAGGTGTATAAAAAGCAGGGATTCCAGCTTGCGCAGAACGGCATCTTTCAGCAAGTGTTCCTTGTGGAATTAATTCAACTTCTAATTCACCAGAAAGTAGTTTTTGTTCAAACAATTTATTTTCGCCAACATATGAAGAAATCATTTTTTTGATTTGATTATTTTGAAGTAATAAACCCAAACCGAAATTATCAATTCCGGCATTATTAGAAATACAAGTCAAATTATTAACATTGCTATTTACAAGTTCTTGGATTGAGTTTTCAGGAATTCCAGAAAGACCAAAACCTCCAAACATAAAGGTCATTCCGTTAGTTACACCTTCTAAAGCTTCTTTAGCAGTATTAACCTTTTTACTAATCATAATTTACAGCTGTTTTGTTGTGAATTAAATATAAAAAAAAATCACCTCTAAAAAAAGGTGATTTTATATTTTAAAAATTAAATTCGTTAGTTGTCGTTTCTGGAACAATTTGAGTCGAGTCAACTACTACTTTTGGAACCCAACAATCAACTTTTGTTCGTAAATCCTTGGGTTTCTCAAACTCATCTTTCGAAACGTTCAAGCTAGGATCGTTATAACATTTTTGCATAAAAAGCCCCCATATTGGTAAAGCCATTGTTGCTCCTTGTCCGTATACTGTTCGTTTAAAATTGGCAGCACGATCTTCATTACCTACCCAAACTCCCGTAGCTAAATTAGGAACCATACCAATAAACCAACCATCGGAATTATTTTGCGATGTACCCGTTTTACCAGCAATTCTATTAGTAAATTTATAAGGCAAACCCGTTACACGTCTATAAGAAGGACCACCTGTTCCATAACGCAAACGCGCTCCGGTACCACCTTCTGTCACACCTTCTAAAAGCTTAACAATTACATAAGCCTTTTCTTCTGACATTACCTCATTAATTTCGGGTGTATTTCGGTAAATAACAATTCCATTTTTATCAACAATTCTATCAATAATTCTAGGCTTGGTATAAACTCCTTTATTAGCAAAAGTACTAAAGGCTCCAACCATTTCGCTCACGGTAATATCAACAGCTCCCAAAGCAATAGCTGGTTGAGATGGAATATCCGATGTAACTCCAAGTTGTTTAACCAAGTCAATTACCTCACCAGGACCAATCATATCGATTAACTTGGCAGAAACCGTATTTATAGAGTTTGATAATGCTTTTTTGTAAGTAATCATTCCACTATAATTTCCGTTAGAATTTGTAGGATTCCACGGTGAATCAATATTCCAACGTCCTTTAGGCATATAAAAAGGAGCGTCTAAAATACTATCACAAGGCGATAATTCTTTTTGTTCAAAAGCTGCTGCGTAAACAAATGGTTTAAATGTAGATCCTACTTGACGGGCTCCTTGTCCAACATGATCATATTGAAAATGTTTGTAATCAATACCTCCAACCCATGCTTTAACATTTCCGGTAGTTGGATCCATAGACATTAATCCTGTTTGTAAAAAATGCTTATGGTATCTAATTGAATCTAAAGGCGACATAATCGTATCCTTATAATTTTGCATTTTATCTAAATCAAAATCACCATCGGCAAAATTCTTTTCCCAAGCAAATACACGCATTGGTGATTTTACAGAAAATGACGTGATAATTTGTTCGTCAGAAAAACCTTTTTGTTTCATTATTTTCCAACGATCTGAATTTTTCATCGAACGCTCAATAATTCTATCAATTTCAGGCTCTGTAATTCTATTAAATGGAGCTGTTTTATTCTTTGCCTGTTCAATAAAAAACTGTTCTTGTAAATTAGATAAATGTTGTACAACAGCTTCTTCTGCGTATTGCTGCATTCTAGAATCTATTGTAGTATATATTTTTAAACCGTCTCTATAAATATCATATTCAGTACCATCCGGCTTAGGGTTTTCCTTAACCCAGTTACGTAATTCATCACGCAAATATTCACGAAAATAAGTTGCATTACCTTCGTTATGACTTTCTATTTTAAAATTTAAAGACAGTGGCTTTTTCTTTTCAGTTTCGGCCTGTTCAGAAGTTAAATACCCATTTTTAACCATCTGGTTTAAAACAACGTTACGGCGTTCTAAAACTCTTTCTGGACGCTTATTCGGATTAAATAATGACGGGTTTTTAAGCATCCCAACAAACATGGCTGCCTCATCAATTGAAATATCTTCAATGTTTTTTCCTAAGTAAATTTGTGATGCCGAACGAATACCAACAGCATTATTAACAAAATCTACACGATTAAGATACATTGCTAAAATTTCTTGCTTTGTATATTGGCGTTCTAGTTTTGTAGCTATAATCCATTCCTTAATTTTTTGCACTACACGAATTACAATATTTTTATCTCCTTCGCCATGAAATAAAAGTTTTGCTAACTGCTGTGAAATAGTACTAGCACCACCAGATTGACCTGCTTTGGTAATTGCTCGAACTGTTCCACGGGCATCGATACCGGAATGGTCATAAAAACGTTCGTCTTCTGTAGCTACTAAAGCATTTATTAAGTGAGTAGGAATATCTTTGTATTTAACATTAACTCTATTTTCAAGATAAAACTTACCAATAACTTTATTGTCGTCAGAATAAACTTCTGTTGCTTGATTTGAGTTTGGATTCTCTAACTGATCAAATGCAGGCATTGAACCAAAAAGCCCCCAATTTGCAAACAAAAAGAAAAGAAAAACTACTACAATTGCTCCTACAAAAAGAGCCCAAAACTTTTTAACGTAATCTTTAAAAGGATTATTTTCGTTAATATTATTCATCATCATTCTTTTTTTCAATTCTAAAACCCACTTCGGTTACTCCTTTTAACTCTTTAACACCATCAACTTTACCCAATTCACGTACTGCCTGAGAAATTTTAAATTTATGTAACCCTTTTTCAGAAAAAGCAGTATTTTCTCTAAACCAAAGTTTACTTTCTTTCGTGTCAGAAAAACCCTTTCCAAGTAATTTACCATCAGGTTCAGCCATTTGGTATTGAATGGTATCGATTGTTATTTGCTGACTCGGAAATTCAGTTTCAACAATTAAAAATAAATTATTGTACGGAAAATCCTTGTTAACACGTAAGTTAATAAAGTAATCATATGGATTAACAGTGTCTATTGCCTCGTATTCAAAAGTAAAAGGTTGATTTACATTCCAAGTACCATTTACCTGTTCGTATTGATCGTAAACAAAAGAATTATCACAAGATATTAAGCTAAAAATTGCTGTAAAGCTTATAATTGAGAGCTTAAATTTATTCTTTAACAACATTATCACTAGGTGGTGTTTGATTATTTGAATTCGGTTTATTGTTATTTTGTTTATTAAAATTCTTTTTTTGGTTATTTGGTTTAAATCTATTTGGTTTTGGCGCCTCATTCTCAGGCGAACCTTCTGTATTTGGTTTCTTATTTTGGTTCGGATTTACTCTATTTTCCGATCTCTGTTGCCTTTCAGGTCGTTCTCCTTTATCAAATTTATTATTCCTATCAGATTTAAAATTTCTATCGTTTCTATTCTGATTTGGTGTCGCAGCTAAATCAGTATTCGCTTTTGCATTTGGCGAAAATTTTTCTGCAGGTTTTTTCTTTTTAACTATTGGTTTATTTTTCTTTTTAGGCTGATCAAAACGAGTAATTGCATCTTGACCAACAGAGTTTTCGAACGAATCAACTGGTACGATAATATTATCATCCGCATAATCCTCTATAGATGAAATAACACTATCATTTTTATTAATTTCAATAATCTCTTTAACCTGATCTACAGATAAAATATACCAATGTGCTGGTTTATCAGTATAAGAAAACCACATCAAACGTTTAAAGATATCAAGTTTTTGACATCCTGCTTCTCCTTTCTCTGTCTGTAATTTTGTTTCCATCGAAGGAAATTCTTGCAATGCATCTAAATAAGTGTCTAACTCAAAGTTTAAACAGCATTTTAATTTTCCGCATTGACCTGCAAGCTTTTGAGGATTTAATGATAATTGTTGGTAGCGAGCCGCAGCTGTATTAACAGACCTAAAATCAGTTAACCAAGTAGAACAACATAACTCACGTCCGCAAGATCCAATACCTCCTAAACGCGCTGCTTCTTGTCTAAAACCAACTTGTTTCATTTCGATTCTAACACTAAATTCACGCGCAAAATCTTTAATTAGTTGTCTAAAATCAACACGATCGTTAGCTGTATAATAAAAAGTTGCTTTAGAACCATCGCCTTGAAACTCGATATCAGAAATTTTCATTTCTAACTGCAAATTAATCGCTAATTCTCGAGCACGAACCTTCATCGGCTCTTCTCTATTACGAACTTCTTGCCAGATATCTACATCTTTTTGCGTTGCTTTGCGATATATTTTTAAAAGCTCACCTTCTGGGTTTACTTGTTTTTTCTTCATTTGTACCTTAACCAGTTCACCCGTTAAAGTAACAATACCAATATCGTGCCCAGGACTAATTTCTGTAGCAACAATATCTCCAATAGCAAGTGCTAAATTTTCATGATTTTTATAAAAATCTTTTCTTCCGTTTTTAAAGCGTACCTCAACACAATCAAAAGCTTGTTGCCCGTTTGGCAGAGACATATTGGATAACCAATCGAAAACTGTTAACTTGTTGCAACTGTCTGTTCCACAAGTTCCGTTACTTTTACAACCACGCGGAGTTCCGTCAGAACTCTTTGTAGCACAACTAGTACATGCCATAATTATAATATATATAGATCGAGGTAAAACCCTCTACGATTCAAAATTAATTTATCTGTAAAGATATTATTTTTTAAAGTATTTTTATTAGATAATTTTAGAAACCATCTAATAAAAATACATAAAAAAAATTTATAAGATATATTTTACTAAATAAAATAAAAAAAGCAGCAATATAATTGCTGCTTTTTTTATTTTATCGTTACTAGTGAATTACCAAATTTTCACTCTTTTTTCAGGCTCTACATATAAAGTATTTCCTTCTTTAACGTCAAAGGCTTCATACCATTCTTCCACATTCTGTAATGGAACATAGGCACGGTACATACCTGGTGAGTGAGGATCCGTTTTTACTAAATTTTTAATTGCTTCATCTCTCGCTTTAGTTCTCCAAATAGTAGCCCAAGATATAAAGAAACGTTGCTCTGGTGTAAATCCATCAATTAAACCTGGGTTACCATTCTCTTTTAAGAAAATTTGTAAACCATCGTAAGCAGCATTAACACCACCTAAATCTCCAATGTTTTCACCTAAAGTAAATTTACCGTCAACAAAAATTCCTGGTAATGGCTCTAATTGAGAATATTGATCGGCTAAATTTCCACCTAATTGTGTAAATTGTTTTAAATCTTCTTCAGTCCACCAATTTTCAAGGTTACCGTGTGCATTGTAACGAGAACCTGAATCATCGAAACCATGTGAAATTTCATGACCAATTACAGCTCCAATTCCACCATAATTTACAGCTTCGTCTGCTTTATAGTCGTAAAAAGGAGGTTGTAAAATAGCTGCTGGGAATACAATTTCGTTATACGATGGGTTAAAATAAGCATTTACAGTTTGCGGTGACATTCCCCAACGAGATTTATCTACTGGTTTGCCATATTCACCAATCATTTCAGAAAATCTCCAAGCCGAAACGTTTTTCATGTTCTCGTAGTAAGAACCACCTTTAGAAGGAACATTTACAGTTAATTGCGAATAATCTTTCCATTTATCTGGGTAACCAATTTTAACTGAAAATTTATTTAATTTTTCGATAGCTCCTTTTCTAGTTGCCGGAGTCATCCATGGTAAAGCATTAATTCTGTTTTCGAAAGCTTTCATTACGTTAGCAATCATTGCTTGTGCTTTTTCTTTAGCTTCAGCCGGAAATTTTTCTTGAACGTAAAGTTTACCTAAAGCTTCACCAACTGTTCCGTTTACAACTTGTAACGCTCTTTCATCAACTGGACGTTGCGCTACTGCTCCTTGTAATGTTTTACTGTAGAAATCAAAACTAGCTTGATCAATATCTGTAGTTAAAACTCCAGAAGATTTATTGATTAAAGTCCAACGTAAATACGCTTTAATATCGTTAATCGACGATTTTTTAAAAACCTGATCTAAAGATTTCATGTATTTTGGCATTGAAACAATAACTTGGTCAACATTTGTTAAACCAGCAGAAGTTAAATATGCCGTCCAATCTACCGAAGGAGTTAATTTTTGTAACTCAACAACAGTCATTGGATTGTATGTATTACGACGGTCACGACGCGCTACTCGATCTAAACGAGATTCAGCCATTTTAGTTTCAATAGCTAAAACTTGTTTTGCTTGTTTGTCTGCCTCAGCTTTAGAAATGTTTAAGAATTGTAACATTCTAGATACATGCTCTAAATATTTTTCGCGTTTTTCTTTTGAATCTGCATCCTCAGCAATGTAATAATCTCTATCAGGTAAACCTAAGCTACCTGGAGAAATACTAACAACATTTTTATTAGAATCTTTAGCATCTGGTCCAACAGAAACACCATAAAAACCTAAACCACCCGTTTTAACCGACTTGCGAATTAATTCGTTTACGCCTTTTACGTTTTTAATTTTATTGATTTGATCTAATTGAGATTGAATTGGAGTTATTCCAGCAGCGTTACGCGCTTCAAAATCAAGAAATGTTAAATACATTGCAACTGCTTTAACTTCATCCGAATTTGGATCTAAATTATTGTTTGCAACAGCAGTTTTTAAAATAGTTAACGCATCGATGTCAGTATTTTGACGAAGTTCATCAAAACTTCCCCAACGCGTACGGTCAGCAGGAATTTCGGTATTATCAAACCAAGTTCCGTTTACGTATCTAAAAAAGTTGTCCCCAGGGTTTACTTTTTTGTCCATGTAATCAAGATTAATTCCTCTTCCTTCTTTAACCTCTACTACCTCAACTTGTTCAGCTGTTACTTCGGCAGTAGCTTTTTTAGAAGAATTACAGCTTATCATGGCTAAGGTTGCCGCTGATAAAACAAATAATTTTTTATTCATATTTATAGTGTTAAGTTATAATTTGATTAACAAATATAACGAAGTTGAAATAGTTATCTAAATAATTAACACTATAATTCTGTACTTTTGATTCGATTTAAAGAAGTTTTAACCACTTTATAGCTTTTGCTTTTGTATTTTTGTAATAAACTTATTTTTAAAATGTTAGAGTTACTAAAAAAATACAGATTGTTTTTTATCGTAATGGCACTTTTATCAGCCATTATTTTAAGTCTGTTTTACAATGCGTTAACACCGGTTAAGAAACTTCCAATATATACGCCAAGTATGGTAAATGCTGAAATGGTTGACTCAACTATTCAACACATTGCTAATAAAAAAATACATCGAATTGCAGATTTTGAATTTACGAATCAAAACGGAGAAAAAATAACGAATAAAGACTACGATAATACCATTTATATCGCTGATTTCTTTTTTACAACCTGCCAAACTATTTGTCCAATAATGACTGATAACATGGCTTGGGTACAAAATCAAATTCAAAATATGGATGATGTAAAAATATTATCGCATAGCGTTACTCCAGAAATTGATACACCCGAAGTTTTAAAAGCTTATGCAACAAAAAAAGGGGTAGATGATAAAAAATGGAACATGGTAACTGGAAAGAAGGAAGATATTTATTATATTGCTCGTAAATCCTACTTGGCTGTAAAAACTGGAAATCCTAGTGAGTTATATGACATGGTACATACAGAAAATTTTGTTTTAGTAGATAAGAAAAAACGCGTTCGTGGTTTTTACGACGGAACTAAAATGGAAGATATGTACCGATTAATTGAAGATATTAAAACATTAAAAGAAAAATAGAATTTAGAAAATAACATTTCTAAATTTTTTTATCGAAAAACAAAGATTAAATTAAATCTAAATAAAAATGACAACGCTTGATACCTTAGTAATTAATCAAAAGGCTATTATTTCAGATTTTGATGAAAAACTTATCCCATTAAAATTAATTGAAATGGGCTGCTATCCTGGCAGTGAAGTTACAATCATAAAAAAAGCACTTTTTGATTGTCCAATCTATTTAAAAATAAATGATACTTATCTAAGTATTAGAAAAGAATTAGCTAAAGAAATTTCTGTAGAAACAATATAAAGTGATGAGTAACACAATTAAAGTAGCACTTGTTGGAAATCCAAATGTTGGAAAAACTTCGATTTTTAATATTTTAACTGGACTAAAACAAAAGGTAGGGAACTATCCTGGAATTACTGTCGAAAAAAAAATAGGTTATACAGCTTTAGACCAAAATACTAAAGCAGAAATTATTGATTTACCCGGAACGTATTCAATCAATCCAACGTCGATTGACGAAGAAGTTGCGCTAAAAATTATATTAGAAAAAGGTAACAAGGATAAGCCAGATGTAGTAGTTTTAGTTGCCGATGTAGAAAATTTAAAACGTAATTTGCTGCTATTTACCCAAATTAAAGATTTAGGTTTTCCGACCATTTTAGCGATAAACATGGCAGATCGTATGCAAAATAATGGCATAACAATTAATGTTACGGAACTTGAAAAAAACATTGATTCAAAAGTTATTTTATTTTCGGCAAAATCAAATCAAGGAATCAATGAGTTAAAAGAAGCTATCAGAGACTACCAAAAACTTTCGACTCAACCGATTTTTGATTTCAATAGTTTACCAATTGCCAACTTAAATTGTCAAACTTATTTTGATTGGTTACATATTACTCATACTAATAGTATTGCAACAGAACCAAACAAAGAGATCAAAAAAATTCAACATTCCGAAACGGTTAAACGTTATCAACTAATCAACCAAATTTTAAAAAACAGCTATACAAAAGACACTAGTAAAGCAACGGGATTACGCTACAAATTAGATGCTTTACTTACTCATAAATTTTGGGGATATGTTATTTTCTTCGGAATTATGTTATTAGTATTTCAATCAATTTTTGAATGGGCTTCTGTTCCAATGGATTTAATTGATCAAGGTTTTGCTTTAGTAAACGATACTTTAAAAGAAATACTTCCAGCCGGGAAATTTACCGATTTAATTACCGATGGTTTAATGGCCGGAATTAACGGTGTAGTTATTTTTATCCCCCAAATTGCAATCTTATTTTTATTTATATCTATTTTAGAAGAATCAGGTTATATGAGCCGAGTAGTTTTTTTAATGGATAGAATCATGAGACCTTTTGGATTAAACGGAAAATCGATTGTTCCGCTAATTTCGGGTACTGCTTGTGCAATTCCAGCAATTATGGCAGCACGTAACATAGAAGATAATAAAGAGCGTTTAATTACCATGTTAATAACTCCGTTTACAACTTGTTCGGCTCGAATTCCAGTTTATATTATTATCATTTCGATAATTATTCCAGACACAAATACTTTTGCAGGTTTTTCGTGGCAAGCACTAACCATGACCATTTTATATATTTTAGGCTTTTTAGTTGCCATTTTATCAGGTTGGGTTTTAAGCAAGGTTATCAAAGCTAAGCATAAAAGCTATTTTATTTCAGAAATGCCCGAATACAGAAAACCAATTATTAAAAATATTGCTTTTAATGTTTGGGATAAAACCAAAGCTTTTGTTTTAGGTGCTGGTAAAATTATAGTTCCGTTATCTATTTTACTATGGTTTTTAGGAACTCATGGCACAACAACATTTGATAATGCCGAACAAATTGTAACCAAACAATACGCAACTGCTAATTTAGCTGAAGATGCTTTGCAAGATAAAATTGCAGCTTTTCAGCTAGAAAATTCATACATGGGACATATAGGTAAAATTATAGAACCGGTTGTTGCTCCTTTAGGTTATGATTGGAAAATTGGAATTGCAGTAATTGCATCCTTTTCTGCTCGAGAAGTTTTTGTGGGTACTTTAGCAACCATTTATAATATTGGCAGCCATGGCGAAGACGAAGATTTTACATTGATAAAAGATGTTATGATGAACGAAAAAAGACCAGACGGCAGCCCTGTTTTTACTTTTGCAACTGGCGTTTCTATTTTACTTTTTTATGCCTTTGCGATGCAATGTATGTCAACCATTGCTATTACCCGTAAAGAAACTAACTCCTTAAAATGGACAGTATATCAAGCAGTCGGAATGACAGGCTTTGCGTATATAATTGCTTTTATCGCATATCAAATTCTAAAATAAATACATTATGGATACACAAAATATACTTGCTAATTTACTAGTTGGAATTGTAGTTGTGTATGTACTTTACAAACTATTTTTTAAGAAAAAAAATAAAAATGATACCGATTGCGGTAGTAATTGTGGTTGTAAATAATAAAAAGAGCGGAAATATTTCCAAAATATCCAACTTTTGGTGAGGGCGAAGATTATTATAATGACAATATAGAAGAAACATTTACCTATACTTTTGAGTATAATCAATAAAAAATCCAAGATTAATTCTTGAATTTTTTTTATATAACAAACAATGTAAAAAAAATTGAATTATATTTACCGTCTAACCCTATCCCTAAATGAAAAAAAATATTTTAGCCTTATTTATTGGCTCATTGTTAATCATGTCGTGTACAAACGATGAAAATGAAGCCC
>Ga0233372_1000142_pt1 | contig 33362 bp, 16 predicted proteins | sample ElkDunMinimDraft_4_FD_191538 | JGI IMG/M metagenome (GOLD analysis project Ga0233372, IMG submission 191538) | Fecal eukaryotic communites from dung pellets of Tule Elk in California, USA - Elk Dung D8 | ecosystem: Host-associated > Mammals > Digestive system > Large intestine > Fecal | place... | reverse complement strand
ATGGATTAAGGATATATAGAGGATTTTTTTTTTTAGTGCGGTCGCTTAAAAAAATAAGCGGTGCTTGATTTCATTTTGTTATTGAAGGATTAATTGATTGTTTGTTTGGACAAAAAAAACGGCTCCGCCTCGGCTTTTTTTTTAGAGCCGACAAATAATATTTTTGTATATTTAACATGACTTTGAATTCGCACATGTTATTAGATATAATCTAAGAGTTTCGACTGTGCATTAAGCAGCATTTCAGCCACCCATTAGTGACCCAGTCTGTCGCGATCATTTATATAACCGACGATCTTAAAGTTTAAACTTCTTTGATCGTTTTCACTAATATCGCCAAATAATATCAAATATAATACTATTCTATATCCCCGTCGGGATATACCACTTTAATTTTTTTTTTCTCTATAAAGATTATATAAAAAAAATTATTACTCATGGGACTATGATTTAATATAAAATATAATAAAATATAAATTAAAAATATAAGTAAATAGAACTATTTCTTTGAAAGATCTTTCACTATTCATTGTCTTTTTACTAATCCTTTCTCTGTCTTTAGTGCTCTTCTAATGGTTTTCTCACCACAATTTATAGAATTAGCTGCATTTAGAATAGTAGGATATTGACCATAAATAGTATCATTCAAGTTATACAAGACTACAGGTCTTGTATTAGTTATACATTTTTTTTTAGTTATATCTGACATAGAGGGCCTGTTTAAAGCCTTTTCTCTCATTTTTTCTATTGTTTCAATAGAAAACTTTTTACCTTTATTTAGATTACCTATCCTTTCACGTCTAGCGTCACTATAAAGATCACTCATCTTTTGACGATCTATTTCAGTATGTTTGTAACCAAAACTAGAACCTGCTTCTGTTAAAATATTATAATTAGGTACTAATAATTTTAAATATTTATCTTCTAAATCTAATAGTTCTTTGTTATTTTCTTGAGTAACAATATTAGGATATAAATCTAATATAATAAAAGAAAAATTTTTCAAATTATATTTTTTAACAGCTAATTTAACTATTTTACTACCTCTAAAATAAATAAGATGATTACTAAATCTAGCAAAAAATCTATTAGTAGACGCAGAACCTATATAATAGTCTTTAGTTGTATTATTAACTATCATATATATACCACTTAAACCTCGGGTATCTTTTAATATTTGAGTTTTAGTTTCTTCTGAATCTAAATTTTCATATATAAATACCGGATTTAAACCTAACTCTTGAATAATAATATTTAGTCTTTCAGATATTTTAATATTGTCTGAAAGATTATTAGTACAATATCCTCTATATAGGACCCTTTTATTAAGCTGTTTACTATTATTTATTTTAAGGCATAAATCCCTTTTTATATTTATTTTATTTTCTATATTAAATCATTTTGGGCTATGTTCGTAACCCAGGAAAGCTGTTGCCATCATAAGTATAAGTATTACTGTACCTATTGCTCAAACCAATGTTCTTGGTGCTCTATATGATCCATAATACATACCTCTTCCTATATGTAAATATACTAAGAAGAAGAAAGCTGACGCTGTGTTTGCGTGTAAATAACGGACTAATCATCCATTATTTACATCTCTCATAATATGCTCTATAGAATTAAATGCTTCCAATACATTTGGACTATAGTGCATAGCCAGGGTTACACCTGTTATTATCTGAATGATTAGACACAGCGCTAACAATGAACCGAAATTTCACAAATAACTTATATTAGTTGGTTGTGATGCATCTATAAGATAGGAATTAACTAATTTTAATAAAGGATGACTTTTTAACGTTCTCATGGTTGAAATATATTATTATTATGATTATTATTATTTTTGTTTACTAAGACACAATATAATAAATAATTTAAACCTCCAGACCTGCTAGTTTTTGATTTAGAAATTTACAAAATTTATGATATTTATACTTATATGGAAATTTACCTTTTGTGGTATTGAATCTGAATTACGTTATTCTTCATTAAACCTATTAGTTTAATAACGTAATTCTCTGAAAGAGATCTTATCTTCACAGCCTAAAAGTTAAAAGTTTACCAGAAATGTATGAAATCCACAGAAGTAGCATAGTTTCACACACACACGCACGCACGCACAAATGACAATAAAAGATGTGCACCGTGTTTTTTTTGAAAACAAGGATGGTAAAATGGTATGAAGCATATAATATGATCATTACTTGTGTTACGACTAAGCTAATACTTATAAAAATATATAACCATAATAACATAAACAGCACTAACAATAACACTACGACCTATCACTAATCCTAAAGCATAGATAGACGTAAACTACTATAACTAACAAATTAATAGGAATACCCATCATGTTTTTTACTAAACAATAACTAAAAACTCATTAGATAACAAAATAAGAATCCATTAATATATCTTTAATAAATTCTTTAAATAAGGATCTAATTAAATTTAACTAATTAAAAATATAAAATCAGGAATATCTCCAATTATACCTCCTATTACCTTAATTATAACTTTATAACTAGTTCCATCAGTTGTTTATTGACCGCTACCACCATCATCTTAAATTTTCTTAATAGTGGTTGATTCGTATATTAAGTATCTATTATTTATTTATCTCCTCATTTTAGATTCGAACTAAAATCTGAAAAAGCAAAATGCTAGATAGGCATCTTATCATTTTTCTGCTCTACCGTTGAGCTAATGAGGATTATAGATAATAAGTAAATATAATACTACAATATAAGTACTTATTACTATAAGATATCTCTAGTACGGTACTATGAACGCAATAGAGATAACAGAATATGTCCACCCGTAGCTTGCTTACCCAAAAAGATAAGCAAGCTACCAACAACCATTATTATATTTAATTTGTCGCGGTGCGGTAGATATTATTAATTTAACTGAAAACTACTAATAATTAAAGGTAGAGAATTACTTCAACCAATTGCTCGATTATAGCTCCTAGATGTATTAACAACAAAGTAATAGATTGTTTTAAAGAAGTTCCGGTATCCGGACCCCCGCCGTTACCGCCAGGCTGGTTACCTCCAAGATCTCCTCCACCTCCGAAACCCCCTGCTGCAGAAGAAGAACCTACATCTGATGATGATGAGGAGTTATTATCGTTTTGATCATCATCATCATCATCAACATTCTTTCCTTTATTATCACCTTGAGGCTCCTCAAGTTCTTCTTCCTCGCCGCTTGTTTCACTGGCACTTTCGTCACAAGATGAAGATGAAGAATCGTCTGGATGCTTCTCTAGTAATTCATACTTAAGTACATTATTCATCCTTGCAAGGAGTTCACGGTCTTCAGCGCTTAAATCTTGATTCTTTAACTCTTGGTTCGTTTCTTTAATACCTTCCTTAAGTTTGTCAATTGTTGAATATTCTTCTTTTATAAAAGACATAATATCAGCATTGTTTAGATCCTCTGTTAATTTTTCCAGAACATGAGGCTTAATTACGCCACTACCTTTATTATCCGAACTAGAACTACTTCCATCATCCGAACTATAATCATCAGAAGAATCACCACTTGTCGAAACATTATCATCATTATCTTTATTGTCAACTAACAATGATGAAGTAGTCGAAAAACTTTTTCTGTATAAGCTAGTTAAGAATAAATCTTTTACAAAACAAGAAGGTCTTAAACCCGATATAATAAGACTTGATTGTTGGTGATGACCCCCCATACTATTAATTATACCCACAACAGGAGTGGATTTTCTCTCTTTCATAAGAGTTACCCCTTTACTTTCACTTCCTCCCTCCTTTGCTCATAAGAGAAAAAAAGATACTAAAGATAATAAAGTTAATAATAATAATAAAGAATCATTAAATCCTACATAATTATTAAGTAAATATGTAATGAATCCTGTTAATATATATAAAGCATAAGTTGTTACAAGACTTGTACTTAAATAACCTACATTCTTACTTAATTTTACTAAACCTCTTTCTAAACCAAAAGGTCCTAATAATTCTATACTCCCCTTATCTAAAATCTTAGTAAGTTGTCCACCTAAATCTAAAACTAAACTTGTAATATATTTATTATAAAATAGTTCAACTAAAAATCTCTGATTAAAAAAACCAAAAATATTATAACCTAATCTAGATAATTTAAAATTAAGAACTAGTTTAGGTAAGAATTCAGATAGTACTAAAGCAATAATACTAAATAAGATAGTAAATATAAAAGGTAATAATTTGAATAATCTAGGTACAGCAAATTCAGTATTTATCATTATTTCATTCATAGGATGGATAAATAAACTATTATCTATAAAAAACCCAGAACCTAAACCTATAAATATATCTTTTGTTATATAACCAAAAAATATAGAAAATAAAGCTAAAATAACTAGAGGTAAACTTAAAAACAAGTCACCCTCATGAGCATGTTTATATGAATTTATAGAACCGTTAGGATTAGCTATAAAAGTTAAATATAAAACTTTTACAGAATATAAAGTTGTAAATATTGCACCTATAGTAGCAATAATATATACAGCTACACCTGAAAAACTAAATTGTCCATAAGCAGATTCTAATATGAAATCTTTACTATAAAAACCAGTCATAAAAGGGAATGCCACTAAACTTAAACTAGCTATTAATATAACAGAATAAGTTAAAGGTAAAAATTTAATTAATCCACCATATTTTCTAAAATCCTGATTATCACCGACTGCATGTATCACTGCTCCAGCACCTAAGAATAATAATCCTTTATAAAAAGCATGATTTATTAAATGGAATAACGCAACATTATATGAAGATAAACCTACAGCTATAACCATCATTCCCAATTGCGACATTGTGGAATAAGCTATAACCTTTTTAATATCTTGTTGGAATAAACCTACAAGTGAACTAAAAACAGTTGTTATTGCACCTAATCATAAACATATTAATAATATAGTTGAATTATATTCTATTAAAGGTGAAGAACGCATTAATAAATATACACCTGCTGTAACCATTGTAGCTGCATGTATTAAGGCTGAAACCGGTGTAGGACCCTCCATCGCCATAGGTAATCAAACATGTAATCCTACTTGAGAACTTTTAGCCATTGCACCTATCAACAAGCATATTCCTATAATAAGAATTACCTTACTATTAATATAAGGAGCTAATGAAAATACTGTACTATAATCTAAATTACCTAGAGATCATAATATAGCAAACATTCCTATTGTTAAAAAACAATCCCCTACTCTATTTGTTAAGAAAGCTGATATAGAGCTTTGATTTGCCGCTATTCTAGTAAATCAAAAACTTACTAAAAGATATGAACAGACTCCTACTCCTTCTCAACCTACAAACATTAATAAATAATTATTAGCTGTCACAAGTATTATCATCATGAAAGTAAATAAACTTAAATAACTAAAAAACCGTTGGTTATGAGGATCGCTACTCATATAACTTATTGAATATAGATGAACTAATGAACTTATTATTAATACAGGAATTAACATCGATACTGTTAAACTATCAAATTGAAATCCTCAAATAATATTATATCATTCACTATCTATTCATCTAAATAAATTTATAGTTACAGGTATATTATTAAAACCAACCTCAAAAAAAGCTAAGATAGCTAATATTGTAGTTGTTATTACACTTAGACATGTAATCAATTGTGCACCGCTAACCCCAACTTTTCTACCAAAAAAGCCAGAAACTATAGACCCTAATAAAGGTAAGATTATTATACTTAAAAACATTATTTATATTCTATAGCAATACTTCCTCTTAATCTATAGAAAGCAACTAAAATTCCCAAGCCTATAGCAGATTCTGCACCTGCTACAACTATTATATAAATAGCATAAGTTTGACCTATTATATCATCAAGATTAAATGAACTTACCAATATTAAGAATGTTATAGCCAATAACATTATTTCGATAGAAATAAGCATTAATATAATATTTTTTCTATTTAGTACAAAACCTAATATACCTATTAAAAAAAGTATCACAGTAATATTCATAGTATTTTTTTTTTAATTTAAATTATTAAAGAATTAAGAGTATATAGGTACACTAGCCTTAGCACTAGTTCCTAAGTTTATACAATACACAGCCAGCTAAAAAAACTCGAAGTTACAACAACCACACTCCTTATACATACTCGCTAATATTAAAAAAGCCCAATCCTACCTCTCGGGAAAATTACTCCTAACCTTACATCTTGCGTAAAATATCCTACCCAATTTATATATAAACATATATACTAATATAAAAAGAATGAATTTTATAATTTATTTTGTCGGCAGAGCCGGTCCATAATTACTTATTCTTTCTCAGAATATTAGTAGGCGTATGTATGATTCGAACATACATATGGGTGTTCGTAGCACCTTGTTCTACCATTGAACTAACACGCCTTAAAATAATTAGAACGTTTTTTATTAAAAAAAAATAAATCCTATTATACCATTTGTCGTTTAACTCACTCTTATTTAAATTTTACTCTTTTGTCTTAATATTATTAACTTATCTTTTAAAAGAAAGCTAAGAATTCCTCTAATTCCCCCCTCTAATTGTGTTACTAATTTATTAGCATCAGCCATAGTTTGACCTCAATAAGCAACTTGAAGATAATGATCCCTATTTGTATTCGACCATAAGAGCCTATCATGTCTAAGACTGAACTTATTTCTGAACTGATCATATTTAAATACAAGATGTTGCATTGTCAAAATCACAGTAGGTATGTCACCACAAACATAATGTCTATTCACAACATTATATTGATATGTTCTATCCAATAGATATAAAATTTCCTTTATATTTAATACACAACGATCTGTTTCAACTAATTCAGCTTTGGTTTTTAGAATCCCGTCTAAATTGAACCCCTGCTCTTATTCTAATATCTTGGAATTCATTTACAAGATGATCTAAATGATGAGACATTTTCTGCATACAATTATACTCAAAAATATTATTCATAAGTATACTGTGTATAGTACTATCATGGCTCCTAGCTTCAGCTAAGGCTTCTCTTGTCGGAGAAACTGCTACTACTATAGGTATTGCTAGAGATGAAGCAGCTGAAGCTAATTTAGGTTCTGCCGATTTAGAGTTAGAATTGTGATTATAGTACGTTAATTTAGAATAATATTTACATATTGCAATAAAAGTCCGAAAGCATTCCATTCAGATTTTTTTTTAAAACTTAATTATATACTTCTTAAGCATATAAACACATAAAAATATAAACAAACAAATAAAAATATTATGGACCGGCTCTGCCGACAAAGTAACCTTTAATATATCTTCTAAAGGTGTTTTTAAATAAGTTCTTCTAATGAAGAATAAGATAACAATAAATGCACAGTTAGGCAAAACTTTAAGAGTAAAGAAATCAAATAAATTTTTTCTTAATTCTAACGAAATACGGGGAAAATTAATTACTTTTTTATGCACTGCTGACATATTATTTGTGAAAAATTTACCTTGAAACTTCTGATCTATATATCAAAAACACATAGAGGAAACTACTAAGCTTAAAGATATATAAAATAAATAATAGGCATTATTAATATTATCTAAAGATAATGTTGCAGCTGTTGTTAAATTAAAGAAACAAACTCCCATATATAAGGGTCATGGTGATGGAGACACAAAGTGAAAAAGGGAATCTTGAAAATTACTCCTAATAATGTTAGTCATCTTTTTTTCGAATAACAATTTATTTTTTTAATATATATTATATTATCCATATCCATATATATATTTAAAACCATCTGCATATTTTTAATTAAAGCTATGTATATATACACAGATAGCTTTATAATTCATACATATATATATAGCTGATAGCTGCTATTATTCTATTATTACAATAAGATTATTTTATTAATTTAATAATAAAGAAATGAGAGATTTATCTCATTTATAGATTATAATATTAATTACCCCCTCATCTTTGCTAAACATCTCTCTATATTCCGCCTCATTTAGACAAAAAGGTACCATATACAGAACCTACCTCTCTCTATCTTTCCGGACCATATACCCTCCCCTCTTATTTTACTCCGTCAAACTAATACAATACACAGCCAGCCTGGGGAGAAAATCGAATTCTCATTTTTAATGTATGAAATTAAAGTTTTACCTTTAAACTACCCGGGCTTACATTACATAATATATTTGGATACTATTATTCATTACAAGTTTTAATATTATACTTATTTTAGAGTAACCTACCTTCATATTATTATAATCTTGAAGCTCACTCCAGCAAGCTTCATTCTGCCTGCTGCACATTATACAGCTCATAAAAAACAAAGCTGCTACCATTTGCAGTAGCAAAGCCTTCTAAAACAAACAAACAAACAAACAAACAAACAAACAAACAAACAAACAAACAAACAAACAAACAAACAAACAAACAAACAAACAAACAAACAAACAAACATCCGTCTTTTATGATTTATAGATAAATACATCACTCACAGATAATATATAATATATATATATTTATATATATATATATAAATATTAATATTTATAATATAATGGGACAATACTCTGATTTGAACAGAGAACCTACTGTGCCACATACAGTCGCTCTACCATTGAGCTATATTATCCTCATATGTCAACCTATCCTAGCATCATCTTAATTAGGAATTAATTTCATATAATATACAAACTAGTTAACCTCTATATTGACCAACCTTAGCATTTAACAGCCTGCCGCCACCCCACATAAAATGCTGGATGGATGGATGGATGGATGGATGGACGGATGGATGCAAACCAACATAACTCTTACTACGAAATAGCACACCTAACCCGCCCTCCTTAATTACACCCAAGCTTAGTTTTCAATTCCTCCAGAGGAGGGAGTCCTCTGGACGAATTACGAAGTAACCGCATTCCACCTATATAAAGTAAGAAATCATTATTCATTGTACAGCATAGTTCTCCTACGAAACCAACCCCAGCACAGTATATTTATTATATTAATATCATTAACAATACAAGTTAGCTTGTCGTCCTAGTTAATACAAAGCAAGATAGCTAACTGGTTACAGGCGCAGCATCATAATATCATTATTACACAAATATACATTTGCCAGCTTAAAAAAGGACAAGGACCCCTTCCTTCATACAATCAGTATATCATAATAAACAAAAGATAAAATCTACCGCACCGCGCTACCGCACCGCGACAAATTTAAATTATACCTAGTAATAAATTGTTCTGCTTGCTCTAATAAAATAGGCTGGCTTCTTACTTCATAGAACAAACAGCAGCTGCTAATTGTACAAACAGCTCACTCGTGAAATTATAATTATCCTGGAGTGATTCGAACACTCAATTGTAAATATCAAAAATTTATGACTTACCCGTTAGTCTACAAGATAGTATTTCATTTCATACTCTCTATATTATGGGCAACAAGACTTGAACTTGCACGACAATTAAGTCACCTCGGCCTAAACGAAGCTTGTCTACCCAATTCCAACACACCCATTCATATTTTAATGCCTAAGGTAAGACTTGAACTTACAACCAAAACAGCTTCAATGTTCCGCTCTACCAATTGAGCTTCTCAGGCCCACTATTTCTTTACTTATAAAGCTTAAGAATTAGAATGAAGAATATTTACCCACTAACTAACTAACTAACTAACAGCTATACATACATACATACTCCTTCTGCGAAGCAAGCAGCAAAGCAGTACTTTTGCTGCTTGCTGACTTCGTAGTAGAAACCAGTAATAATTTTGCTGGTGCAATGTAAGCAAACAATATTCAATACGTTTTTTTAAGCAAACAAATAAAAAGCACTCATATTTACCATCGACATCCTACTTATTAGCCTAGAAAACGACAACAAACACACTGACAAGTTAATAACAACATGTTAAACAAAACAATCCTTGCTTCGCACATGCATGCAACGCTGTATTTTTTTTTTACAGCAGCGCTTTGCTGCGCTTAACCGCAAAACTTTCACAAAACATGTCCGCGACATTTATTAAAAACAAAACATTTATGGAGATACAAGGATTCGAACCTTGACACTCAATGAGCAAGATTGATGTACTACCGTTATACTATACCCCCTTCATATAAATTATTATAAACTTTACACTCTTATTCCTACCTATGCCCTCACAGCTTGCGTACATTATTTGCTTGCTACAATGTCAGTCCGCCCTATGTACTACTACACTACCAACTAACAACCGATCACCTCATATAAAGTACCCCCCTGTGAAACATGAAACATAAAACATAAAACAAAACCTCTAAAGCAATATATAGTACCTATACTAATATACCTTATCTTATATATATATATTTAATATAACTATGGGCAATTACTAAAATACAACTAACTTTATTTCATTAAAAAAAATAACTACAGTTCGACGAAATAAGAAGTCAGAAGTCACTCCTAATAAAAAAAAAAGTTAAGAGTACTATTATAGATTTAGATAATCTTTATTCGTAAAGTCCAACAACAGCCAGTATTTCATTTAAATTTATCCGAAGAAGGACTTGAACCTTCACAGCATTATTTAGCCCACATAACTTAAGCATGTTATGTCTACCATTCCATCACTCGGATTTAAAATTTTTAGTCCAGTCCAGTCAAACATTGTCCTGCCTGCCTGGATACTACTAGCTCCATCAACTGCTGCTTCTATGAAATATGCAGCGTTTTACTCCTGCCTGTTTGTATCTATTACATACTGTAAGCTTGAACTAAGCCACTACAACGAAGCAGATGTCCGAAGCATCTTTTTTTTTTACTAACTACAGCTATAATACGCGGGTACAGGAGTTGCACCTATATCTTTTGGTCATGAGCCAAATATGTTTCTATTACATTAACCCGCATCATTTCATTAAGGATGCTGTGCGTTATTCATTGTATATTAAATTATATCTTTAATTTACTTTATCTTTACAACTTAAATCACCAACAGCCTATTCCATACATAGTACTACTACCTAGTACAGCCTGGCTAGAGGCAGGGCTGCACATGCAAAGCATGCAACAGCCAAAGTAGCATAACCACAGAACAGAACAGTGTATATCTGGTATACTTAGTTAGTTTTAAGGCTAAAGTGACTTGAACACTTACAAGTACCATTATGAGTGGTATGCTCTACCGATTGAGCTATAGCCTCTCATATTAATATTATATTACATATATATATAAGAATATCATATTATATAACATGACATAACAAACATATTATAATAAACAGTTTTAGACTAGGCGGGATTCGAACCCGCGATCCTAGCATCGAAAAAGCTATGTCATACCACTTGACTACTAATCCTTAATCTCCCTACATTCATTATTATTGCTGCTTTCTATACTTCGCAGTCGTCTTTCCTACGAAGTATTGCTGCGAAGCTACGACGAAGCAGTACTGCTGCTCTGATATTAAGTTGTTATAGCAAGGAAGCAAGCCAGCAAGCAAGCCGGCCAGCCCCTATGCAAGAATCGCACTTGCCTCTTTTTATTACTAAAAAAATAAATATAAATATAAATATAAATATAAATATAAATATAAATATAAATATAAATATAAATATAAATATAAATATAAATATAAATATAAATATAAATATAAATATCAAACGACTCTTTTTATTAGGCAAGATGTCCGCTACTAGTTAGCACAGCCCAATGCAAGAATCGCACTTGCCTCCTTTGATTACAAAACAAACGCATTACTTCTATGCTAATTAGGCAATATATGTCTTGCTTGTCATCATTTACATTAAAATATAAGATATAAGTGAAAATTTAGTTTTTTATAAAATTAGTACTTAGTATCTAAAAATCTCTCAACTATTACAAAACTAAGCCTATTAATGTAATATTATATTACGTATATTTAAGAAATATCTTAAGATAAGCTTCGTGCCTATATGCTTTCAGCACTTATCTTTGACTAACTTAGCTTTCCTGCCATGCCTATGCTAAGAATTACTTAAGTGACTATAACACCCTCGACATTAAATATCCTACTAGGATATATATCGGGCACATAAACAACAGGCAAACCAGAGGTTAATAAAACTGCTAGACCAATTAAGATTTAACAGCGGTACCCCGTGTTCCTTTCGTACAAAGGTTAATTCTTATTATATTCTAATTCCCCCTAGAAGATAGAAACCATACTGTCTCACGACGTATTTAACCCAGCTCATGTAACTTTTTAATCGACGAACAGTCGTACCCTACATAGTTGCTGCATCCATGAGGATAAGTTAAGCCGACATCGAGGTGCCAAACCGCGCACTCATTTTGTACACTCTTGCGCAAATTAGCCTGTTCAAATTGTTATCATAATAATTTACTTCCACTATTCACATAATGGTTCAGACTATTTCTTCATTTCTTTTTTATATATATTCTTTTATAGTGGTACTGCTATGAAATTACTGCGTACTGCTATGAAATTACTGCGTACTGCTATGAAATTACTGCGTACTGCTATGAAATACTTCGTACTTCTTCTGCTACGAAGTCAGCACAAAAAACACAAAGTATAAAGTACAAAATACAACATCTTGCTCCGAATTACTACTACTATTACTAACTTATTTTACCGACCTTTAAGAAGGGACTACTTACCACTTATTCAACCTTTTACTGCAAAAGCTCCTATACGACGTTTAGATGTAAATATTGAATACTCTACATTAGCATTAGCATAACCTCTCATATTTACAGTTGATAATCCTTTAAAAGATGCATCAATATTTTTCAATCCTCCTTTTCATCTTACTTTAAATTGAGCTCTGTCTGCTCTATAACGTCTAGTTAATCTACCTTTAGTTTCTAATCTTACACCTCCCATATTTTTATAATTTATAGAATTAAATATGATTTCATATATTTTGTCATAAGTTTCAAATTCAAGAGCTTGCGCCTTACTATTCTTATTATTATTCTGAAGAGCTTGCGCCTTGTCCTTATTATTTTTGTCTTTTAATAAAACATTATAATATAATCTATTTAATAATTCAGATAAATTATTATCTTTTTTTTCAGCAGTAGCTGCAGCTCCTGCTAAAATATAACTAACATTGAATATATCAAATTTATTTGCTAACAAATTTAAATTTACACTTTTAATTACTCTACTTCTTTCCTTAATACTATTTACTCTAGGTAAAACTGCCTTATTTAATATAATCCTTATTAATCTCATTAATTTAGCATTCCTGTTTTTAAATTTTACTGATAAGATCCTAGTAAAAAAATCACTATGAAGGATTAAAGCTTTTAGATTTACAATATTAAATTCTACTTTTTTATTATAATATTTCATTATTAAATTATTTAATTTATACAAAAGTTTTTCTTCAAATTTAGATTTATTAAGACTTAATCTTAATTTATATTTTCTAAGAAGTAATAATTCTTTATATAGTATAGCTAAAACTCCTGCCTTAGTAGTTTGATCTAATGCCACCTCACCTGCTGATCCTCCTACAGCTGGAGCAGCTCCTTCACCTAAGTCAGATATAGTAATTTTATCTGCCTTATTCTTAATAAAAGCAAGTTTATACTCTTTACTTTTATTTAATAAGGATATTAGTTTTTTATAAAAAGATTTTTTTAATCTTTTTATATTTCTAAGTAAAGATACCTTTTCTCGATTATATGTATATACAGTTAAGATAGCTTTAGTATTAGTATGCTTTATTTCTGCTTTGCTCACAAATATTTTATTCATAGACAAACGTCTATGTCTACGACCTCTAAATTTATTAAAAAGAAATTTATTTTTAAATTGTAAATTAAAATAATCTTTAATTAAAGAATTAATATTTATATCATATACAGGGAAATTTTTCATATTATTTTTATTAAAAACATAAATAGTATTTTTTCATTCTCTAGATACTGCAGGGAAATATTTTGTTTCTCCTCAATAATTATTTCTTACCTTAAAAGGTCTTAATTTACCTGAATAATAATCCTCATTATTTATATATTTACTAAATATAGCAGTACTTCTTCTTCGTATAAGTACCCCCTTTATACATTCACTGATAAAAGTAGTCTTAGTCTTAGTCTTATTAAGAGTAGTTTTTGTTTTTCTTTTTCTAGCAATTGTAATAGCCTTCGTTTTCGTTTTCGTTTTCAGGTTAATAAATGTAGTATCACTAAGAGTACTCTTAGTACTAGTAAGAGTAGTATTAATATTTTTATTACTACTATTAGCATCTTTATAATTAGTCTGCGTAGCATACATTTTAACACTTTATTTACTAATATTTATATTTTCATAAATACATAATAAAAAAGAAAGTTGGGTATTAATAAAGGATTATTGTTAGCATTACTCACCTTATAGTCGTTGAACGATCTTATCTTTTTAGATTCTCTATCTGGATTTACTAGTCATAACTATTATCCATCCTTCAGAACCACTCATGCTAAGATAAATTTCGCTTCAAATTTACTTTAGTTATAAAAGTAATCTTTGAAATTAACCCAATTTATACTCAATAGTTTTTACTTAAAGGCCTTACATACATACATACATACATACATACATACATACATACCTACATACATACATACATACATACATACGACCCTAATTAAAAATATTGAAGGACAAACATCCCTAGCGTAGCTTTTCCTATAATCCAAGATCTTTCCTTTTTGCATCTTGTGATCCTATGCCCCGCTTACGCGACTGTAAGATTTGTTGTTAATCAAACAGTAAGGCAAGATTTAGCCATTAAGCTTTTTAAGTAATAAACATGATTATTCTTAACATCTTACTATTAATAATAACTAGAAAAAAATATTAGATTGAACTCTACAACCAATATGGCTATGGACTTCTGCGCATATAAAAAAAATATGCGCAGCTGAAATCCCTGAAGAAAATCATAATATTTTTTTATTTTTTTTTTTACATCTATTTTCACCATAAACAAAATCTTACCTACTTTCATAAAAGGTATATGATTATTATTTAATCATATATTTTTATACTGTACCCAACAAGTATAATATACATATATATATATACATATAAATACTATATGAATCATTGAAATTTGATTTAACTTAGAATATCTAAGAATTCCCTTCCCTGCTAATCCCCCTTATTATATTGTTTAAATAATAAGGCTTACCAGAAAAGGAAAAATAAAAATTGCAAACATATATTATAATTTTTAGACACACCCATTTACTCTTTATGGGGCCTGTGCCCCGCATAAACTGTCTCTTAACAATTGTTCCTTTATTCAAGGTTTATAATATGATCGAAAAATAAAGGTGTTTCATTTTTATCTAATCGATTACCTTTTACACTTAAAAGTTTCATATCATACTCAATAATTAGTAACAGTAAAGCTGCATAGGGTCTTCTCGTCTACCTAGAGGTAAACTGTATCTGCACAGTTATTCCAATTTCACTGAGTCAATCATAGAGACAGCTGTTGTATCGTTACATCATTCATGCAAGACCGCATTTAACGGCCAAGGCATTTCGCTACCTTAGGACCCTCACGCTAAGGCCGCCTTTTACCGGGGGTTCCTCTAAAACCAAATTTTATACAATTTAGAAAATTCGTTAACCAGCCGGCACCGGGCAGAACTCACACTCAATACTTAGACTTATCATCTTTTTGCAAAGTGCTTTGTTTTAATTAAACAGTCGTACAACATTATTTCATGCTTCTTCGTTATTTCTCGTTTTTTCAAGAATACTGAGCCCTCCTTATCCCGAAGTTACGGTAGTTAGTTTGCCGAGTTCCTTTATGATTGTTATCTCAATTGCGCCTTCGTATTCTCTACTAGCTTACTTGATTCAGATTTTAGGTACGGTTTATATTTATTTAAATACCTCATCTTTTTAGTTTATTGGTATAAAAAGAAATAATTACTTATTTTTCCTGCACATTTTACACTTATACAAAATGTTATACTTCGTCGTATAGTAATAAAAGTTTTTATTTACTATGTATTAACTATTTAAGTAATAAGATTCTCTCATCGTCACTATCTTCAGATACTTAACTTAGAGGCCGTTACTTCATTTTAACCATAAGCTTTAGGCGAGATTATCTTTTTTGTTACTCATGTCACCATTATCACTTGAGTTCTCCTATATTTTTCTTTGAAAAAGAAACGTCTAATGTTCACTCAACGTTCTGCTACCCCATTAGATAACATTAATTTATTTATTATTGTCCTAAATGGACAAGGTTTCGGTATATTATTTAGATCCGTTAAATTTTAGATGCTTTTAAAATTAAACAAGTGCTCTTTTACGAGATCTTTAAATTATGGCTGCTTCCAAGCCCATCTTCTTGTCGTCTTAGATAAAAACTTTCTTTATTTCACTCAATAATAATTTTGGAACCTTAACTCTTGTTCTGGGCTGTTTCCCTTTTGACATACAACCTTATCATTCTATGTCCGATAATTCTAGATCCATCTTTGTCATTCCGAGTCTACATACTCACCGGTAGAATCTTCACGACCCCCCGATGTATACAAAATAAAATGCATTTCAATTGAATTTACCGCAAGCGACAAATTCAATTGAAATTTTACATCTTGCCTAAGATTAAGTTCTGTACCTACTAAGATTTTACTTTAATTGCCTACTTTTATAGGTTTCGCAGAAAACCAGCTATGCTAGTCAGAATTGTCTTTCACTTACTTACCATAGTTCTTCGGATATCTTTGCAACGATAACCCGTTCGGACCTTTATAGTCCTGACTATAGTAAGATCACTAGCCTTCGGGTCTAACTTTAGACACTTTTCATTATTTTAATGATCGGTTTAACTTTGCATATTCTCTTTATTGCTTACTAACTACTTCCTTCTACTTATATAGAGGATTATATATTAGCAGCGCGCAGCAGGTAAGGGTCATGTTAAACTCTACTTTTACACATACATCCTTCCCCACTTAATAAATTAAATTAAATATACTCGCATCTAATGTTAACTTGGTGACCCATTATGCAAAAGGTACGCTCTCGGTTTTCACACCTTGAGCTGCTTATAAAACTCCCATTTCTACTCTTTCCCTCACGGTACTTTTCACTGTCGCTTATGTATTATATTTAGCCTTTGAGGAAGGTTCCCCATAATATTCAAACAGCTTCAAAGCCATTCTACTTATTTAAATAGGCTACTCTATTTTCATTCACACTAATCATAGAATCTCGTTTGATTTCTTTTCCTGAAGTTAATAAGATATTTCACTTCACTTCGTTTATTAAATAATTTCTCTAAGAGTTCATATATTTGTTGTATACAGTTGTTACACCATACTGGCTTCCACACCAAAAAAAACCTAATAAATTCAATATTATTAATATTGAATATATAAATTTATACTATATATATTTACATTCATTAGTAAATATATACATTATTAGGTAAGACATATCTTTCACTCTTTAATACATAGCTAGAATTCCATAAAAGTCTCTTTATATACTTATATATATATATTATATATATAAACACACATTTATATCATTTATATTTTTTTTATTGTAATGATTAACATTAACATCTCTGCAAGCTTTCTATTGCCTTTAATTTTGTCGGCTCCTAAAAAGACAAAAAAGACAAAAAAGAGCCGTCTTTTTTCCACAAAGACACAAAGACACAAAGACACAAAGATACTTTTATTTGTTTTTGTCGGCTCCAAATATATCCGTCTTTGTCTTTGTCTTTGTCTTTGTCTTTGTCTTTGTCTTTGTCTTTGTAGGCGGATATATTTCCGCCGGTCTTTGTAGAAAAACAAAGAGAAAAACAAATTTTTTTGTCTACTTTAGAATTTAATAATTTTTATTGAATATTCGGGTTACTGTGACTTGAACACAGAATCTCTCCATCCCAAATGGAAAATCATAACCAATTAGACCATAACCCGTGTTAATTTAGTAAGTAGTTAGGGTATCTATTTAAACCCCCTCCGGATAGTTAGGGAGGCTCCCTAACTACTAAATTAACAATTATTTATGATAATTTCATATCACCATAATCCTCCGAAAGGGACTGACTGGGATCTTCTTTCCTATCTATAGCTAACTTCTAACTTACGCGAAGTTCGCTTAAGCTTCCAGAAAGCTGTATTGACTTCTTTTAACTATTACTACTACTACTACTACTACTACTACTACTACTACTACTACTACTACTACTACTACTAATACTAATACTACTACTAGGTAGTAGTACGACCCTTAGTTTCACCACTACTAGGTGGTACTACCTCCCACCTAACCATGCCTATCTCTATCTAGGCATAAGAAAATACTTAATAAAAAGACTAAAATGCAGCAAGTTAGTTTACCATTATACAGATACAAATTAAATAAATTATTTTTTCCACCACCCTGTCTAGGTTGGCCGTATAAATACTTGCTCCCTAGCGCTGCTTCTATGAAATAAGCAGCAACAAATTACAATTAATTAATAAAAATGACCCCCTTTTTAGTAGCTACGCCCGAACTAAAACCTTTAATACTAGAAGCAGCAAGCCTTCTGCTCTACTTGACCTAATGAGGTTGATATTATGTGATCTAGATAGAGATAAGACTTACCTCTATCCATACCACTTTCCTCCTAAAAGTTAACTTTTTACAATACAATACAATATAATATAATACAACAATATTATATATATAATATAAGTATATTATATACTATACTCTATTTTATACATAGCTAATATTATATTGTACTTTATTAATTTACATTTCACTACTTTCAGAGAATATGGGATTCGAACCCATGATGGTGATTAACCACAACTAAGCTCAAATTAGCCACCTTAAACCACTCGGTCAATTCCCTTTAATTCTTCCAAGACTTGAACTTGGATACCATTCTTATCAAAAACGTACTTTACCACTTAAGTTAAAGAATCTCATTTACTTAGCTTAAGAAATAGGTGATTTGAACACCCAACCTTCCGTGTGTAAAACGGTTGCTCTACCATTGAGCTAATTTCTTTTATACTATATTTACTTTATTAATCTCTTTGTTTTATTGTTATTACTATGGCTCCTACCATTGCTAATAATAATATAAAACTAGCTATAATTAATCATATGTTATAATTTGTATACATTATATTACCTATTGTGGTCATATGATTACTTTCTGCCAAATTTCCATCTCATATTTTACTTGTCACAAATAATAAGTCATTATTTGGACTTACTGATATAGGATTATTTACATAATCTCCTTCCGCCCCTCTTTTAACACTACCTAGTATACCACTAAGACTAAAGTTATTATCTTTACTTGTATAATAATTATATAGATTATTATTTATATTATTATTATTGAAATTACTTAAAACAGCTATATCGTAAGGTAATAATTTAAATAATGAATAGCTAATTGAAATTCCAATTATAATTGTTAAAGGTATACTATTACTAGTATTACTTTGTAATTCACTTATTCTAATATTTATCAACATTAAAATAAATAAAAATAAAATAGATACAGCTCCTATATATACAATCAAATATGATAGTCCTATAAAACTCAAACCTAATATTATTAAATAACAGGAAATATTAGCAAATAGACCTATTAAAAATAAGACTGAAATTATCGGATTTTTATTAATAATCACAGATATTCCACAAAATACTGCTAATATAGATATTATATCTAATATATTTGCTATGTAACCATTTGTAAATGTTTCATATATCAAAAATAAATTATTCATATTTTATGCTTTTTTTTACCTATTTATTTTGTATTTACGGGGTTACTGCTTACTACTAGTACCTAGGACCTTATCTTCCAATTACTACAAGTATAACTAGAAACCTAGTCTTCAGTAACTTACTAGCTCAGTCCCTCACCCTTTTACTCATAGGATCGATATATAATAATTAAAATACCTTTTAATCTACCGCACCGCGACAAATTTAGCTTTATAAATTTTTCCGATCTTATCTTTGTTTGAGGACTTCCAGTAGTATTACTACTACTACTACTACTACTACTACTACTACTACTACTACTACTACTACTACTACTACTTGAGGAAAAATCCTTGCACACCTGCTGAAGACTACTTCCTCTTGTAGCTGGAAGAGGAAAACTCTACTTATTGAGTAGTATTCTACTACTTGAACCTTATACATTTAAAGACTTGTAAATGTCCCTCACTTAATACAATGGTTTCAACCACCAAAGATCTAATATAAGATCTTTGGTTGAATCATCAAGAATACTTAGATTCGAACTAAGAACTTAAAGGTTGAAGCTTTTTGTTTTACCATTAAACTATATTCTTTTACTACACCTCCTACGCGTCCGCTCACCTAATTACTTATGTATAGTATTAGCCCTAAAGAATTATAATGGAATGGAATGGACCCTGGCTTTCTAACTAGACATAAAATGGTGTAAATAGAGCCCCTGCGACTAGTATATCCTACTACTCCCTCTATTTAGTGGTGTACTCCCAGCCTGGTGTCCTCCCTCCATTCTACATCTCGACATGTTAATAAATTATATTGTAAATAATAATAGAATATATATTACATATAAATTATACATGCCTCCAATCATACTGCATACTCCCCTCCTCTGAAGGAGGATTCACTCCACTACGAAGTACAAACTACTAAGTACGAAGTACGAAGTAGCACCTTCCATAAAGACTCACTCACTCCTATATACTCTTCTCCTAAACAAACACAAAACAAAACTGTATACTGCTTACTTGACCTTACCCTTCATAATAACCACTTAAATATATATTTTAAACAAATCGGAAAAGGAGGGATTCGAACCCACAGATGCAAATACACAATGTTTAGCAAACATCTTACCCTACCCATGGAAACTTTTCCTTAATTTAAGCAAAAAAAAATAAGTCTGTCGTAAAGGAAGGATTTATTTTTTTTCTTGCTAACAAACCCTCGCTAGCTACACTAGCTAGACAGAGTAATAGCTATATTACTTTAATATAACCACTATTATCCAAACTATACAATACGAACCGAACTAGACCGGATTCGAACCGGCAGCAACTTCCGTGACAAGAAAGCTCTTTACCAATTAAGTTACTAGATCTTAAACTACTAAGGTGACGACTTATCCTTACATTATAAGTGCATCATCATCATCATCATCATCATCATCATCATCATCATCCTACTGATTTATTTAACATGTCTGTCTTATGATATGTGAACCAGGAGCACTCATACTCCTGGTACGCATCTTGCTGCACACTACTTTATAGCTCCCAACCAACCTTTGTTCCAAAGCAAGATATCCTTGCAAGTAAACCCTCACAAGTCAAAGCTAGAACTACCTACAAATACCTATTATATTACAGTTATATAATATATATAATACAATATAGTAAATTATAAACAGGCTGGCTGGAGGTTGCTGTAATGTCAGTAGTGCCTGCTACTACTATACCTAGTATACCACACCATATCTATGAAGTACTGCATAATATCAATGATGACTTTAGCTAACCAAAGCTATAATAATACGAATAGTCGGATTCGAACCGACACACACTGCTTGGAAGGCAGTAGTCCTACCATTAAACGATACTCGTTTTTAAATATAATGAGCAAAAAGAAAAATAAAACTAAAACTAACTATATCTAATATCAAATATGAATGCTTACTTCTCCGAGGAGGAGAGGAGGAGACTCCTGCGAACCAAGCAGAGATATTGCTGGCTCCTCCTTCATATGAAGAAATACAAATACAAATACAAATACAAATACAAATACAAATACAAATACAAATACAAATACAAATACATATACAAATACAAATACAAATACAAATACCCACAGTAATTAACTAATAAGTTATCTTACTCACCTCACCCACTTACTTACCTACTTACTTACTTAATTACAAAAGCTTACTTTCTTGTTAGGATTTAGGGGGCTCGAACCCCTATAGAAATGATTAAAAGTCATTTGTATTACCAATTATACTAAAATCCCTTATATTAAATTCCTTTTAATAAAGACAGGTAAACAACAGATAAACAGACAGACATACATACCTTATGATATATAAAGCAGTCAGTAGAAGTATGCGATGAATATTTAAGCTCCTCAATAGTACACTGAGATATATAAAAATAATCAAACTACATCCACAAAATGTCAATACAATATACCTCCTTCAAATCCTAAATGATGATGATCTGTTAAATGATATGAATAAATTCTTCAGAATCCTACAGCTAAAAAAATAGTACCTACTATTACATGTAACCCATGGAAACCTGTAGAAAAATAGAAAGATGATCCAAAAATACTATCACTAATAGTAAAAGATGTTACACTATACTCTACCCCTTGGAAACATGTGAAAATTATTGCTAATAATAGAGTAAATATTGATCCATATAAAGCTCCTTTTCTTCCCCCATGTATTAATGAATGATGACCATAAGTTATTGTTGCACCACTTGATAGAAGTATTATTGTATTAAGTAAAGGTAATTCAAAAGGATTTACAGATTCTATACCCATAGGAGGTCATTGAGCTCCTAATTCTATATTAGGTCCCAATGCACTATGATAGAAAGCTCAAAATATCGCTAAAAAAAGTAGAGCTTCACTTACTATAAATAAGAAAATACCTAAATTTAATCCTCTTTGCACCGCTGAAGTATGATCTCCTAGATATGTTCCTTCAGATATAATATCTCTAAATCAAAAACACATAGAAGAAACTACCAAGATTAAAGATATATAAAATAAATAATAGGCATTATTAAAATTATGTAAAGATAATGCTGCAGTTGTTGTTAAATTAAATAAACAAACACTTGTATATAAGGGTCATGGTGATGGAGACACTAAGTGAAAAGGATGATCTTGAAAATTACTCCTAATAATGTTAGTCATCTTTTTTTCGAATAACAATTTATTTTTTTAATATATATTATATTATCCATATATATATTTAAAACCATCAGCATATTTTTAATTAAAGCTATGTATATATACACAGATAGCTTTATAATTCATACATATATATATAGCTGATAGCTGCTATTATTCTATTATTACAATAAGATTTTTTTTATCCTTTTAATAATATCTCACTATTAATACCCCCCCCCTAAATTAAGTTTAGATATCTATATTTACATTTTTTTTTTCTTATTGTCCTTGATAGCCAGGAAGAATGTCCATAATCTATGTCCATCTTCTTGTCCATACATATATAAATTTATAGTCTAATTATCCCTCCTACAAGATACAAGATACAAGATACAAGATACAAGATACAAGATACAAGATACAAGATACAAGATACAAGATACAAGATACAAGATACAAGATACAAGATACAAGATACAAGATACAAGAGGAGGGATAATTAAAATAACAATAGCCCTTAAGATGAATCGAACATCTATCCTAATATTAACAGTATTATGCTCTACCGTTGAGCTATAAGAGCCTATATACCAACTACCTTGCGAAGCACTACCTTTACTAACTATACTTATATATATCAAGACTACACAATACAATACAATACAATACAATACAATACAATACAATACAATACAATACAATACATACATACATACATACAATAAGTATAATAGAATATAATACAATACGAATTTATAAATATGATATAAAATATAATTACATTAACTAATATACTCAATGAAATGAAAACCTAGATATATATATATCCACTATTTATTAATTCTACTCTAATCATATAATTTAAGATCTGACCTTGTGACAGTAGCAGCAACCTTCGCTTGCGATGCTTGCTACACAGCATACTTCGTACCAAGAAATAAACGGATCAGATTAACTAATGTCTTTTTTGTCGCGAAGCGGTAGAAACAACAACAACAACAACAACAACAACAACAACAACAACAACAACTAATATTCTATTTTTGTCGCGCATAAAAAAAATAAGCGCAGCCATAAAAAAAATAAGCGCAGCCATAAAAAAAATAAGCGCAGCTGAAATCCCCGCTTATTTTTTTAAGCGGACGCTGCGGTCTATATAAAAACAATCAAATCAAAACCCCTCTGTGTGTGTTAGATATAACATAGCAGCTCTTATCACGCAAAAGCTATCCTTCCCACTAAGATAGCTGCTACACACTCCACACTACTGCCCACTGCTAACTCTATAGCAACCCACAATATAATAATTAGGATTATGATAGGAGAAAAAGGAATTGAACCTTCGACGACCAAATAGTCATTAAGTTTACAGCTTAACCCGTCATACCAACAAACGGAACTCTCCTTTAAAATATAAATTAAAAAAATTCTTTCTTTTAATCTATATTTTAAAATATGATTATATTATATAATTTAATATATAATTTAATCATATTATTTAATTTAATTTATATTATTTAAATTAACTTAAATTTATCTTATTATCATATTGTTAGAAATAAATAAGTCCCGTGCAACTTCCACTACACGAACCGTATTTCGACTTAACACTAATCAATGTCGCACATATGAAGATCCCCATTATAACATCTAAAATTGTAATTTTTACTTACTTATAACAGAAAAGCAAACTTATTGCACGATCAATTTTCAGCATGCGACGAGTGGTTAGTACCAATCCGAGAGTTATTCACCGTGTCATGGTGATTCACGATTACTAGCAATTCCTTATTCATGTAGCCGAATTTCAGACTACAATCCTTATACTTTTTATCCTATTTTGGAAGATTAGCTCAAACTCACATTTTTGCATCTCTTTGTTTAGGAATATGTGGCACGTCTATAGCCCACAACATTTAGGCCATGAGGACTTGTCTTGTTCCCTTCTATCATACCCATATACAGGCGTACTGCTCTATTATTATACAAATAAAGCAAGGGATTACGTTAATTCCATGGTCAGAACCACAGTTTCACAACATTAACTGAAGACAGCCATGCAACACTTGTATTAAAAATAAAACATAATGTCTATTGGTTGGCTGGGAAAGTTGGTCCCAACGCCTTTAGTATATTATCATATTTCTTACTATATATAAGTATATTTATAAGTAATAGCTTTTACTTATCTAAGTACGCTAAACATTATATTATTATTAATAATATTCAAGTTGTGGTAAGGTTTTTCGTGGATCACCGAATTAAATAACATACTTCACTGCTGGTGTCAGAAACGGTCTAGTGATTTCAGTTCCGACGTTGCCGTGTTACTCTTGAGGTGAAATGCTTTCATTTTCATTTATAGGCCAAATACTTAAAATCGAACCTATGGCATTCATCAGTCTCTGCAAAGACTACTAGGGTATCTAATCCTTTTTGTGACCCTTGCCTTCGTCCTTCAACGTCAGTATTTACATAAAAGACTGCCTTCGCCTTCACCCGTCCCTTACGTATCAACAAATTTAATCTCTCCACTGTAAAGTACGATCATCTTACATAATACTCTAGAGTGATAGTACCCCCTTATTAGTTAGGGCTTATCTCACCGTCTAATTACCCTTTAAACCTATTTATGATGATTAACACTAGTCTCTTACGTATTGCCGCGACTGCTGGCACGTAATTAGTCAAGACATATAACACTAAAGGTCATTATCCTTTAATACTACAAAATTTTATTCAATTCATTGATTGCACCCCGATTTACCTCATTTATTTGGGTAATTTGTTCATTAAATCTCGGACTTTTTCATTTAATTGTCTCTTTTGATGAATCGTTTAAAACACCGAAAAGAGTTTCAGGGTTCATTCCTCCAAGTTACCAGTTCAGCCGTTAGGCCATTGACTAATATTCCTCACTGCTGTACATAGTTGTCTTGGGATTTTTTCATCCCCAATGTGGTCGATCAACCTTTCAGCTTCGACTATGAGAATTTGGGCTTGTTAAGCCATTACCTTAACAACTACCTCTCTCTACGATATTAATTTTCCCCTTAAAGCGATCATCACCTTATCTTATAATTACAAGGGTATAGCTTAGCCTACTGTAGTATACTTAGTACACCATAGCAAGCAAGAGAATTCTTCTCTTTTTCAGAAATCCCATTATAATTAAAAATATTTAAATAATACTATTGATGCTTTACCCTAAGTTTTTTTTTTTAATATTTCCATATTAAAAAAAAATTTACTTAAATAAAACTATCATTATCCTAAATATTATTTAATTTAATATATTTAAAGTTATATTACTTAGTTAAGTAATATTACTTAAAGAAAAGGTACTGTACCTTTTTTATATGAAGGATTTTTATCCCTTCACTTTAAGATCGGTCAAAATATCTATACTCACCTGTACACCACTTTTAATCTAGCTTGCTTCTAAGGAAATAAAGAAGTAAATTGATATCTACTTTACTTTACTTAATCGCTTAAAAATACATCCTCATGGATGCTGCTTTAGTTACTCTCGATTAGGTTTAGATTAGGATATCCCTAAATCCTAACCCATTTCACCATTTGTTAAACGTACGATTAGCATGTGTCAAGTACTTGGACAGTGTTCAATCAGAGCCATCACCAAACTCATCTCTATGATGTTAACTAGATCTACCATTATGACAGAACGAACATAATATTAGATAATTAATTAATTATTATTATCTACATTTTAGATGTAGATAATTATCTAATTAACATCTCTATATGATTTCTACATCATAACATCATAATCACCACCTAATCATATCATATCGTATCATATCATATCATCTCATATCACATCTCATCATATCATATCTTACAATACCATATACAAAATAAAATACAATACAATACAATACTTACAATACAATATAAAAGACTACGCAATACAATACAATACAATACAATACAATACAATACAATACAATACAATACAATACAATACAATACAATACAACTCAATACTATATAATACCAAAGTGTAGAACTTATTTTTACTAATAATCCCCACCCAGCTAAGTAACTAGCTAGCTTACTTACTTACTTGCTTATTAACTACATCATCACTAACTAGTAACAGCACAGCTTTACCATCTACGTACGTCTATCGTATCATATCCTATCATATCTAGCCACCTTAGAGTACTTTAGTACTATATTATATTGTAAATAAAAGAATATGTAATAAAACTAAAAAATACACTAAAAACAAACTTTTTATTTTTGTCGCTATCTTTTTTTTTTTATACCGAAAGATGTCGGTGCGGTATATTTAATTATTATTTTTATTATATTATTATTATATATATATATATATTTTTTTAGACTATAATTTATAAATTAGCCTATATATATATATAATATTAAGGATTAAATTAAGATAGTTACTGTTAGTTTATTCTTTTATTATTTAATATCTAATAATCCTAGATTAAATAATAAAAAACAAAGCAGCAAGAAAGGCAAATTTCATAACACGTAGATTTGCACTTGCAGGGTTCTAAAGGAAAGTTTCTTTTATAGCTTGCAGGTCCACAAGTGAAGTTAATTATTTAATATTAAATTATTTATTACTTTATTTATAATTTCTATACAAAACTTAAAATTTATATTATATATGTTTTTTGAAACTCTTGACTTTCCATTTTATAATCACTCACATAAACACTCTATATCTATTAAATTTAATAGTAGAGAACAAAGATGTATGTATGTATGTCCATTACAATACAATACTTAGTTCCGTAGCACAAAACAAAACAGCCACACCGCTTTCCCGCTTTATCGCTAAAAAGGACGGACGGACGAACGGACGGACGGACGGACAAATTTATTGAATATACTAAGTGAAACATAATATATTTGTTGCATCTATCTTGCTGTTCGGCACAGCTAATATATATTATTCATCTTTAGTTGAAGAATCATCTTTAGTTGAAGAATCATCAAAAGAAGGATCTTCCTTCTTTATTTCTTTTAAAAGATTCTCGGATAATTCTTGATTACCTTTAATTAAAGCTGGTAAAGTATCAACATATTGCTCAAATAATTCCTTAGCCTCTTCTGGATAAAAAGGCTCTGTTCCTTTTTCTATAGAAGAAATTGTATTCTTGAACACCTTAAGTTGATCCTCATACTTTGTAATATTACCTTTAATTTCCTTATAATCTTCCTTCATTTTGTCTATTCCTGTAAGATTAGTTTTAGATTCATCACAATCTACAGACATAGGTGGAAGATTCCTTCTTGCCAATAAAGAATTAGAACTTCCTTCCCCGCCGCCTCCGAGATCTCCGCCCCCCGAAGCACTACTCGAATTGCCACCACCACTTTTACCTCCTTCTTCTAATGTAGCCCCCGAAGTATCCTTAAGGCGGCTTTCAGTAGTTTCTTGTGTGGGTAAAATATTACATTTTAGGTTACTACACCTATCCTCCTGGGAGTAATACATATTATCTCCGCAATACCCATCTATTATTATATTAAAAATTGTAAAATCTAAAATATTAAAAAAGATACAAAAGAATAAAAATCCTTTTAGATATCAATATATATTATCCACCTTGTTTCTTTCATATATAAATATATTTTCTAAGAGGATAGATATAGCGGTTAAACGATTTTTAAATAGACTATCTATTAAGCAGGATAGTTTTCCTTTTCCTGCCTTATTATAAATATAAATAAGTATAGCTATTAAGTATAATATCATCATAAAGTTTAACATAATCATATTTTTCATCATTAAATTATTTATATTAGTGTAAATCTAAACCATCTTTTATATAACCACAAGTTAAGACTACAAAAACTTGTGCTTGTATAAATGCTATACCTAGCTCTAAACCAGAGAACGCTATAATAAATGATAATGGAATTAATCCTAAAAAGAAGAATAAAATTCCACTTGTCATAATGTTATAAGTAAACCCTGCTAAAATATGTAATAACATATGACCTGATAAAATATTAGCAGCTAATCTTAAACCTAGAGAAATATTTCTAGCTAAATAAGAAATGAATTCAATTAATACTAATAAAGGTAACAATCCTAATGGACAACCTGCAGGTACTAATAAAGAAAAAAACTCTAATCCATGTTTTTGGAAACCTAAGATAGTTGCACCTAAAACTATAGTAAAACTAAGGGCAAATGTTAATATAAAATGACTTGTAGATGCAAAGCTATATGGTACCATACCGATTAAATTATTTATTAAGATAAAAATAAATAAAGTATAAATAAAAGGAAAATATACTTGACCCTCTCTTTGATTTATTTGATTTATAACTATACTATGTATTGTAGCATACAATGATTCTTGACTTATAGATCAGTTATTACTTACTAATTTATTAAAATTAGTGCTCATTATATTTATAATTAATAAAAATAAACCTCCTATAACTAAATAAAATCCTATATTAGTTATAGAAAAATGTAAATTAGCTAAAGCATCTATACTTAATAAATCCCTTATTTCAAATTGAGTTAACGGACTAGTAATTTCACGGCTATGGCTATATAAATTAGCTGTATTTTCAACCACATTTACTATTTGACTACTCATTTTAGAACTTTTTGTTTAATAAACCTTAAAAAAAATGGAGTGAGTGCTAAAGCCAGCATAACAAAGTACTTGTTTACTGCTGCTTGCTATATAAAATATGGTGGCTTAAAAAATGTAAAATGTAAAATGTAAAATGTAAAATGTAAAATGTCGCCACCATATTTTATGCAGGGTGAAATATTCCTGTCCTACCTATGATATATGAAATATTAAATATGGCTCACATCTTCTGACTCTGACTTTCCAACCTAATCAGGTACTAGACTAGTCAGATGTCTGCTGCTTACTTCATTCCACTCACTTTAGAGCATATATATATATACATACATATATATATATGTACATACATACATACATACATACATACATACCTACATACATACATACATACAATACATACATACATACATACATACAGATAGAGTATTAATAATATATATAATTTTATTAACTACTAATTATCAACTATCAACTATAGTATTTAATATTCACCCTTCTTTTCTTTATCTCCTCATCCTCCAAGAGTAAACACACACCCTCCTGACATCAAATTGATCAATTTGATTATAAGGTTTGACTAATAAACATCTTATGATTGATTCCTTATATTCTGTATGTTTATTTGTTTGTTTATCTATTCAACATTACAGAACCTCATTATCCTTCTTTTCTAGATAATTTAGTTATAAAAGTTCTTGATAAAAATAAACGAACAAATCTAGGTAAAATATATTTAGACAAAATAAAAACTGTTATAGTAATGATGGCAAAAGCAAAAGTTACTTCATTTACAAAATAAAAGGGTACTAATTGAGGCATGTATTATAGTATTGAAAAAAAAATACAGATAGGATTAATTCTCATTGGAATTAAAAAAAAAGCCAACTGGTCCTGGTCCTGCTGACACATTGATATACAAAGTAAATATACAACTCATGGCTGCCAAGCTGCATGCAATAGCCGCCATCGTTCATTATATCTTATATCTTTAGGACTAACCTGTTTTATAGTAGTTCACTATAAACTACACTATAAAACTGCCTGTATTTATGTTAATTAAATAACAAAGATATGGTATGCAAGGATGGATAAGGGTACTATGTAGAGATAAAGCAAACCAGACCTGGCCCACTCCACTCCCACCAGGCTTACTTTGTAAATCCAGACTTCTTCCCCTCTCCCTGATGCAGGCTATAAACCAACCTGCGTACGTAGCACTATGTACTACGTACTCCTACCGCTACTACTGCTACACATGGAAGCCAACCTACGTACTCTGCTACTCCTACTCCTGCTCCTACTCCTACTCCTGCCGCTGCTTGCAGGCTACACATAGAAGATGTCCACTTCACTTAAAAAAAATATAGCCATGCCTAATTTTAGGCTACATTACATACATCTAAATAGGAATTCCTAATATACTTAAAGTCAATAATATAAACCCTACGTGTCATATAGTACTATAAGCTGGTAATTTTTTTATTCTAAATTGTGTTAAACATACTACAGTTCCTATAATTAATAAAAAAAGTGAACTTATTAATAATCCATATCTTCAACTTATTTCTCCACTACTTAAGTACATCCATCCATCCTACTACGAAGTAAGCAAAGCAAGCACTATTTAGTCACCTAGCTATCCTTATTAAATACTATATAATAAACTTGATACAGAATAATGTAACCCGTCTAAGATAAAAGAAGGATATATTCCAAATATTATAGTAAATAAAACTAAAGTAAATAATAAAAAGAATTCTCTTTTAGTAATATCACTTAGGTTTTCTTCAAAAAATTTACTGAAAGAACCTCCAAATGATATTCTATTAAACATATATATAGTATACGCTGCAGAAAGGATTATAGAAAAACTAGCAAATATACCTAGTATTGGTAATCTTTCAAATACCCCATATATAGACATAAATTCACCTACAAAATTTAAAGTTAAAGGTGCACCACAATTACCTAAAGATAAAATAAAGAAAAAAATAGAGAATAATGGCATTAATTGAGTCATACCTTTATAAAAATAGATTAATCTAGTTCCGGATCTATCATATAAAACTCCTCCTGCACATATAAATAATCCACTTGATACAAATCCATGAGCTAGACCTAATAGAATTCCTCCTTCAATACCTTGAATTGTATTACTGAATACTCCTATTAGATATACTGCTGCATGAGATACTGAACTATATGCTATTAATTCTTTGATATCTGTAGTTCTTAATGTACTAAAACTTGCATATATTATAGTAATAACTCCTATAATAAAAATTATATAAGTATAATTTAAAGATGCTTTAGGCAATATAGGTAAAATTAATCTAAATATACCATACAGACTTAATTTTAAAACTATACCTGCTAGTACTATACTTCCACCTAAAGGTGATTCCACATGAGCTTTTAATAATCAATTATTTAAAAAAATAGTAGGAGTCTTTACTGCAAAGGCTATGAATATTCCACAAAATAAAAATATTTGAGTTGAATAATCAAAATTACTTTTTAGTAATGCATCAAAATATGTTGTACCCATGATAGAAGACATAGTTAAAATAGATAATAATAAAAACAATGAACCTCATAATGTATATAAAAAAATATAGAAACTAGCTCTTACTTTATTACTTGATCCAAATAAACCTATTAATATAAATAATGGAGGTAATATACTTTCAAAAAATATATAAAATAATAAGATATCTAATACTAAGAATACTGCTAATAATAGAGTTTCTAATAACAACATTATTATTAAGTATGATTTCTCATTATTTATTATCGAATTTCAATTTGACATTAATGCTATTGGCATTATTATAGTTGTTAGTAAAACAAAATATATTGAAATTCCATCAACTCCCAAGTAGATATCATAAAAACTTAAATCATAATGTTCTTGTATAAATTGAAATTGATTATTACTAAAATCAAATAATATATATATTATTAATGATACTATTAAATTTAAAATAGAAGTTATAAAAGCTATTCTTTTGTAATAATTTACCTTTTTATTTTTATTATCTAAAGAAATATCCAAGTGGTTATATGATGAAGAAGTACTATTTACTGCACCTCCGGCAGCAGTAGATACATTTGATATAGAATGATCATAATATACATCCAAAGGCTTGCTATAAGAATCTGCACTGGCTATAATAAAGATTCCTATGATAGGTATTATTAGTAAAGCATATAAAAACATAAAAACATTTTTCTATTTAAATTTATAATTTTCTGGTAATTAAAGATCACACCATAAAACAATATTTTAAATCCACTAACTATATCACCACCCACCTACATCACACCACCACCACCACCACCACCAATCATTTGGACTGACTTGTCTTTTGGTTTAGTTTAAAGTAGGCTGGACGCTGGGACGCTGGGACGCTGGCTGATATATAAGGACCTAACCTACCGTTATATTATCATGAGTTTATGATCATACTTAGATTCATATCTTGTTTATATATATTACATTATAACCTAATTTAATAATTAATATATTAACAATAAATACTAATTCTTCTATTGTAAATTTAAGAATTTAATTTAAATCAACCTTTCGCCCAGGACTAGCGCCTCTGGGCTAGGCCGCAGGGTGGATACTAAACTAAGAGTAAGATATTCATTTAAAGTACACCGAAATAAAAAAAAATAGAGAAGAAAGGTGAATTTTAAAGGTAAAACAAACAACACTTTAAATCACTATACTATATCCTGCCACCTCCACCCTTTTGAACTGAAAATTCCATTGATTTAAAGTTTACCGTCTATTTTTTCTATAC
>Ga0233372_1000141_pt1 | contig 33478 bp, 31 predicted proteins | sample ElkDunMinimDraft_4_FD_191538 | JGI IMG/M metagenome (GOLD analysis project Ga0233372, IMG submission 191538) | Fecal eukaryotic communites from dung pellets of Tule Elk in California, USA - Elk Dung D8 | ecosystem: Host-associated > Mammals > Digestive system > Large intestine > Fecal | place... | reverse complement strand
ACGCGCTGGTGCCGACGAGGACGAGAGAGAGCGCGGCCAAGAGGGTGGTCGCCACCCAGTGGCGACGCACCCAGCCGCGCGGCTTCTCAGCGCGTCGTTTGCCGGCGCCGTCGTAGTCGCTCATCCAACTCCCTGTTCAGTACATGCCCATGCGCATGAAGGCAGCCCAGACGCCTGGCCGGGGCTGCAATCCCCTCATTCTGCCTCAAGACCCGTGATCATCCCAGAGGAACAGAGGCACTCCTGGTGAGCTCACGGCTGTCCAGAACCAACGTGATGGGCCCGTCGTTCACGAGCGCGACGGCCATGTCCGCGCCGAACCTCCCGCGCTCGACCGTCGCGCCGCACTCCGCGAGGGCCCGGCAGAACTCCTCGTACAGGGGCTCGGAGACCGGTCCCGGCGCCGCCTCGCCCCATGACGGACGTCGTCCCTTGCGGACGTCGGCGTACAGGGTGAACTGGCTGATGACGAGCAACGGTGCGTCGACGTCGGCGGCGGAGCGTTCGTCACGGAGGATCCGCAGATTCCAGATCTTGGTGGCCAGAGCAGCGGCGTCGTCGGCGCTGTCGGTGTGGGTGACGCCGAGCAGGACGACCAGTCCCGGGCCGTCGAGGGTGCCGACGATCTCGTCGCCGACGCGTACGGAGGCGGAGCTGACTCGCTGGACGACGGCACGCACCGCAACATTGTGGCGGGTACGGGCGCAGCGTCAACCGTGCACCCGCCCGTAGACTGGCTCCATGCCGTTCGAGATCCCCGAGGACCTGCACCCTGACATCCTCGGACTCGCGTGGTTGCTGGGCCAGTGGCACGGCAACGGACGTGGGGAGTACCCGACGATCGAGCCCTTCTCCTTCGAGCAGGACGTCGCGTTCGCGCACGACGGACGCCCGTTCCTCCACTACTTCAGCCAGACGTGGATCACCGACGGCACCGGCCAGCGCATCCGGCCTGGCGCCCTCGAGACCGGGTTCCTCCGGCCGGGTGGTCCGATCGACAAGGCCAAGGGGCCGATCGAGCTGCTGCTGACCCACCCGACGGGCTTCGTCGAGATCTACTTCGGCGAGCTCGACGGACCGCGCCTCACGCTGCAGACCGACGCCGTCGTGCGGACGCCCACGGCGAAGGAGTACACAGCCGGCCAGCGGATGTACGGGCTCGTCGACGGCGACCTCATGTATGCCTACGACATGGCGGCCCAGGGCCAACCGATGCAGTCGCACCTCTGGGGGCAGCTCAAGCGTGTCTGATCTCGAAGCACCCACCTACCGCAGCCCGCTCCTCGACCTGCCCGGCGCCGTCGAGGGGGAGGGCGTCGACCGCGGCGTGGCCGCGCACTACGGAGCGATCAGCCCCGAGCAGCGCGCACTCGAGGCGGGCGAGGCGTTCGTCGACCTCTCGCACCGCGACGTCGTCACCATCACCGGGCCCGACCGCCTGGGATGGCTCCACTCGCTGACCACGCAGGCCTTCGAGGGTCTGGCCCCCGGCACGCCGACCCAGGGCCTGGTCCTGTCCCCGCAGGGCCGCGTCGAGCACGCGTTCCACGGGGTCGACGACGGTGAGACCTTCGTGGCGCACACCGAGCCCGGCCAGGGCGCCGCGCTCGCGTCGTACCTCGACTCGATGCGCTTCATGATGCGGGTCGAGGTGACCCTCGAGACCCAGACGCGAGCGGTCCTCGGCCTGCCGGGTCTGCGATTCGTCGTGATCCCGCGTTCCGAGCTCACGTCAGCACCCGACTCGTACGGCACGCCGGTCGGGACGTGGGCCTGGGAGGCGCTGCGGATCGCCGCCGGAGTGCCGAGGCTCGGTCTCGACACGGACGACAAGTCGATCCCCAACGAGTACGGATGGCAGTACGACGCCTCGACCGGCACCTCGGAGCTCATGCAGGCCGTCCACCTCGCCAAGGGCTGCTACCGCGGTCAGGAGACCGTCGCGCGCATCCACAACCTGGGGCGACCGCCGCGTCGCGCGGTCCTGCTGCACCTCGACGGCTCGGCCGAGCACCTGCCGGCCCACGGGTCGGAGGTCGTGCTCGACGGTCGGCGGGTCGGCTTCGTCGGGTCGACCGCACGCCACCACGAGCTCGGCCCGATCGCCCTCGCTGTCGTCAAGCGCAGCGTGCCTGTCGAGGCGACGCTGCTCGCCGACGGTGTCGCCGCGGCGCAGGAGGCGCTGGTCGACCCCGAGGTCGGCCTGCATGTGCGCCCGACGCTCTGAGCGCACTTGCTAGGGTCGCCCGCATGCGCATCTCGGTCATCGGCTGCTCCTACCTGGGCGCCGTCACGTCGTCGTGCCTCGCGCGGATGGGCCACGACGTCACCGGAGTCGACATCGCGACCCGCATCGTCGACGACCTCTCGGCCGGGCGGGCGCCGTTCTTCGAGCCCGGGCTCCAGGAGCTCCTGAGCGAGCAGCGCGAGACCGGTCGGCTGCGCTACACCACCGACGTGTCGGCGGTAGCCGGCAGCGCGGTGCACTTCCTGTGCGTCGGCACTCCGCAGCGTGCGGGCGAGAACGCCGCCGACCTCAGCCAGGTCGACAGTGCGGTCGAGAGCCTGCTGCCGCACCTTGCGCCCGGTGACGTGGTCGTCGGCAAGTCGACGGTCCCGGTCGGCACGGCGGCGCGGGTGGCCGCACGGATCGCGGAGGTCCAGCCCGAGGCGACGCTGGTGTGGAACCCCGAGTTCCTGCGTGAGGGCTTCGCGGTCGAGGACACGCTGCACCCCGACCGGATCGTCTACGGCCTGCCCGAGGGTCCCGCCGGTGAGCGTGCGCAGGCGGTCCTCGACGAGGTGTACGCCGCGCCCCTGGCCGAGGGTGTGCCGCTGGTGGTCAGCGACTACGCGACCGCCGAGCTGGTCAAGGTCGCCGCGAACTCCTTCCTCGCCACGAAGATCTCCTTCATCAACGCGATGGCCGAGCTGTGCGAGGTCGCCGGCGCCGACGTGACCGCGTTGGCCGACGCGATCGGCCACGACGACCGCATCGGCCGTAAGTTCCTCAACGCCGGCCTCGGATTCGGCGGAGGCTGCCTGCCCAAGGACATCCGCGCGTTCATGGCCCGTGCCGGCGAGCTCGGTGCCGACCAGGCGCTGACCTTCCTGCGCGAGGTCGACACGATCAACCTGCGCCGCCGCGACCGGGTGGTCGAGATTGCGCGCCAGGTCCTCGACGGGACCGTCACCGGCCGCAGGATCGCCGTGCTCGGTGCCGCGTTCAAGCCCAACAGCGACGACGTGCGCGACTCGCCCGCCCTTGACGTGGCCGCGCGTCTGCACGTCCACGGTGCCGAGGTGCGGGTGACCGATCCGCACGCGATCGACAACGCCCGCCGCATCCATCCCGACCTGACGTACGTCACCACGACCGACGAGGCCGTCGACGGTGCCGACCTGGTGCTGCTGCTCACGGAGTGGCGCGAGTACGTCTCTCTCGACCCGGCGGCACTCGCCAAGCAGGTCCGTAACGCCGTGGTCGTCGACGGCCGCAACGTGCTCGACCCGCAGGCCTGGCGCGATGCCGGCTGGACCTACCGCGGCCTCGGCCGGCCGTAGTCAGCCGCTCGCTGGCTCCGCGCTCAGCACGCGCCGGGCCACGGCGCCGGGTCGCAGACCCGGGACTTCTCGTTCGTCGGCAACGTCTGCGGGGTTCGCTGTTGGAGTAGGCCGTCTCGATGCGGACACTCGTGGAACCGGTCACTCGCGCTTTCACCGCCGAGACCGGCCGACGTCCGTGCTTCCCGGGCAGACAGCGGTCTCTTCCGCGAGCTCTACCCCACCGCCCACGCCGTCCCTCTGCGTGACGGCCTGCGCAGCACCGCCGAGTGGTTCGGTGCCCGACCGACATCACACCCGGCCGATTCGTGGTCTCGGGTCGAACGCCCCTAGACTTGACCGGTTATGACTGAATCCGCGCCACTCGATGCGCAACCTTCTTTTGCTGACCTTCTCGACGACGAGCGACTGGTCCGCGCCCTTGCTGACGTCGGCTACGAATCGCCGTCCCCCATCCAGGCCGAGGCCATCCCGCCGCTCCTCGCCGGGCACGACATCATCGGCATGGCGCAGACCGGCACCGGCAAGACCGCCGCCTTCGCCCTCCCGATCCTGTCGGGCATCGACGTGACGAACCCGCACACCCAGGCGATGGTGCTGGCCCCGACCCGTGAGCTCGCGCTGCAGGTCGCCGAGGCCTTCGCCTCGTACGCCAAGCACCTGCCGGGCCTCAACGTGGTCCCCGTCTACGGCGGCGCCGGCTACACCGAGCAGCTGGCCGCCCTCCGCAAGGGCGCCCACGTGGTCGTCGGCACCCCCGGCCGAGTGATCGACCACCTCGAGCGCGGCCGTCTCGACCTGACGACGATCTCGTACCTCGTCCTCGACGAGGCCGACGAGATGCTCAAGATGGGCTTCGCCGACGACGTCGAGCGGATCCTGCGCGACACCCCGACCACCAAGCAGGTGGCGCTGTTCTCGGCGACCATGCCGTCGACCATCCGCCGCCTCGCCAGCCAGTACCTCACCGACCCCGTCGAGGTGAAGGTCCAGGCCAAGACCGTCACCGCCAAGAACGTCCGCCAGCGCTGGCTGCTGGTTCCGCACTTCCGCAAGCTTGACGCCCTCGCCCGTTTCCTCGAGGTCGAGCCGCACGAGGGCGTCATCGTCTTCGTCCGGACCAAGCAGGTCACCGAGGAGCTCGCCGAGCAGCTCCGCGCGTACGGCCACACCGCCCAGGCCATCAACGGCGACCTGGTGCAGGCGCAGCGCGAGCGTGCGGTCAACGCGCTCAAGAACGGCTCGCTCGACATCCTCGTCGCGACCGACGTCGCCGCTCGCGGCCTCGACGTCGACCGCGTGAGCCACGTCGTCAACTACGACATCCCGCACGACCCCGAGGCGTACGTCCACCGGATCGGCCGTACGGGCCGCGCCGGCCGCAGCGGCGACGCCGTCCTGTTCGTCACGCCGCGCGAGCGCCGTCTCCTCGGAGTCATCGAGCGCACGACCGGCCAGCCGGTCACGCCGATGGACATCCCGACCGCCGAGCAGGTCAACGCCCGCCGGGTCGAGCAGTTCGAAGAGGCGATCACCGACGCGCTCGCGACCAAGGACGTCCACATGTTCCGTGGGCTCGTGAGCAAGTACGCGGAGTCCACCGGGGTCGACCCGATCGACGTCGCGGCTGCCCTCGCCGTCCGCGCCCACGAGGGACGTTCGTTCCTCCTGGAGGCGAAGGACGACATCGTCCTCAGCGAGCGCGACCGCGGCCGTGACCGCGCCGACCGCAGCGAGCGGCCCGAGCGTCCGCAGCGTCCGACGCCGGACGGCATGGCCGTCTACCGGCTGGCGGTCGGCAAGCGCCAGCGCGTCACCCCGAAGTCGATCATGGGTGCGCTCGCCAACGAGGGCGGGCTCGGCCGGGCTGACTTCGGCAACATCTCCATCCGCTTCGACCACTCGCTCGTCGAGCTCCCGGACCCGCTGCCCAGCGGCACCGAGAGCAAGCTGAGCCGGACCCGCATCGGTGGCGAGCTGATCCAGCTCGAGCGCGACCGCGGGGCGCGACGCAGCGGCAGCTCGTCGGCGCCGCGCCACGCCGGCGGCGGCCGCAGCTGGGACAACAAGGGGCCGGTACGGTCGGCAAGGACGCCGCGTCGACGAAAGGGATAAGGGGCATGTACGAACTTGGCTCCGTCGTTCAGCACTACGACTGGGGCTCGACGACTGCCCTCCCCGAGATGCTGGGGGTCGACCCTGACGGGACTCCGTGGGCCGAGCTGTGGATGGGGACGCACCCGCTCGGTCCCTCGACTGTCCGCCTTGCTGACGGGACCACCGCGCCGCTGAGCGACGTCGCGGGAGGTTCGCTCGCCTACCTCCTCAAAGTTCTCGCGATCGCCAAGCCGCTCTCGCTCCAGGTGCACCCGGAGGTCACCATGGCCGAGCGGGGCTTCGTGCGTGAGAACGAGCGTCGGGTCGCGCTCGACTCGCCCACCCGTGTCTTCAAGGATCCTTACCACAAGCCCGAGATGGTCTATGCGCTCACGCGGTTCGAGGGTCTGATCGCCTTCCGGCCGACGGCGGAGGTCTGGCACGTCCTCGACGGGCTCGCCTCACCGCTCGCGCGCCGCCTCGACGACGAACTTCGTGCCGATCCGGGATTCCCCGGTCTCGTCCGGATGGTCGGTCGGCTGCTGTCGCCGTGGATGGGGCCGACCCGTGACGAGCTGCGTGCGTTCGTGGCGGAGTGCCAGGCGAAGTACGCAGCGGGCCTCGACCGCAGGCGTGCGTACGAGACGGTCACCGAGCTGGCGGAGTATCACACTGATGACCCCGGCGTGGTCGTCGCGTCGCTCCTCAACCGGATCCGGCTCGAGCCAGGGCAGGCCGCGTTCGTCGAGGTCGGGGTGCTGCACGCCTACTTGAGCGGCACGTGCGTCGAGGTCATGGCCGGGTCGGACAACGTCCTGCGGGCCGGTCTCACGACCAAGCACGTGGAGCCGCAGGCGCTGGTCGACTGCGTTCGGATGGGGATGGCCGAGGCGCACGTCGTGACCCCCAAGGAAGAGGCCGGAGTGCGCATCTTCGCGCCGGAGGTCGACGAGTTCGCGCTCGCGGTGGCGACGGTCTCGGGCGTCGAGGAGACGGCCTTGCCCGGCGCCGGTCCGCGGATCGTCCTCTGCGTCGACGGGGAGCTGGTGGTCCGTACGGAGACCGGTTCGGTCGCGCTGACGACCGGGCGGGCGGCCTTCGCGGTCCGCGGCTCCGGGCCGGTGCTCGTCCACGGCACGGGCACCGTCGTCCAGGCGTTCACACCGGGTCACTCACCGGGCCACTGAGCCCCGCGTGGCCGGATGCGGTCATCGCCGTTGACAGTGACCGGCATCACTTCTAACGTCGGCTCGACTCTGAATCGTTTCAATAGGCATCCAGGCCGTCGATTCGGAGGACCCCCGACACGAGGAGTCCGATGAGACGCCGCTCTGCCCGGCTTCGCCCCACCGTCCCGATCCTTCTCGCCACCGCAGGACTCGTCACCGCGGCCCTCGCCCTCCCCGCGGGTCCCGCTGCCTCTCCCGCCTCCGCCGCGACGGCGGGAGCTGACGCGTCGGTGGCCCCGGAGCTCACGGCGCGCGGCTTCACCGATCCGCCCGCAGCCGTGCGACCGAAGTACCGGTGGTGGGTTCCGCTCGCCTACACCGACGACCGCCAGCTCGAGAACGAGCTGCAGCAGATGAAGGACGCCGGCGCGGGTGGTGCCGAGGTGGCCGCGTTCTCGGTCGAGGGCAGCGGGAACAACAAGAACCCGTTCCTGGAGACCTATGGGTGGGGTACACCGCTCTGGGCCGAGAAGACGCGCGTGATGATGAAGGCCGCTCGCGACCGCGACCTCGCCCTCGACCTGACGATCAGCCCGCGGTGGCCGGCGACGGCCCCGACGGTCGCCGACGTGAACCACCCGGCCGCAGCGCAGCAGATCGCTTTCGCGACCGAGTTCGGCAAGGGCGGCGCGACCCGTACGGGTGCGATGCCCCGCAACCTGAGCGTCACCGTGCCACCCGGTGCTCGCACCTCGCTCATCGCGGCGGTCGTCGCAAAGTGTGCCGACGCGGCGTGCGCGTCGCAGTCGGCCAAGCCGCGGCTGCTCGACCGCGAGAGCGTCGTGGACGTCACCGACCGGATCGACGACGAGGGCAACCTCGACCTCACCTTCGGCGGCGACGCCGGCAGCACGTACGCGCTGATCGCCTTCTACCAGCTCCCGACTGGCCAGTCGCTGTCCGGCTACACCCCGACGGGGACGAACTACGTCCTCGACACGCTCAGCGTCGAGGGCGCCAAGGCGACGACCGACTTCTACGACGAGGCGATCCTCACGCCGGACGTCCGCAAGCTGCTCTCCCAGCTGCGCTCGGACTTCTACGAGGACTCGCTGGAGATCGGCGCCACGCAGAAGTGGACCTCTGACTTCGTCTCCGAGTGGACGAAGCGCCGTGGATACTCCCCTGTCACCGTCCTGCCCGCGCTCGCCGGCGCCGGTGACCAGGGGATGACGTCGAGGCCTGCGTTCGACTTCACCGACGGCTCTGGGGCGCGCGTACGGACGGACTACCGCCAGACGTGGAGCGACCTCTACATCGCCAACCGCCTCGACGTGCTCCGCGAGTGGGCCAACCGGCACCACATGCAGACCCGCATGCAGACCTACGGCGGACCGATCGACATCACCGAGGCATCGGGCCACGTCGACGTCCCAGAAGGGGAGTCGCTCGCGTTCGGGATGAACCTCACGGCGTACAGCAACGTCGAGGACTACAAGGTTGTGGCCTCGGGGGCACACCTCGCCGGCAACCCGATCGTCTCTGACGAGTGCTGTGCGTTCGCGACCCACGTCTGGGGGTCGACCGTCGCCGATGCGACCGAGCGCTCGAACCTGCAGGCCGTGTACCGAGGGTTCGCCGGAGGTGTGAACCAGGTGGTGTGGCACGGGTTCCCCTACCTGAGCCGTGGGCCGGCAGGCGCCGGCCAGCAGTCGACCTGGCCGGGGATGACCTACGGCGGCAACGCGTCGTACTCGGAGGCTTTCGGCAGCAAGGGCAACCCGAGCTGGTCGGACTACCGCGCCGTCAACGACCACCTGGCGCGGATGCAGCTCGTGCTCCGCCAGGGCACGCCGCGCTACGACGTCGCCGTCTATCGCCACGACTTCGGTCTCAGCGGCGCCGGCACGACCGGCGTCGGCTCTGACCAGCTCCTGCCGAGCTCGTCGGCGACGGCGAGGGCGGGGTTCACCTATGAGTACTTGAGCCCGGCCCAGCTGCGCAGCAAGAACGCGCGCTTCGAGAAGGGCGCTCTCTTCCCGGACGCATCGGCGTACCAGGCCGTCCTCCTCGACGAGCAGGACACGATGGCCGTCGACACGGCGCGGCGGCTGCGTGATCTCGCAGGCAAAGGGCTGCCCGTCGTGATCATCGGAGACCTCCCGACGAAGATCCCCGGGCTCGACCACACCGGGTCAGAGGACGCCGAGCTCCACCGCGTGCTCACCGAGCTCGTCGCTGCCAAGCGCGTGGTCCGGGTCGCAGACGAGTCCGCAGTGCCTGCGGCCCTCGCGCGGCTCCGGGTGGAGCCGTCCGCGGCGTCCGCCGAGGCGTCCTCGGACGTGCTCGCCGTCCGGCGAAATGCGAGCTCCCGCGGGAAGGCGAGCGACTACTACTACCTGTGGAACCAGACGGGCGCCCGTGTCCACCAGCCGATGACGCTGGCCGGCGACGGCGTGCCGTACCGCCTGGACACCTGGACCGGGAAGATCACCCCGATCGCCGACTACCAGCGCCACAAGGGGTCCGTCACGGTCGACGTCGACCTCGCCGCGCACGACGCGAGCGCGATCGTGCTCACCGAGCGGCGCGACCGCACCTTCCGGGGCGGTGGCGGCGATCGAGCCGAGGGCACTTCCAGGGCCGGACGGGGCGCGGACCCTGTCGCGCTGGGAACGTGGAACCTCTCCGTCGACAGCTGGACGCCCGGCGGGTCGGGACTTCCGGGCGACACCGCGCACACCCAGCTCGGTCCGATCGACGTGCGCGCCGACACCGATGGTCGGCTCCCTGCGTGGCGCGAGATCTCACCCGAGAGCGGATCCGACGTCGACCTGCGCGACGTGTCGGGGGTCGGGACCTACTCGACGACGTTCAGGCTGGGACGCGACTGGCGCCGGGTACGCACAGCCAGCCTCGACCTCGGCACCGCGGTCGACACCGTACGCGTGACAGTGAACGGGAAGGCGCTGCCGCCGGTCGACCAGGCCGACCTCGCGCACGTCGAGGTGGGCAGACACTTGCGCGAGGGAGAGAACACGATCACCGTCCGGGTCGCCTCGACCCTCCTCAACGCGGTGCGGGTCGCCCCCGGCACCGGAGCAGACGACCGCACGCCGATGGACTACGGCCTTCTCGGCCCGGTCCGCCTCACGCCGACGTCCGGCGAGGATCCGTACCTCGTCGTCGAGGCCATGGAGAAGACCGTGCCGCTGGCTGACGGCGCGTCCAACCGGGCACGGTTCCTGGTCACCAACCGTTCGTCACGGCCGGTCCGCGCATCGGTCGCGGCCGAAGCCTCGACCGGAGTCAGTGTCGTCGCGCCGACGACGAAGGTGTCGGTCGGGTCGGGCGCCTCGCGCGTCGTCGAGGTGGTCGTACGGCGGACTGCGGCGTCGGAGGACGGCACGCTCGGCGTCACCGTCGCGGGGGACAACGGCGCGCGCGGGGCCGCGGTCGTCACGCTGCACCGTACGAGCAACCTCGCAGCGAACCCTGGCGGGGCGCCGTTCCCAGCACTGCTCGCCGACGCAAGCCAGGACCGCTATCCGGCTCACCTGGCCGTAGACGACGACAAGGCGACGTTCGCCGTCTCGTACGGGCGCACGGCCGGACAGGGGCCGACGACCGAGCGGCCTTGGCACCTCGGCGTGGACCTCGGACTCCCCACCACCGTCGGGTCCGTGACCGTGGGCGGGCGATCGTTGTACGGCGCCCGCGACTACACGCTCGAGCTGTCCGAGGACGGCACGACGTGGCGTAAGGTCGCCACGGTCGTCGACGCGGACAAGGAAGGTGCGACGACCTCCATCGGCACAGTGAACGCCCGCTACATCCGGGCCCGCATCACGAAGGCGTGGGACAACGGGACGCCCTCCAACGTGCAGATGAGCGAGCTGGAGGTGCACGCACCTTGACCCGCTGAACCACGAAGGCCCGCCGGGAGATCCCGGCGGGCCTTCGTCGTACGGTGTGGCGGGCGTCAGCCGTTGATCATGCCCGCTCCGACCGTGATGCCGGTCGCCTCGTCGATGAGGATGAACGAGCCCGTCGTGCGGTTCTTCTCGTACGGGTCGACGAAGAGCGGCGCCGTGGTCCGCAGCTTGACCCGCCCGATCTCGTTGAGGCCGAGCTCGCCGGTCTCCTGGTCGCGGTGCAGGGTGTTGATGTCGAGGCGGTACTGGATGTCCTTGACCAGGGCACGCGCATTGCGGGTCGTGTGCTTGATCGCGAGCTTCTGGCGCGGACGCAGCGGCTCGTTGGTCATCCAGCAGATCATCGCGTCGATGTCCTGCGTCGCCGTCGGAGCGTTCTGCGGGCGGCAGATCATGTCGCCCCGGGAGACGTCGAGGTCGTCGGCGAGGCGGACCGTCACCGACATCGGGGGGAACGCCTCCGCGACGGGTTGGTCGAAGAGGTCGATCGCCTGGATCGTGCTCGTGAACCCGCTCGGGAGCACCTGGACCCGGTCACCGGGCTTCAGGACGCCGCCGGCCACCTGGCCCGCGTACCCGCGGTAGTCGTGGAACTCGTCCGACTTCGGGCGCACGACGTACTGGACGGGGAAGCGGGTGTCCACCAGGTCGCGGTCGGACGAGACGTGGACGTTCTCGAGGTGGTGCAGCAGCGACGTGCCCTGGTACCACGGCATGTGCGCGCTGCGCTCGACGACGTTGTCACCCTGAAGGGCCGAGATCGGGATGATCGTCAGGTCCGGGATCGTGAGCTTGGCGGCGAACGTGTCGAACTCGTCGCGGATCTTCTCGTACACCGACTGGTCGTAGTCGACCAGGTCCATCTTGTTCACCGCCAGCACCAGGTGCGGGACCCGGAGGAGCGACAGGATGACGGCGTGCCGGCGGCTCTGCTCGGTGAGGCCCGTCCGGGCATCGACGAGCACGAGACCGAGATCGGCGGTCGAGGCTCCCGTGACCATGTTGCGCGTGTACTGCACGTGGCCGGGCGTGTCCGCGATGATGAACTTGCGTCGCGGGGTGGCGAAGTAGCGGTACGCGACATCGATCGTGATGCCCTGCTCACGCTCGGAGCGCAGGCCGTCGGTGAGGAGCGCGAGGTCGGTGTAGTCGTACCCCTTGTCGACGGAGGTCCGCTCGACGGCCTCGAGCTGGTCCTCGAAGATCGCCTTCGAGTCGAGCAGGAGGCGACCGATCAGGGTGGACTTGCCGTCGTCGACGGAGCCGGCGGTCGCGAACCGCAGGAGATCCATGCGGGGGAGCGACGTCTCGGTGGTCTCGGTGGCGGGGGCGGCCATCAGAAGTAGCCCTCCTTCTTGCGGTCTTCCATGGCCGCCTCGCTGAACCTGTCGTCACCGCGGGTCGCGCCGCGCTCGGTCACCCGGGCGATCGCGATCTCGTCGATGATCTCGCCGGTGGTGGCTGCCGCGGAGTCGACGCAGCCGGTGAGGGTCATGTCGCCGACGGTGCGGAAGCGTACGAGGCGCTCCTCGACCGACTCACCGGACTTGAGCGTCAGGTGGTCGCCGGCCGAGAGCAGCATGCCGTCGCGCTCGACGACCTCACGCTTGTGCGCGAAGTAGATCGACGGGATCTCGATCTTCTCGCGGTGGATGTAGTGCCAGATGTCGAGCTCGGTCCAGTTCGACAGCGGGAAGATCCGCATGTGCTCGCCCTCGGAGATCCGCCCGTTGTAGAGGCTCCAGAGCTCCGGGCGCTGGTTCTTCGGGTCCCACTGGCCGAACTCGTCGCGGTGGGAGTAGACGCGCTCCTTGGCGCGTGCCTTCTCCTCGTCGCGTCGGCCGCCGCCGAAAGCCGCCGTGAAGCCGTTCTCCTCGATGGCGTGCAGCAGGGTGCCGATCTGGAGACGGTTGCGGCTGGTCTTGCCGTCGTCGACGACGATGCCGTCGGAGATCGCCTGGTCGACCGAGGCGACGATCATCCGCAGGGAGAGCCGGTCGACCCAGTTGTCCCGTGTCTGCAGCACCTCGGGGAAGTCGAACCCCGTGTCGATCTGCATGACGGGGAACGGGATGCGCGCGGGGTAGAAGGCCTTCTCCGCGAGCCGGAGCATCACGATGGAGTCCTTGCCGCCCGAGAACAGCAGGACGGGCTTCTCGAACTCCGCAGCCACCTCACGGAAGATGTGCAGGGACTCGGCTTCCAGCTGGTCGAGCTGACTGAGCCGGTAGTCGTGCATGGGCGTCACCAGGGGTTCTCCCGTCATTCCTGGGTTTTCGTGCGACAGCGCGCGAAAGGTCATCGTATCGAGCCGCCGGTGTGGACGGAATCGCCCGTCGCATCGTGGATGCTTCTGCGGACACGGTCCGTATGGACCATACCCACGGACAGCAAGACCTGGGCTGCGAGGTAAGTCACCATCACCCAGACGCCACCCGGCTCCGGGCGCGACATCCCGGCGATGTCGAGCGCGATGAGCGTGTCCGAGAGCAGGAACAGCGCGCCCCCGACACCGGCGAGGACGTTGACGCCGAAGGCGGTGACGGCGGTCGCGGTGAGGAGCAGCGAGTAGACGAGGATCGGCAGCCGGAGACCAGGCTCCTCGTCCCCGAGCGGGCCCCACAGCGCGGTGATCGTCGTCGCCCACGCCACCAGGCCGACGAGGACGACCCACCACCGCCGGCGCAGCCCCGCGAGCGCGCCGTTCCGTACGAACCAGGTCACGAAGCAGACGTGGGCGAGCGCGAAGCCGGCCATGCCGAGAAGGAACATGCCGTCGACCTCGAGGGCGACGTCGCCGACCCACGAGAAGAAGAGCGCGACGACGAGCAGCCGGGGTCCGCCCACCGCGACGACCCACACGCCGAGCGCTGGCACGAGGAAGGCCTTGGTCACCGACTGCGAGAGGCCGGTGTCGGCGGCGACGAGCACGAGGTGCACGACGGCGAGGGCGGCGAAGACGATGATCGCCGGATGGCGCGCGACCCGTCCGAGGGACAGGGCGTACGAGGGGGTGCTCACGGGCGGCCTTCCTGATGGAGGCGGTCGAGGTCGCGCTTCTCGGCGAACAGGTCGACGCCTTCGGGGACACCGATCCGGCTGCGCAGCAACGACCACGCGACAGGACCGAGGATGACGAGGCCGGCGGCGATGATGCCGACGGCGACGGGCGGCACGCCGAGGAGGGTGAGCCCGGTGATGCTGAGGACCACCACGATGCCGCGGCGCACGATGCCCTGCGGCACGCGGTTGGCGATGCGAGCACCGAGGTAGGTGCCGGGCATGCCGCCGACGACGAGCGGGACGAGGACGCCGAAGTCGACCCCGGTCACGATGACGTGCGTGATGGCAGCGGACAGCACGAGCGGGACAGCCTGGACGAGATCCGTGCCGACCAGCCGTACGGCCGTGAGGGTCGGGTAGAGGAGGAGCAGCGAGACCATGATCAGCGAGCCGGACCCGACGGAGGTCACCCCCACGAGGAGACCACCGACGGCCCCGACTGCGACCGTCGCGAGCGGCCTGATCGTCGGGGAGTCGGTCGTGACGACGCGGCCGTTCCGGGCTGCGCGGACGTTGAGGTACGAACGAAGGGTGTACGTGGCTGCGGTGAGCAGCAGCGCGACGCCGATGGCTGTCTTGACGAACGTGGTCTGGTCGTCGTCGGCGCCGATCGCGTCGATGATGAAGGCGCCCGCGGCTGCGGTCGGGACGGATCCGAGCATCAGCCATCCCGCGAGCCGCCAGTTCGGGGAACCGGCCCGCGCGTGCACCGCGGCGCCCACCGACTTGTTGAGCGAGGCGGCGACGAGGTCGTTGGCGACCGCGGCCGTCGGGTTGACGCCGAGGAAGATGAGCGCCGGGGTCATGAGCGCGCCCCCGCCCATGCCTGTCAGCCCGACGACGATGCCGACACCGAAGCTGACCGCGAGGATCGACAGCGCGGAGTAGGTGAGGAGCTCGCTCACTCGTCCCTCCACAGGCCGGCCGCGACGAGCGCGCCGACCACCTCGTCGAGCACCTCGGTGACCGTACGACCGGTGGTGTCCACCGCGACGAGGGCGTCGGAGGGAGCCTCGTACGGGGACGAGATCCCGGTGAACTCCGGGATCTGCCCGGCGCGCGCCTTGGCGTACAGGCCCTTGCGGTCGCGCCGCTCGCACTCCTCGAGAGGTGTGGCGACGTGGATCAGCGCGAACGAGCCGCCGGCGTCCTCGACCATGGCGCGCACCTGCTTGCGGGTGCTGTCGAACGGGGCGATCGGGGAGCAGATCGCGAGGCCGCGGTGGCGGGCGATCTCGGCGGCGACCCATCCGATGCGTGCGATGTTGGTCTCGCGGTCCTCCTTGGAGAACCCGAGGCCCTTGCTCAGGTGGTGCCGGACGACGTCGCCGTCGAGGCTGGTGACCGTCCGTCTCCCGTCCTCGACCACCCGGTCGTACAGGGCCCGGGCGATCGTCGACTTCCCCGAGCCGGACAGGCCGGTGAAGAAGACGACGAGGCCGCGCTCGTCACGTGGGGGCTGGTCCGCCGCGACGATCGCGGCGACCGCGTCGGAGGGGGCGCCCGTACGGGGGAGAGCGAGACGCTCGTCGGTGTAGGCGGCGACGACGGCGTCGGTGAGCCGGCGGTCGTCCTCGGCGTCGGCCCGTCGGGCAAGGGCCACGGCCACGATCGGACGCCCCGGGAGTGCGGCGGCCGTGGCGCGCACGAGGGCGGGCACCGTGACGGTGCGCAGCGGGTCGGGGCCGGAGCGTACGAGCAGCACGGCCCGGCGACCGGTGCGGTCCTCTGCGTCCACCACGGCGGTGACGTCGTCCACGGTGAGCGGCTGGTCCACGAGGATCCCGAGGGCGTCGGGATGCTCCGTGCGGACGGTGGCCGGGGGGTGGTGGAGGTGCCGGAACGCGCCGTACGTGGGGGCGTCGAGTGCACGCACCGTCCCGGTGGCCGGGTCGTAGGCGGCGAGCGGGAGACCCTCCGGGTCCAGCAGCTCGACCGGCCCGGAGACGTCCTCGGGCAGGCGGATATCGAGCCGGCGGCCGGCCGGCCATGCGCCGAGGAGGGCGAGCTCGAGGTCGGCGAGCTCCTGGGCGTCCGGGGTCCACTGGGCATCGCTCACGAAGAGGATTGTTTCACGCGAGATTGAGAACAATGATCGACAACGGGAAAGTCGAGCAGAACCCGGGCGGAGAGTGGTGGCGCCTGTCACGTTCGATGCTCCCAGCTTGCATCTGCTTGCAGTTGCAAGCAGAATCGAGGTGTGGCCAGGATCAGCATGGGGAAGACCGTGGGCGACCTCGGAGGATATCTTCGGGACCAGCGTCGTCAGGCCGAGCTGTCGCTCCGGCAGCTCGCCGACCTCACGGGCGTCTCCAACCCCTACCTGAGCCAGATCGAGCGCGGTCTGCGCCGACCTTCCGCCGAGGTCCTCCAGCAGATCGCGAAGGCGCTCCGGATCTCCGCGGAGTCGGTGTACGTCCAGGCCGGCCTGCTCGATCCTGACGACTCCCTCGGCGGTGGAGGGGTCGAGGCGGCGATCGCTGCCGATCCTCGGCTCGACGAAGGTCAGCGCCGCGCCCTCCTCGAGATCTACCGCTCGTTCGTCGGCGCGACGGCGCACGCCGCCGACACCACGGACGCCACCGACGCCACCGACATCCCAGGACAGGACACCCACGCATGAGCATCCAGGACAACATCACCAAGACCGTCTTGAGCATCCCCGCGCAGGCCGCGGCACTCGCCGGTCAGGCGCAGGCCACCGCCGCCGCGCTGATCTCGCAGATCGCCGACCTCGACCTCGACGACGTCCAGAAGAAGTTCGAGTCCGACGCGAAGGCGTTCCCCGGCCAGGCCGGCGCGATGTACGACGAGGCCGTCAAGCGGCTCAAGGACGTCGACGTCGAGGAGCTCTTCGACGGCATCGAGGACAAGATCGAGGACAAGCTCGAGGACCTCGCCGAGGACGTCAAGGAGCTGGTCGTCATGCTCGCCGCCGTCGCACGCAAGGCGGCGACCGACGTTGCCGCCGGGGCGCCTCTGGTCAAGAAGCCCGCCGCCAAGGGTGAGAAGAAGGGCGAGAAGAAGACCGCCACGACGTCGGCCGCGAAGGCGACGACCGTCCCTGACGCGACGGCCGCACCGGCGAAGAAGGCGCCGGCGGCCAAGAAGGCTCCGGTCGCGAAGAAGGCGCCGGCTGCGAAGAAGGCGGCGCCGGTGAAGAAGGCGCCCGCCGCGAAGAAGACCGCTGTGGTGAAGGATGCCGCGTCGGCCGACAAGGCACCCGTGGTGAAGAAGGCCCCGGCCGCGAAGAAGGCTCCCGCCGCGAAGAAGGCCCCGGCCGCGAAGAAGGCGCCCGCCGCGAAGAAGGCGCCCGTCGCCAAGAAGACCACTCCCCCCACCGACGCCAGCTGATCCGCACGTACAGTCTTCGACCCGCTCTTCGGCAGCGGGTCGAAGACTCTGTTCGGGTCGACCGGACGGGATAGGCTCGGACGGTGTTCGATCTCTTCGCTGTCCAGAGCCTCGTCGAGCTGCTCATCACCCTCGCGATGGTCGCCGTGAAGGCCTTCGCGGTGGTCGACGCGGTCTCGCGCAGCCCGCAGGCGTTCGTGGCGGCCGACAAGCAGACGAAGCCGTTCTGGCTGATCGTCCTGGGTCTTGCCCTCGTCGCCAACCTGTTGATCTGGCAGCCGATCGGCATCCTGAACCTGGCGGGGATCGTCGCCGCCCTCGTCTACCTGGCGGATGCACGCCCCGCGCTCCAGCAGGTCGGCGGGCGTTGAGCGAGCGGCGTCCGGCTCCCGAGGCGGAACGCGTCGGACCCCTCGACGTCGTCGCCTTCGCCTGCGAGCTCGCTGCACTCGTCCTGATCGCGCTGGCCGGGTGGGAGCTGGGTGACGGATGGTGGCGCGGTGTCGTGCTCGCCGTCGCCCTTCTCGCGCTGGCCGTCTGGTTCTGGGGACGCTGGCTCGCCCCTCGGTCCTCCCACCGTGTCGCCATGCCGCACCGGGTGTGGGTCAAGGCCGGGTTCTACCTCGTGGTCGGTGTGCTGGGTGCGCTCACCGGCTACCCGCTGTGGGCGCTCGCGCTCGTCGCCGTGGCGGTCACCACCTCTGCGTGGCGGAGGGACTGAGTCTGGCGGTACGCCGTCGCAAACCGCCCTTCGAACACGTGTTCGAAGGGCGGCGTACGCTGGGATCATGTCCGTACAGTTCCAAGGTTCACTGTTCGACACTGCTGGCGAGCCCACTCTGGGCCCGCTGGGCGACGGCCTCGTGCGCCACGACTTGACGCACGGCGCCTGGGTGGATGTCAGGCCCCGTTGGGTCGACGGCGCCGACGACCTGTTCGCGCACCTGCACGACCACGTCTCCTGGCGCGCGGACGAGCGCGAGATGTACGAGCGGGTCGTGGCCGTGCCTCGCCTTCTCGCCTGGTTCGGGGAGCGCTCGGCCTGGCCGCACCCGGTGCTCGACGAGGCGCGGGAGCGACTCGGCGACCACTACGAGTCAGAGCTCGGGGGACGCTTCGCGACCGCTGGTCTGTGCCTCTACCGCGACGGCCAGGACTCGGTCGCCTGGCACGGGGACCGGATCGGGAGGAGCCGAACCCAGGACACGATGGTCGCCATCGTCTCGCTGGGGTCGCCTCGCCGGCTCGCTCTGCGCCCTCGCGGTGGCGGAGAGTCGCTCTCCTTCACGCTCGGCTCGGGTGACCTGCTGGTCATGGGCGGCAGCTGCCAGCGCACGTGGGAGCACGCGATCCCCAAGACCGCCAAGCCGGTCGGTCCCCGCATCAGCGTCCAGCTCCGTCCCCGCGGCGTCGGCTAGGTCGACTCCCCGAGCGGTGACCTGTGGGGGATCCGCCACCTCGTACGCCCCACAGCTCACCGGCCGCGCCCAGGGGCCCCGAGCGGTGCGTCCTGGGGGACGGCGGTTGTCCACAGGGCGGCGGGATCAGGGCGGTTCCCGTGCCGTGACGTGCGCTTGCATTCTCGCCATGCCGAGGCGCCTCGTGATCCCGCATCGATCGCTCACCGCCCGTTCACCCGCGAGCAGGCGGTCGATGCCGGTCTGTCGGCGCACGCCATCCGCGAGCCGCGGTTCGTCCGGCTCCATCCGCGAGTGTGGGTGAGTGCGTCGCACGAGATGACCGCACGTCCCGTACGGTTCTTGGTCGATCGCGATCTGCACCTGGACCTCGACGGGATCTTCGTCCACCGGACGAAGCTGCTCCCGCCGTGCGACGGCACGGGCGTCGTGCCGTACGCGGCGTACGTGTGCGCCGGGTTCACCAGGAGGCTGCTCGACCTCGTGGTCCTGGGTGACTTCCTGCTTCACCACCGCGAGTCGACGTCAGAGCAGATCGCGGCCATGGCGACCGAGGAGCGCTGGCGACCAGGTGCCGGGCGCGTCCTGCGGGTCCTCCCGCAGCTCGGGCCTGGTCGTCGAGTACGAGGGACGCCAGCACCGGGAGGACGACGCGCAGTACGAGACCGACATCGTCCGGTACGAGAGGCTGCGCCGCGCGAATGTTCCGTACGTCCAGATCACCGACCCGACGCTGCGCAGTCCACGCGCGGTCGTGCTGCACGTACACCAAGAGCTCGTCGCCTCCGGCTACCGCGGTCCGGCGCCGAGTTTCGGGGCACGGTGGCGAGCCCTCTTCGCGCCGGCACCGGTCGACGCACCGTCCCGTGAGCGGTGACCTGTGGGGCGTACGCCTAGGCGCATCCCTCACAGGTCACCGCCGCGGGGTCAGCCCTTGGGTCCGCGACGCTTCGAACGCGCGCGCTCGCCGGCGTCGAGGATCACCTTGCGGATGCGCACGTTGGTCGGCGTGACCTCGACGCACTCGTCCTCGCGGCAGAACTCGAGGCTCTGCTCCAGCGACAGCTTCCGCGGCGGGATCAGCTTCTCGAAGTTGTCGGAGGTGGAGGAGCGGACGTTCGTCTGCTTCTTCTCCTTGGTGATGTTGACGTCCATGTCATCGTCGCGGCTGTTCTCGCCGATGATCATGCCTTCGTAGACCTCGGTGGTCGGCTCCACGAACATCACGCCGCGCTCCTGGAGGCTCGTCATCGCGTACGCCGATGCCGCACCTGCGCGGTCGGAGACGAGCGACCCGCTCGGGCGCGTGGAGATGTCGCCGAGCCACGGCTCGTAGCCCTCGAAGACGTGGTGCGCGATACCGGTGCCGCGGGTGTCGGTGAGGAACTCCGTACGGAAGCCGATCAGGCCACGCGCCGGGACCAGGAACTCCATGCGGACCCAGCCGGTGCCGTGGTTCGTCATCTGCTCCATGCGGCCCCTGCGGACGGCGAGCAGCTGCGTGACGGTGCCGAGGTACTCCTCGGGGCAGTCGATCGTCAGGCGCTCGACGGGCTCGTGGACCTTGCCGTCGACGATGCGCGTGACGACCTCGGGCTTGCCGACGGTCAGCTCGTAGCCCTCGCGGCGCATCTGCTCGACCAGGATGGCCAGCGCGAGCTCACCACGGCCCTGGACCTCCCAGGCATCAGGACGCTCGGTCGGCAGCACCTTGATCGAGACGTTGCCGACGATCTCGCGCTCGAGACGGTCCTTGACGAGGCGGGCGGTGACCTTGGTGCCCTTCTCGCGACCGGCGAGCGGCGAGGTGTTCGTGCCGATGGTCATCGAGATCGCGGGCTCGTCCACCTGGATGAGCGGCAGCGGCTGCGGGTTGTCCGGATCGGCCAGCGTCTCGCCGATCATGATCTCCGGGATGCCCGCGACGGCGACGATGTCACCGGGGTTCGCCTCCTCCGCGGGGACGCGCTCGAGCTCCTCCGTACGGAGAAGCTCGGTGATCTTCACGCGCTCGACGGAGCCGTCGCGCTTGCACCACGCCACCTGAGCGCCCTTGCGCAGCGTGCCCTCGTGGACACGGATCAGCGCGAGGCGGCCGAGGAACGGCGACGCGTCGAGGTTGGTGACGTGCGCCTGGAGCGGAGCGTCCTCGGTGTACGTCGGTGCCGGGACGGTGTCGAGGATCGTCTGGAACAGCGGGACGAGGTCCTCGCTGTCCGGGAGACCGCCGTCGGCCGGCTGCGTCAGCGAGGCACGGCCGGCCTTCGCCGAGGCGTACACGACCGGGAAGTTGAGCGCCTCGGCGTCGGTGGAGTCGTCGAGCAGGTCCATGAAGAGCTCGTACGCCTCCTCGACGACCTCGCTGATGCGGGCATCGGGACGGTCGACCTTGTTGACGACGAGGACGACGGGCATCTTGGCGTGCAGCGCCTTGCGGAGCACGAAGCGGGTCTGCGGGAGCGGACCCTCGGAGGCGTCGACGAGGAGGACGACGCCGTCGACCATGGAGAGCCCGCGCTCGACCTCGCCACCGAAGTCGGCGTGGCCCGGGGTGTCGATGATGTTGATGGTGACGCCGCCGTCGGGTGCGCCGGGTCCGGCGTACTGCACGGCGGTGTTCTTGGCGAGGATCGTGATGCCCTTCTCGCGTTCGAGGTCACCGGAGTCCATCGCGCGCTCTGCCAGCTGGTGGTGCTCGTCGAAGGTGCCCTGCTGCTGGAGCATCGCGTCGACGAGAGTGGTCTTGCCATGGTCGACGTGCGCGACGATGGCGACGTTGCGGAGGTCAGAGCGAATGGGCATGCGCTGGCGTTCGGTCCTTGCGTGGGAGAAGCGCCGGACAGTACGCACGGCGCAGAGCATCGTCCATCCTACCGGCCTGCGGAAGGTCCGCGGCGCCGTGAGGCCGGTGTGACTCGCGTCTCGTCGATCTTCAGGCATTCTCAGCAAAATTGCGATGACATCCGCGCCCCGCCGGGGTCAGTGTGGAGTGGACGGCACCAGGGGGGTGCCGTCGGTCACGAAAGGCCAGGGGCATGGCCGAGTCTCCTCAGACGACGCAGCAGCCGGACTACCCGGAGAACATCGACGCAGCGGTCCTCAAGATCGCCGGAGTGGTCATCCTCGGCGTCATCATGTCGATCCTCGACATCACCGTCGTGAACGTCGCGCTGCCCACGTTCCAAGAAGAGTTCGGGTCGGCTGCCGACCCCCTCGAGTACTCCCACGTCGCCTGGACGGTGACCGCGTACACGCTCGCCCTGGCAACCGTGATCCCGATGACGGGCTGGGCCGCCGACCGCTTCGGTCCGAAGCGGCTGTTCATGGTCGCGATCGGGTTGTTCACCGCCGGGTCCGTGCTGTGTGCGACCGCGCAGGACATCAACACCCTGATCGCGTTCCGCGTCCTGCAGGGGCTCGGTGGTGGCATGATCATGCCGCTCGGCATGACGATCATGACGCGCGCCGCCGGCCCGCGCCGGATGGGCCGGCTCATGGCAATCCTGGGCATCCCGATGCTGCTCGGCCCGATCCTCGGCCCGATCGTCGGCGGCTGGCTGATCGAGAACGCGAGCTGGCACTGGATCTTCCTGATCAACCTGCCGATCGGTCTCGCCACACTCGTGTACGCGTGGTCCGCGCTGCCGAGCGACCGTCCCGAGCCGTCGGAGTCGTTCGACTTCGTCGGGATGCTGCTCCTCTCACCGGGTCTGGCGCTGTTCCTGTTCGGCGTCTCGTCCATCCCCGAGAAGGGCACGGTCGCCGACCCGCGGGTCTGGGTGTCGATGCTCGCCGGTGCGCTGCTGATGCTCGCGTTCGTGTGGCACTCGTTCCGCCCTCAGCACCCGTTGCTGGACCTGCGGCTCTTCCGCAACCGCAACCTCACGCTGTCGGTGATCGTGATGTTCCTGTTCGTCGCGGCCTTCTTCGGGAGCCTGCTGCTGGTGCCCACCTACTTCCAGCAGGTCCGCGGCGAGTCGACGTTCAACGCCGGCCTCCTCGTCGCCCCGCAGGGACTCGGCGCGATGGTGACGATGCCGATCGCCGGGCGCCTCGTCGACAGGATCCCGGTCGGGCGCATCGTGCCGTTCGGACTGCTCGGCATCCTCGCGGGCATGTTCCCGCTGACCCAGATCACGTCGGAGACCGACTACTGGAAGATCGTGCTCGCGCTCTTCGTGATGGGGCTGGGCATGGGCGGCACGATGATGCCGATGTTCACCTCGGCGCTGAAGTCGCTCTCGCACCAGGAGGTTGCGCGCGGCACCACGCTCATCAACATCAACCAGCAGATCGCGAGCTCGGTCGGCGTCGCCGTGATGTCGGTGCTCCTCACGAACTGGCTGCCGCCCCAGAGGATCTGGTACGCCGTCGTGGGCTCCTGGGAGAACCCAGACCTCGTCACGCAGCTCGGTGGTCAGGGCGTCGTGGACGGCTTCCTCGCCGAGGCGGGGGATGCGTTCGCGAGCACGTTCTGGGTGGCGTGGGTCCTCGTGCTGCTGACCCTGATCCCGGTCGCGTTCCTGCCCCGGCGACGCGAGGAGTCGCGGATGCTCGACACCGAGGCGCCGACGGGGGCCGCTGCGGCGCCGCCTCCCCACTGAGGGGCGGCGGTCAGCGCGGCGCCATCCGCAGGGCGCCGTCCATCCGGATGACCTCACCGTTGAGGTAGTCGTGGTCGACGATCATCGTCACGAGGTCCGCGAACTCCGACGGCCTGGCGAGCCGCTGGGGGAACGGCACACCGGCGGCGAGGCCAGCCCGGAACTCGTCCGACACGGTGGCGAGCATCGGGGTGTCGACGATGCCGGGCGCGATCGTGCACACCCGGATCCCGTACTGGGCCAGGTCGCGAGCAGCCGGGAGGGTGAGGCCGACGATGCCGCCCTTGGAGGCGGCGTACGCGGCTTGGCCGACCTGCCCGTCGTACGCGGCGATGGAGGCGGTGTTGACGATGACGCCGCGCTGTCCGTCCGCGTCGGCGTCGGTCTGGGCGATCGCCTCGGTCGCCACGGTCATGACGTTGAAGGAGCCCACGAGGTTCACCTGGACGACCTTGGCGAAAAGGTCGAGGTCGTGCGGGCCCCGCTTGGACAGGATGCGGGCCGACGGGCCGATGCCGGCGCAGCTGACGACCGTACGGAGCGGCACACCGCTCGACACCGCCGCGGCCACCGCGTTGCGTACGGAGGCGCCGTCGGTGACGTCGGTCTCGACGTACGTGACGCCCTCGACGTCGGCGGCCTTCTCGATCGCGGGCGCGAGGTCGAGCGCGTACACGCTCGCACCGCGTGCGGCCAGCGCGGCGGCCGTCGCGGCTCCGAGCCCGGAGGCGCCTCCGGTCACGAGCGCGGCGGTGTTGGCGAGGTCCATGGTGCTCCTATCGGGCGAGGTCGCGGCTGATGACGAGCCGCTGGATCTGGTTGGTCCCCTCGAAGATCTGCATGACCTTCACCTCGCGCATGTAGCGCTCGACGGGGAAGTCCTTGGTGTAGCCGGCGCCACCGAGGACCTGGACGGCGTCGGTGGTCACCTTCATCGCGTTGTCCGTGGCGACGAGCTTGGCGATGGACGCCTGACGGGCGAAGGGGCGCCCGGCGTCCTTGAGTCGCGCGGCGGCGAGGTACGTGGCGCGTGCGGACTCGACCGCCGCCGCCATGTCGGCGAGCACGAAGGCGAGCCCCTGGTGGTCGATGATCGCCTTGCCGAACGTCTCCCGCTCCTTCGCGTACTTCACGGCGACGTCGAGGGCGCCCTGCGCGACGCCGGTAGCGACCGCGGCGATGCCGAGGCGTCCGGAGTCGAGTCCGGCGAGCGCGATCGACAACCCCTGCCCCTCGTCGCCGAGGCGGCGCTCGACGGGCACGCGGACGCCGTCGAACAGCATCGTGGCCGTGGTCGAGCCCATCAGGCCCATCTTGTCCTCGGGGTTGTCCGCGACGAGTCCGGGCGTGTCTGCGGGAACGAGGAAGCACGAGATGCCGCGCCCGCCGTCGTCGGAGGTCCGGGCCATGACCTTGTAGAAGTCGGCCTCGCCGCCGTGGGTGGTCCACGCCTTCGCGCCGTTGATGACGTACTCGTCGCCGTCACGCACGGCGCGGGTGCGCATCGCCGCAGGGTCCGAGCCCGCGTGCGCCTCGGACAGGCAGTACGCGCCGAGGAGGTCGCCGCCGAGCATGTCCGGCAGCCACGCCTCCTTCTGCTCGGGGCTGCCCGCGGTGAACAGCCCGAAGCACGAGAGGGCGTGGACGCTGGTCCCGACGCCGACCGAGGCCCACGCCGACGCGATCTCCTCGACGACCTGCAGGTAGACCTCGTACGGCTGCCCGCCCCCGCCGTACGTCTCGGGGTAGGGGAGCCCCAGCAGTCCGGCGCGTCCGAGGGTGCGGAAGACGTCGCGGGGGAAGGTCGCGGTGCGTTCGGCCTGGTCCACGCGCGGTCGCAGCTCGCGGTCGACGATGTCGCGGGTGAGGGCGATGAGCTCGGCCGACTCCTCGGTCGGCATCAGGCGCTCGACGGGCATGGCACCCCTCTCGTGGTCGTGTAACGAGCAGAGTACTCCAGAACCGGTCCTGGTACTGTCCCCCTATGCCGGTCCGCCGCGACGCCCTCATGGACGAGCTGATCGCCCTCTCTCTCGACGAGTCTCGGCCTGCACCGCTGACGGCGGTGCAGGCCGAGACTCAGGCGACGATGGAGATGCGGCTCGCCGCTGACCTACGTACGCAGGCAGGTGTCAGCCGGTGCGAGGCCCACGACCGATCGAGCACGCAACTCAGTCGGTCATCTGGTCCAGCGCGCTCCACCCGTGCCACTTTCCGGTGGCACCCTGGAACGTGGAGTGGTCGATGCGCATCGAGCCGATCTGGTCGTCCTCGTCGGAGATCTTGAAGGTCAACCCGACGTCCCTGTAGTTGAGGGTGACCTCGGTGCCGCTGGCGTCGTCCTCCCACCACACGAAGCGGACATCGTTGGTCGCGGTCCCCAAGACCCTGGAGCCGAACCACGCGTCGCCGCTGTGGTCCAGGTTCACCCAGTTGTTGTCCGAGTACAACAGGCCGGCACCCTTGGCCTTCATGCTGATCTCCGCGGCACCCTTGGCCCACGGCTCCTTGTCGTCGTACAGGTTGATGATCTTCAGGCGGACCTCGTAGTTGGCCCCGGCCAGCGAGCTCTCGTCCTCGACGACGGGGTTGTCCTCAGGAACCGTTTCCGCCTCCACGAGGTTGCCCGCCTCGTCAGTGCGCTCGTTCACGCTCAGGACGATCACCGGCTCGGTGGGATCGACCTGTGCGTCCAGCACGTGCGCCTTTCCGGTCGCGTCGTAGGCCGTCACCGTCTTGAGGGTCGTGTCGTCGACCCCCACGGGCATGAACGCGACGAGCGGCGTGAACTTGGCCGGGTCCCACGCATCGAAGTTGACCGGCACCGCGACCTGGAGGCGCGGAACGTCGCTCACCATCGCCTTGACGGCCTCGAGGGCCGCGCTGCCGCTGGCCTTGGTGCTCGTGGCGTACGCAGCGCTCAACGCTCCGTTGACGTTCGAGGTCGACGACAGCGTCTTGTAGAGCACGTTGGTGTCGCCGTCGAACCGCTCCGCCGCACCGTCGTGGATCGACTGACGGAGGCCGGCGTCGGTCACCGCCGCGGCGAAGAGCCCGGCGAGCGAGTCGAGGGACCCGTTGATCGTGCTGTCGGCGTCCGCGGTCGCGCCAACCGTCGTGGTGACCGCCGCCGAGCCGCCCACCGGTACCGCGACGGCCGCGGTCGTCCCCGCGACACACATCACACAGACAGACGCGGCCATCGCCACGGAGCGAATCCTGGTCTTACTTGTCTTCAACTTGCCCACGTCCTTGTCTGGTTACATCAGGCCGAGACTGCCCCGGCCACAGGGACCCGCCGGACGCGTCAGCGTCCGCAGGGCCATTTCCGAATGCTTGGTGCACCGGACGGCGACAGATGCCGCGGGTATCACCTACCGCGGAGCAGCCCGATCGCCCTGCCATTCGCCAATTAGCGGAACGCTAATGACAACTGGTCACGCGCACCATCGTCCGGTCCGGATTGGACCGGCGGACTACAACCCGGACCGCACGGAAACCCGAATCACTCGGCCATTTATGAACCCGCCATACTTCGGGGGGTTCGAAAGGAGCCAGAGTGAACATCTCGGATATCGACGTGCTGATGACAGTGATCAAAGTAGGCACGTACAGCGCGGCTGCCGAGGTCCTGAACCTCAACGACCACAGCGCCGTCGGAAAGCAGATCCGCCGCCTCGAGCGCTCACTTCACGGCGTCACGCTACTGGCTCGCGACGATTCGGGGAAGGCAGTTCTGACCGAGATCGGTAAATCTCTTCTCCCCCAGATGATCGTCGCCAAACAGGCATATCAGGAGATGTTCAACTCCTTGAGCTCAATGCCAGAACCGGGCGTCGGTATTCGATACTGAACACCTCCATACCAGCAGCGCCCGCAACGGCACCGTAGTGCCGTCGAGGTGGACCCCATCTCGTCCTCGGAGTTGTCGGCGACGAGCCCCGGTCTGTCTGCCGGGACGAGGAAGCACGAGAGGCCGCGGCCGGAGCACGACAGCGCCCTCTCGTCGTCGTGTAACGAGCAGAGTACTCCAGAACCGGTCCTGGTACTGTCCCCCTATGCCGGTCCGCCGCGACGCCCTCATGGACGAGCTGATCGCCCTCTATCTCGACGAGGGGTTCCTGTCCTTCGGCATCGGTGACCTCGCCGCCCGGCTGCACTGCTCGCGCACGACCCTGTACGGGATCGCGCCGAGCAAGGAACAGATCATCGCCGCCGCAGTCCGGGACTTCTTCCGCGCCGCGACCGAGCGGGTGGAGGCCAGCCTCGCCGAGGAGTCCGACCCGGTCGTGCGGCTTCGGGCGTACCTGGAGGCGATCTCGCGCGAGCTCGCCCCGGCCTCTCCGGCCTTCTTCGCCGACCTGGACGCCTTCGCGCCGGCCCGCGAGGTCTACCGGCGCAACACCGAGTGGGCGGCCCAGCGGGTGCGTCAGCTGGTCGAGGACCTCAGCGCCCGGGGGAGCGAGGTCGACGCCGCGTTCGCCGGCGCGGTCGCTGCCCACGTCATGCTCTCGATCCAGAGCGGAGAGCTCGAGGAGCAGACCGGCCTCGACGACGCCGCGGCCTACCACCAGCTCGCGAGCCTTCTCGTCGGCGGCGTCGGCGCGGACGCGGGCGTACGGGTCAGCCGCGGGCGATCTTCCACGGCGCAGCCTGGGCGATCGGCTTGATCACCAGGAGATCGACGTTCACGTGCTGCGGCCGGGTCACCATCCAGGCGATCGCGTCGGCGACGTCGTCGGCGGTCAGGGGCTCGTCGACACCTGCGTAGACGGCGTCCGCCTTGGCCTGGTCGCCACCGAAGCGCACCAACGCGAACTCGTCCGTCTGCACCATCCCCGGGGCGATCTCGGTGACCCGGACCGGCTCGCCGTTCAGCTCCAGGCGCAGCGTCTCCGTGATCATGGCGACGCCGTGCTTGGCCGCCGTGTAGCCCGCCCCTCCCTCGTAGGCGAGGTGGCCCGCGATGGACCCGACGTTGAGGACCGTGCCCGCACCGCTCCCGCGCAGGGCCGGCAGCAGAGCCTTCGTGACGCGCAGGGTGCCGAGCACGTTCGAGTCGTACATCTGCCGCCACGCCTCCGGGTCCGTACGCTCGATCGGCTCCTGGCCGACGGCGCCACCCGCGTTGTTGACGAGCACCGCGAGCTCCGGCCCGACGGCGGCCGCGAGCGCGTCCACGGAGGCCTGGTCGGTCACGTCGCAGACCACGGCCAGGCCGCCGATCTCGTCCGCCAGCGCCTCGATGCGGTCGGCGCGCCTGGCCGCGCACACGACCCGGAAGCCGTCGGCCGCCAGACGTCGTGCGGTGGCTGCTCCGATCCCGCTGCTGGCTCCGGTGACGACGGCGGTACGGCGAGAGCTCTCGGTGACGTCCTGCATGGGGCAGATGCTGCCATGACCGGGGACCGGCGGCGTACGTGGTCCTGCCGACCGTCCTGGGCGCCTGCCTAGGATGGAAGGGTGAGGATGTCCCCCCAGGTGCGCCGCGTCGCGATGCTCTCGGCACACACGTCGCCTCTGGCTCAGCCGGGCAACGGGGATGCCGGGGGCATGAACGTGTACGTCCTCGAGCTCGCCCGCCGCCTCGCCGCATGCTCCGTCGAGGTCGAGATCTTCACCCGCGCCACGTCCTCCGAGCAGCCGCCGGTCGTCGAGGCGCTGCCCGGCGTGCTGGTCCGGCACGTGCCCGCCGGACCCTTCGAGGGCCTGGGCAAGCAGGACCTTCCCGCTCAGATGTGCGCGTTCGTCCGCGACGTCCTGCGGGCGGAGGCGACCCGTCCCGTCGGGTGGTTCGACGCGATCCACTCCCACTACTGGCTGTCCGGTCAGGTGGGTCAGGTCGCTCGCGACCGGTGGGGCGTGCCGTTGATCCACTCGATGCACACGATGGCCAAGGTCAAGAACGCCAGCCTCGCCGCCGGCGACAGCGCTGAGCCTGCAGGCCGGGTCGCAGGGGAGCAGGAGCTCGTCGAGGTCGCCGACCGCCTGATCGCGAACACCGCCGACGAGGCGACGCAGATGGTCGAGCTGTACGGGGCCGACCCGGCGCGCGTCGAGGTGGTCCACCCCGGCGTCGACCTGGAGCGTTTCCGGCCGCGGGAACGTGCGGCGGCGCGTGCTGCCCTCGGTCTGCCGCAGGACCAGGACGTGATCCTGTTCGCCGGCCGCATCCAGCCGCTCAAGGCGCCCGACGTCGTGCTCGAGGCGGCCGCGCGCCTGATGGCGTCGGGGCGGCGCGAGCGTACGACGGTCGCGATCGTCGGCGGGCCGTCCGGCAGCGGGCTGGACCGTCCGACCGCGCTGCTCGACCTGGCCGCAGGTCTCGGTATCGCCGACCGTGCTCGGTTCGTGCCGCCGGTCGCCCAGGACGAGCTGGCGCTCTGGTACGCCGCCGCCTCGATCGTGTGCGTGCCGTCGTACAACGAGTCCTTCGGTCTGGTCGCCATCGAGGCCCAGGCCTGCGGCACGCCGGTCGTCGCGGCGAACGTCGGCGGCCTCGCCACGGCGGTCCGCGACGGCGTGACGGGCGTGCTCGTCGACGGGCACGACCCCGCCGACTATGCCGCCGCGTTCGCGACCCTCCTCGACCAGCCCGAGCGGTACGCGTCGATGTCGGCCGCCGCGATCCGTCACGCCTCGCGGTTCGGCTGGGACGTGACGGCCGAGCGTACGCTCAGCGTGTACGCGGATGCGGTCGCCGAGATGCAGGCGCTCCCGACCGCGATCGGACAGTAGTCGGACGCACGCAGCACGACGAAGGAGACCCGGTGGACCACGTGAACGACGCTCCCTGGGCGGCTGCGGCGACGATCCGGAGTGCGCTGGCGGCAGCCGAGCTCGAGCACACCGAGTTCAGGCCGGGCGTCTTCGAGGTCACGCTGCCCGGTGAACGCAAGCTCCAGACCACCTGCCGGCTCGAGGTCGGTGAGCATGCGCTCGGGATCCACGCGTTCGTGGCGCGCAGGCCCGACGAGAACCACGAGGCCGTCTACCGCTGGATGCTCGAGCGCAACCTGCGGATGTACGGGGTCGCCTTCGCGGTCGACAGCGCCGGCGACATCTACCTCGACGGGCGCCTGCCGCTGCACGCGATCACCGAGGACGAGGTCGACCGCATCCTGGGCTCGGTCCTCACGTACGCCGACGAGTCGTTCAACACGATCCTCGAGCTGGGATTCGCGACGTCGATCCGCAAGGAGTGGGAGTGGCGGATCTCGCGGGGCGAGTCGACGCGCAACCTGGAGGCATTCCGGCACTTCCTCGACAAGGAGTCAACCCAGGGTTGACGGCTTCCAGCCGTCAACCTACGGTTGACGTATGACCGAGACCTCGCCCACGCATCTTCCCCTCCGCCTCGACGACCTCATCGACGCCGTCAAGCGCGGCTACGACGACCCGCTCGACCAGCTCTCCAGCGCCGTGGTCGCGGCCGACAGCCTCGGCGAGATCTCCGACCACCTCATCGGCCACTTCGTCGACCAGGCCCGGCGTGCGGGCGCCTCGTGGTCGCAGATCGGGCAGAGCATGGGGGTCAGCAAGCAGGCCGCGCAACAGCGCTTCGTCGCGAAGTCACGCGCGGCAGAGCAGCCCGCCCTCGATCCCGCCAGCGGGTTCAGTCAGTTCACGGCCGAGGCGCGGCACACGGTCGTGGGTGCCCAGGAGCTGGCTCGTGCGGCGGGTCACGACCACATCCGCCCCGCCCACCTCGTGCTCGGGCTCCTCGATCGATCCGACGCGACCGCGACGCAGGCGCTCGCGGCGCACGCCGACCTGGAGGCTCTGCGGACCGCCGTGGTCGCGACGCTGCCGGCGCCGGTCGCCGTCGTCCCTGCGCTGATCCCGTTCGACGACGGTGCGCGCCGGGCGCTCGAGGCGACCTTTACGCACGCCGAGGAGCTCGGAGCCGCCCAGGTCGGGACGGAGCACGTCCTCTTGGCCCTCCTTGACGACGCCGCTGTCACGGACATCCTCGCGACTGCCGGGGCGGATCCGGCCGCGGTCGACGAGCAGCTCCGCGCGAGCGCGGCCGGCTGAGCTCAGCCGACGGATCCTCGCGCGCGTGCGAGGATCCGTCGCTGCGTCTCGGCATCGATCCCCGTCGGCTGGCGCTCGGGGTGCGCCGACGTCGGTCGGCCCTCCCGCTGGAGCCACGCCCAGGTGTCCGCAACCGTCTCCTCGACGGTCCTGCAGCGGAGGCCTGCCTCGTACGCAGCGTGGGTGTTGCTCGCGTGCAGGCCTGCGAGCTCACCGGTCGGGGGAACCCAGATCGGCACGTCCGTCCAGCCGGTCACGCCCTCGGCGGCAAGCACCTCGGGCGGTACCCAGACGAGCGTCGCGTCGGCTCCGGTCGCGGCGACGCACGCGGCGAGAAGCCCCTGCGTGGTCGTGTGCCCCGGGAGGCTGACGGCGTCGAACAGCCCGCCTGCACCGGCCTCGGCACGGTCGAGCATCCAGGCCGCGAGATCACGGCCGTCGACGTACTGCAGCGGACGATCCGCAGGTCCCGGCGCGGCGACCTCGCCGCCGCGTGAGATCCGCTCCAGCCACCACGGCAAGCGCCCGACCTGCTCGTACGGGCCGATGACGAGTCCTGCACGTGCGACGAGCGCACGCTCTCCGAACGCGTCGAGGACGGCGAGCTCCGCGCCCCGCTTGGCGGCCGCATAGTCGCTCGCGTCGTCGCTGCCCGGGTCTCCGTCGACGACCGGAGCGGACTCGTCGGCGCCAGGCACCAGCGGCCACGCGTACACCGACCGGCTCGACACGTACCCGTAGTGCGCCACCCGGGCGGCGAGCAGCGTCGCCCCCGCTCGTACGGCGGCCGGCTCCTGGGACCAGGTGTCGAACGCAGCGTCCCAGGACTCGTCGCCCAGCGCGGCGGCGACGGCTTCGGGGTCCCGGCGGTCGGCGTAGCGCGGGTCCACGCCGTCGGCGGGCGGGCCGCTGGTCCCGCGGGTGAGGGTCGTGACCTGGTGCCCGCGGGCGAGCGCCTCCTCCACCGCCGCGCGTCCGACGTGGTGCGTCCCTCCGAGCACGAGCAGTCTCATTCGTCCACCGTCGCAACGGCGGTGTCTCGCGCACAAGGTCTTCCGCTGTGCGCAGACGTGCCGTCGCTAGGCTGAGCCGCATGAGCCCGTACTCCTTGATCCTGCTGCGCCACGGCGAGAGCCAGTGGAACCAGAAGAACCTCTTCACCGGCTGGGTCGACGTCGACCTGACCGAGAAGGGGGAGGCCGAGGCCCGGGCCGCCGCACCGCTGCTCGCCGAGGCCGGGCTGCTCCCCGACGTGGTGCACACGTCGCTTCTGCGTCGCGCGATCCGTACCGCGCAGATCACGCTCGACGGGATCGACCGCCACTGGATCCCCGTGCGCCGCTCGTGGCGGCTCAACGAGCGCCACTACGGGGCTCTCCAGGGCAAGGACAAGAAGGCCACCCTCGAGGAGTACGGCGAGGAGCAGTTCATGCAGTGGCGCCGTTCGTACGACGTGCCGCCGCCGCCGCTTCCCGCGGACGCCGAGTACAGCCAGTTCTACGACGTCCGGTACGCCGACCTCCCGCCGGAGGTGCGCCCTCGTACGGAGGCGCTCGCCAACGTCCTCCACCGGGCCCTGCCCTACTGGTACGACGCGATCGTGCCCGACCTGCGGCTCGGCCGTACGGTCCTGGTGGCCGCTCACGGCAACTCTCTGCGGGCCCTCGTGAAGCACCTCGACAACATGTCCGAGGAGGCCATCGTCGGCCTGAACATCCCGACGGGCATGCCGCTGCTGTACGAGCTGGACGAGAACATGCGGCCGATCACACCCGGCGGTCGCTACCTCGACCCGGAGGCGGCGCGGGCTGCGGCGGAGGCCGTCGCCAACCAGGGACGCTGACCGCTGTCCGTCGTCGAGATGGTGCTGGTCCTCCTCGCGGGGGCCGGCGCCGGCATCATCAACACGGTCGTCGGGTCCGGGACGCTCATCACGTTCCCGACGCTGGTCGCGTTCGGCGTGCCGCCTGTCACGGCGACGATGAGCAACGCCGTCGGTCTCGTGCCCGGCAACGTGACCGGCTCCTTCGGCTACCGGCGGGAGCTGGCCGGCCAGGGGCTCCTGGTGAAGCGCCTCATCCCGGCGTCGCTGCTCGGGTCGCTCGTCGGCGCGTACCTGCTCCTCCACCTTCCCGAGGACACCTTCATCGCCGTCGTGCCGGTGCTGCTGGTGCTCGCGCTTGTCCTCGTCGTCGTCCAGCCGCCGCTGCAGCGGTGGCTGACGGCGCGACGCGAGG
>Ga0233372_1000139_pt1 | contig 33640 bp, 27 predicted proteins | sample ElkDunMinimDraft_4_FD_191538 | JGI IMG/M metagenome (GOLD analysis project Ga0233372, IMG submission 191538) | Fecal eukaryotic communites from dung pellets of Tule Elk in California, USA - Elk Dung D8 | ecosystem: Host-associated > Mammals > Digestive system > Large intestine > Fecal | place... | reverse complement strand
AACGCCTAAAGGTTCGTTAACGATTAGCGAAACGGTATTAGAATTTAATTCGCTAAGCGATCCTTCTTCCGCACGAATTACCCCTGCAAAATATCTAAAATGATCTATAGCTAACGGGATATCTGCATTTAATGTTTCGCGAACAGGTTTACCATTATCAACAGTTTCAACAACAGCAATTTTTTCAAGATTAGCTTCCATTCGGTCAGCAATCTTATTTAAAATAATACTACGTTCAGTAGATGATGTTTTCCCCCAAGTTTTAAAAGCTTCTTCCGCTGCATTTACTGCAAGCTCCAAATCTTTTCCGTTAGAGTGGGCCGCTTTTGTCATAACTGTACCATCTAATGGAGTAATTACGTCAAAATATTTACCACTACTTGGTTGAGTCCATTTTCCGTTAATGTAATTGTCATAATGACTTTTGAACGTTGGTTTATCGTAAATTTTGCTCATAATACAATATATTTATGTTTTATTCTATTAAAATACGAATAATATTAATGTAATTATGTAAAATTAACAAATATTTATTTTATTGAGTTTTAGATTAATTGTTCGTTATGTTGTGTTAAATCTAAACCTATTTTTTCTTTATCTTCTCTTACTCGCATCGGAATAATTAAATCGGTTATTTTAAATAAAAGTAGAGATACAATAAAAGTAAATGCAAAAACAATAGCTAGAGCCAACATATGATGTCCAAATACACTCCAACCACCATGTAGCAAACTCGTACCTTCTTCATTTGCAAAAATAGCAGTTAAAATCATACCCATAATTCCACCAATACCATGACAAGCAAATACATCTAGTGTATCATCAAATTTTTTGAGTAGTTTACTATACATAAATAAATTGGATACAATTGCTGTTATAAAACCAAAAAAAACACTTTCTGAAATTGTTATATAACCCGCTGCAGGAGTTATTGCAACTAAACCAACAACGCAACCAATACATGCGCCAAGAGCCGATATTCTACGACCATTTATTCTGTCAAAAAATATCCAAGTTACCATTCCCATTGCTGATGCTGCAGATGTGGTTGCAAAAGCTTTTATCGCAGTTCCGTCTGCGGCTAAAGATGACCCGGCATTAAAACCAAACCAACCAAACCAAAGCATACCAGTTCCTAACAATACAAAGGGTATATTAGTTGGATTATGTGTAATTTCTTTACGTCGACCAATAAATAATGCGCCGCTGAGTGCTGCTATACCGGCGCTCATGTGAACAACGGTTCCTCCTGCAAAATCTTTTACTCCAAAATATCCACCTATTAATCCATTAGGATGCCAAACAGCATGACATAATGGAGTATAGATTACGATTGTAAACAAACAAATAAACAGTACATAAGATATGAATCGTACACGTTCTGCAAACGATCCAGTAATTATGGCTGGTGTAATCACCGCAAATTTCATTTGAAACATAGCAAAAAGTAAAAACGGAATTGTAGTTGCTATCTTGGAATGCGGAGCAACATTGACATGATCAAAGAAGGAATATTGAGTTAAGTTTCCTATAATTCCATACGATTGCCCATTTAATGTAAGTGAAATGGCAGAATCACCAAAAGAGAGGCTAAAACCAAATAATATCCAAATAATAGAAATGACCCCTAAACAAATAAAACTTTGTAGCATGGTGGAAATAATATTTTTTTTGCCTACCATTCCTCCGTAAAAAAATGATAATCCCGGTGTCATTAATAAAACTAGACAGCTTGAAGTTAACACCCATGCAATATCTGCAGCGTTTAAATTTTCTAAATTAAAGGTAGTTTCATTTTCTGTAAATTTAGGTGTATGCAGTACACTTGTTATTGAAATAATAGTTAATACCCCAAAAATAACATACCATTTTAATGATATATTTGCTTTTTTATTTTCCATACTCTATTTTTTATAGGGGTAAATATAATTATTTTTTTAATTTAAAATAATTAGCTCCATTTTTTTTCAAGTATTTTTTAAATAGAATTGTTTATATTTAGATAGGAATTAAATCAAATAAAAGAATTGATAATTCGTTTCTAGTTGATATAAATATGATATTTATAATTTATGAATGATCTGAATACAAAAATTGGTGAACTTTCTGATCGATTAGATAAGCTTATTAGTGATCAAAAAGCGTTTATAGGAGAAATTAAAAATGTGCAGGCTCAGATAAACGAGTTGAAGGCTTTACGCAATCAAGTAAATATTTCTGAATTTGATGCGGTAGCTGAAAATCCAGCTTCTCAAATTGATGAAGAGGTTAAACCAACCATTATTCATGTAGATAATGAACCGGTAATACGTGAAAATGTTTTTATGAATGAAGCCGGTGATTCAATTGAGTTAGATCGTGAAAAAGAGCTAAACCAATCGAATAAAAAATCTAGTTTAGAAAATTTTATAGGTGAAAACATCATTAGTAAAATAGGTATTGCTATAACCGTTTTTGGTGTGGCAATTGGTGTTAAATATGCAATAGAAAACGATTATATTAGTCCTTTAACCCGAATTATTTTTGGCTATTTATTTGGTATTGGACTATTTGGATTTGCTTTAAAACTTAAAGAGAAATATACGAACTATAGTTCTGTTTTACTTGGTGGATCTATGGCAATTATGTATTTTGTTACCTTTGCAGCCTATAGCTTTTACGGCTTGTTTCCTCAAATTCTTACCTTCTTTTTAATGTTTTTATTTACAGTTTTTACTGTAATAGCAGCACTAAATTACAACAAACAAATTATTGCTTTAGTTGGGTTAGTTGGTGCTTACGCAGTTCCTTTTTTACTTAGTGACGGATCTGGTAGAGTTGTAATATTATTTACTTATATGGCAATAATTAATATTGGAATTTTAAGAATTGCGTTTCAAAAATCATGGAAAATACTTTATTATTCCTCTTTTGTATTTACTTGGTTAATATTTTTATCCTGGTATAATACAGAATATGTAGAAACATTGCATTTTACTTTGGCATGTACTTTTCTGTTTCTGTTTTTTATTATTTTTTATACAATTTTTCTTGCTTATAAACTTATAAAGGTTGAAAAATTTAGTTTTACCGATGTAATTTTACTTTTATCTAATTCATTTATATTTTTTGGAATTGGGTATAGTTTACTTTTAAATAACAGGGTCGGAATTGAATTGCTAGGTTTATTTACCCTATTGAATGCATTATTACATTTTGCATTTTCGTATGTTATTTATCGTAAAGCACTGGTCGATAAAAGTTTGTTTTATTTATCTATAATTTTAGTATTAGCATTTATTACAATTGCATTTCCTGTGCAGTTAAATGGTAATTGGGTTACAATTTTATGGGTTATCGAAGCGGTATTATTATTTTGGATTGCTAGATATAAACAAATTGGCATATTCGAAAAAGTATCTTATGCTTTAATGGTTTTATCTACCATAAGTTTAGTTCATGATTGGTTGGATAAACAGGCCTATTTTTCTGAATATCCAGAAACTAGAATGACTTTGTTATTTAATGCTAATTTTTTTAGTGCGCTTTTATTCTTGGTTGGTTTTGGATTGATTTATTATTTTAATGACAAGTTAAAATCGGCAATAGCTACTGGTAATTCATTTTTAAAAGTGTTTAAACCATATATTATTCTAACTATTTTATTAGTGCTTTATTTTACTTTTAGAATAGAAATAAGTACTTATTGGACTCAACTTTATATTGATTCGGAGATTAAAGGTACTGAAGATTTTTATGGAGTTTTAAATTATAATTTAATTTATTTTAGACAAATTTGGCTATTAAATTACACCTTGTTTTATGTTGCTGTTTTATCGTTTATCAATATATATAAATTTAAAAACAGAAAATTTGGTATTATAAACCTGTCAATCATGACAATTGTTTTAGTGTTTTTCTTAACTAGAGGTTTGTTACTTATTAGCGATTTACGATATGATTATTTAACACAGCAAAATTCAGATTTTTATACCATTGGTAGTTATTTTATTTGGATTAGGTATATTTCTATTGCTTTTGTTACATTAGTTTTATACGCATTTTTCAAATATTTTAAAGCAACTTTTATGCTTTTTAAATCTACAAAGTTTTTCGATTTAATATTTTATGTAACTGTTTTATGGATTTCAAGCAGTGAATTAATTAATTGGATGGATTTGGTCGGATCTACTGAATCGTATAAACTAGGACTTTCTATTTTATGGGGCATTTATTCGTTGGTATTAATTTGTGTCGGAATAATTAAAAAACGAAAATATTTACGTGTTGGTGCAATTGTTTTATTTGGCTTTACATTATTGAAGTTGTTTTTTTACGACATTGCTTACCTTGATGTTGTACCAAAAGTTATAGTGCTAGTATCGCTAGGAATTTTAATGCTAATTATTTCATTCATTTACAACAAATACAAACACCTGATAACAGATGAATCTTAAAATAAAACTATTTGTTTGTATTATTTATAGTACATTTTGTTTCGCACAACTTTCTGAATTTAAGTACAAACGAGAGATTAAAGGTGTTGACAAACAATGGCACGCTATTGATTTACCAGAAAATATTTTTGCTAAAGGAAACCCAAATTTTAGTGATTTTAGAATTTTTGGACTGACAAACCAAAATGATACAATTGAAGTACCTTATGTGATTCAGATAGCTGAAGAAACAACAGCATATAATAAACTCCCGTTTAAAACTATTAACAATTCTAATAATCAAAATAATTATTTTTATACGTTCGAAATCGATAAGCCAAAAGTAATTAATACTATTGATCTCGATTTTAAGCAAGATAATTTTGACTGGAAATTGAATTTAGAAGGAAGTCAAAACTTAGAGCAATGGGTTACAATTGTTGAGGATTACAGAATTATTTCGATTAAGAATGAATTTGAAGATTTTAAATTTACTAAGTTATCCTTTCAAGATTCTAATTTTAAATATTATCGATTAACCATTAATTCTAAAACTAATCCGGAACTTTCTGAAGCTAGTCTTTTTGAAATGGTTAAAACTAAAGGAAGTTTTATTAATTATCCAATCAAAAAGCTTTCGATAAAAAATGATAAAACCAATAAACAATCACTGTTAGATATTGAACTTGGGTTTACTGTGCCAGTTAGTAATTTAGATATTTTTATTAAAGATACTTTTGATTATTTTAGACCTTTTACTATTGAATATGTTTCAGATAGTATACAAACAGATAAAGGGACAAAGTTTATTTACAGAACATTATATAATGGAAATTTGAATTCGATTGAAAAATCAAATTATGATTTTGATAATGTAAGAGTAAAAAAAATTAAAATTATTGTTGATAATTATAACAACACACCTTTAAAGTTTGATTCCATACAAGTTAAAGGAAATTTACATAAGCTTATTGCCCGTTTTCCGAATACTGGTAAATATTATTTAGCTTACGGTAATGCTATGTCAGAACAGCCTTATTATGATATCCAACGCTTTCTTGATAAAATACCCGAAGTTGGTTTGGTTAGTCTTGGTACAGAGGAAATTATTGACAACCCTAAAGTTATTGAAAAAAACATTCAACCTATATTCCAAAATAAGTTGTGGTTATGGGCAATAATGATTTTTATTATTGCTTTATTAGGTTTTGCATCTTATAAAATGTTAAAAAAATAAGCTAATTGCTTTTGTAAATAAAAAAGGTCGATTCTAAACAGAACCGACCTTTTTTTATATTTATGTGTAAATGATTACATCATTCCTGGCATACCTCCGCCCATTGGCATTTGGCTTCCACCTTCTTCTTTTACATCTACTAAAGCACATTCAGTAGTTAAAATCATTCCAGAAACCGAAGCTGCATTTTCTAATGCAACACGTGTAACTTTTTTAGGATCAATAATACCAGCAGCTAACATATCTACATATTCATCTGTTTTAGCATTATATCCAAAATTACCAGTACCTTCAGAAACTTTGGCAACAATTACAGAGCCTTCTAAACCTGCATTTTCAACAATTGTACGTAATGGAGATTCAACAGCACGAGAAACAATTTGAATACCTGTTTGCTCGTCTGCGTTTAGCGCTTGTACATTTGCTAAAGCAGCTTTAGCGCGTAATAAAGCAACACCACCACCAGCAACAATACCTTCTTCAACTGCAGCACGAGTTGCATGTAAAGCATCATCAACACGGTCTTTTTTCTCTTTCATTTCTACTTCAGAGGCAGCACCAACGTAAAGTACAGCAACACCACCAGCTAATTTAGCTAAACGCTCTTGTAGCTTCTCTCTGTCGTAATCAGAAGTTGTTGTTTCCATTTGAGCTTTGATTTGGTTTACACGGTTTTTAATCATATCCGCTTCACCAGCTCCGTTTACAAGTGTTGTATTATCTTTATCGATAGAAACCTTTTCAGCAGTTCCTAACATGTCTAAAGTAGCATTTTCTAAAGTATATCCACTTTCTTCAGCAATTACAATACCACCTGTTAAAATAGCGATATCTTCTAACATTGCTTTTCTTCTATCTCCGAAACCAGGTGCTTTTACTGCAGCAATTTTTAAGGCACCACGTAATTTATTTACTACTAAAGTAGATAACGCTTCACCATCAACATCTTCAGCAATAATTAATAATGGTTTTCCTGATTGAGCTACTGGCTCTAAAACGGGTAATAACTCTTTTAAAGATGATATTTTTTTATCGTATAATAAGATATAAGGATTATCGAATTCCGTTTCCATTTTTTCTGGATTTGTAACGAAATATGGAGATAAATATCCTCTGTCAAATTGCATTCCTTCAACTACATCAACATATGTATCAGTACCTTTAGCTTCTTCCACAGTAATTACACCTTCTTTACCAACTTTACCAAAAGCATCAGCAATTAATTCACCAATAACTTCGTCATTGTTAGCAGAAATAGAGGCAACTTGTTTGATTTTATCTGTAGTAGACCCTACTTCTTGCGCTTGAGAAGCTAAATCTTTAACAATCGCTTCCACCGCTTTATCGATACCGCGTTTTAAATCCATTGGATTTGCACCTGCAGCAACGTTTTTTAATCCTTCTTTTACAATTGCTTGCGCTAAAACTGTAGCTGTAGTTGTACCGTCACCTGCTAAATCATTAGTTTTAGAAGCAACTTCTTTAACCATTTGAGCTCCCATGTTTTCTAATGTGTCTGCTAGTTCAATTTCTTTAGCTACAGAAACACCATCTTTAGTTACGTGCGGTGCACCAAATGATTTAGAAATAATTACGTTACGTCCTTTTGGACCTAAAGTTACTTTTACTGCATTTGCTAATGCATCAACTCCACGTTTTAAACCATCGCGAGCTTCAATATCGAATTTTATATCTTTTGCCATTGTATTATTTTATTTGAATGAAATTTAATTTAAAATAAGGTTTAATTAGATAATTGCTAAAATATCTTCTTCTCTCATAATTAGGTAATCTGTACCTTCTAATTTTAAATCTGTTCCTGCATATTTACCATATAAAACAGTGTCACCAACTTTTACAGTCAACGGTTCATCTTTTTTACCATTACCTACAGCTACAACAGTTCCTTTTTGAGGTTTCTCTTTTGCAGTGTCTGGAATAAAAATTCCTGAAGCAGTTTTAGTCTCAGCAGCAGCCGGCTCAATAATAACGCGATCTGCTAATGGTTTAATGTTTAATGCCATATTGATATATTTTGTTTTATTTTAAATTGTTGTTATTTTTAATTCAGAAAGTATGCCAATCTAACTTTTCTGACATTTTAACATAAAAAAAATGTCAGTTTGCTAATAGAAACTGACATTTTATATATATAATGAATATATTTATTTTGTTGGAACAACAGGTTCTTCTGTAGAAACAGGAGTATCTTGCATAGTAGGTGCTTGTGTTGCCGCTGGAGCTACAGTGTTATCAATTAAAATTGATCCTGTATCACCGTAAGATGATGTAAAGCTAATAGAAGATAAAAGAATTAATCCCATTAAGACACATCCTAAGGTCCAAGTACTTTTATCTAAAAAATCAGTAGTTTTTTGAACGCCACCTAACATTTGTGTTCCTCCAATAGCTGAAGATAAACCTCCACCTTTAGGATTTTGCACCATAATAACTACTATTAATAATAAGCACACAATAGTAATTAGTATTAAAAAAAGTGTAAACATATTGGTTGTTTTTTTAATTATTGTTATTCTGAATTTTTTTGATTTCTACAATTCGTTCTGCAAATAAACTACTTTTTTCTGGATATTTCAAAATTAATATTTCATAAGCTTGTATCGCTTTTTGATATTTTTTTTGTTGCAAATAAATTGTCGCTAATGTTTCGGTCATTAAATGTGAATTTTCTTGACTTGACTTCTCAATATTAATAGGTGCATTGATAATTTTAGCCGCTCCAATTTTAGGATTTGTTTCAATAAACTTATCTATTAACTCAAATTTATTTGATTTTTTATCCGTTTCAATTTTGTTTATTAATTCTTCATTACTTCTATCAATAGGTTTCATCTTTGTAAGTTGTAACCACTGCGAAAACGAATGAGATTCGCTAGGGTTAAACTCAATAAGTTTTTCGGGTTCTTGTTTAATTAAATCCGCTATATTAGTAATAGAATTTGTTTCTTTTTCTGGATCTAGCATATTAGTACTTGGCTCCCATTTTATTATACTCTGTTTTAAATTTGTATCTGCCTGAACTATAGATTTTAGGATAGAATTTTCTATAGATTTAGATTCTATATTATTTAAAAAAGAAGTGTTTTTTTTTACTTCAATTTGCTCAATATCAATGCCATCTATCTTCATCGAATTGCTATCTTTTTTGATAGATTTAAATAGAGGTGAAGTTATAAAATTGAACAAAATGGTACGATTAGTTGTATAAGCTGCTGAAATTTTTAACTCGCTATTATAACGATAACTATTTTGACTGTACAATCCTTTTAAATAAATTGCTCGTGCGGGTTGTAAATACGGAAATTCATGCAGTATTTTTTCTAACTCAGTAGTTTGTACTGAAGTCATCTGATCCGGATATTCGAGTAGATATGTTAAATTAAATGTAGTCAATAAATAATTTATTTATTAGTTTACCATTTTGCTAATGATGCTGTAAAAATATCTTGCGTGATACGTTCAAAAATTTCAGTTAGTGCTGTGTTTAATTGAGCTCCGTACAAAATACTATCTCCAGAATAATCATAGAAATGAGAAAATCTTCTCTCAAAATCATCATCAGGGTCATTTTTACTTGTAAAACGGACATTAACACTTACTGTTAAACGGTTTTGAGCAGCTAACTGATTTGCAGTTGCGGCCATTGGTGTAATTCTATAATCTACAATTTCGCCTTCATAAACCAAATCTCCATCAGCATTAGTTAATACTAAATTTGTTTGGTTTTGAATTAAATCTTGTAAGGCTACAGTAAACGTTCTATCAATTCCTGGCTCAACAAGTAATGCGTTATTTAAAAAATAATTTACTTGAAATGACTTTGCATTGATTGGTCCAGCACCAGTAAAATTATAAATACCACAGCTTACTAAAAGTAGTAATAAAAAGCTTGGTAAAGTAATTTTTAATATTTTTTTCATGATTATAAATCGAATTGTTTAATTTTTCGATACAAAGTACGCTCAGATATTCCCAGTTCTTCGGCAGCTACTTTACGTTTACCGTTATTGCGTTCTAAAGCTTTTTTTATGAGTTCGATTTCTTTCTCGTCTAAACGTAATGAATCTTCATCGTCATCTACCGTTTCGGCAAGTAAATAATCGTCGTCTTCTCCCTCAAACTCATCAATAAATTCAGGTGTATTTATATTTTTGTTATGAGAAGATATTGGGATTGCAGTAAAACTTTCTTCTGTATTATTTTCCTCAGGCGTTGGATTGCTATTGTTTTCTGAGTTTTGCCCATAAATTCGTTTAATCAAAGACTTATTATTTTCTTGAACATTTTTAGAACTACTATTTTGCATCAATTCTAAAGTCAATTTTTTTAAATCATTTAAATCTGCTTTCATGTCAAAAAGAACTTTATAAAGAATTTCTCGTTCTGTACTAAAGTCCGATTCAGATTTTTTAGCATCAACAATCTTTGGTAAATGCTTACCTTGTTGAGGTAAATAATTTTTTATAGTTTCTAAATTCACCTCTCGTTTGGTTTCTAAAATAGAAATTTGTTCGGCAAAATTACGTAACTGTCTGATATTTCCTCCCCAATGGTAATTAGATAAATACTTAACAGCATTTTCGTCTAACTTTATTGGCGGCATTTTGTATTTATTTGCAAAATCTGAAGCGAATTTTCGAAACAATAAATGGATATCGTCGTGGCGCTCTCGTAACGGAGGCAAATGAATTTCTATGGTTGAAAGACGATAGTATAAATCTTCACGAAATTTTCCTTTTTCAATTGCTTCGTGCATCTTCACATTTGTTGCAGCAACAATACGAACATTTGTTTTTTGAACCTGTGAAGAACCAACTTTTATAAACTCTCCATTTTCGAGTACACGCAGTAATCTAACTTGTGTTGTTAAAGGCAATTCGCCAACTTCATCTAAAAAAATGGTTCCACCGTCGGCTACTTCAAAATAACCTTCACGGGTAGATGAGGCTCCTGTAAAAGCACCTTTTTCATGACCAAACAATTCTGAGTCAATTGTTCCTTCGGGAATCGCACCACAGTTCACGGCAATATATTTGCCGTGTTTTCTGTGAGATAGTGCATGTATAATTTTAGGAATGCTCTCTTTACCAACACCACTTTCTCCTGTTACTAGTACCGAAATATCTGTAGGTGCAACTTGAATGGCTTTTTCGAGTGCTCTATTTAATTTTGGATCATTACCAATAATTTCGAATCGTTGTTTTATAGCTTGAACGCTTTCCATATTTAAAATTAAATTTATAGAGTGTAAACTATTGCTTGTTAATTTTGCATTTCAGAATATCCAACTGCTTCCCCAATTAGGGTTGCCGAAGTACAATCGGTAATTTTAACTAAAACAAAATCGCCAACTTTGTAATTTTCTTTTGGGAAAATTGCCACTGTATTTTGTGAGTTTCTGCCTGACCAATGTGCATCAGATCGTTTCGAAGACTTTTCAATTAAAACTTCAACGGTTTGATTTAAAAAACGTTGGGTACGTTCTAAACCAATTTGTCTTTGTAAATCTACAATATCTTGTAAACGACGTTTTTTAACTTCTTCTGGCACATCATCTTCCATCTTTCTTGCTGCCAAAGTTCCAGGACGCTCAGAATAAGCAAACATAAAACCAAAGTCGTATTTTGCATATTTAATCAATGATAGAGTATCTTGATGATCTTCTTCTGTTTCTGTTGGAAAACCTGCAATCATATCTTGTGATAATGTAATTTCAGGAATAATAGAATAAATTTTATCTACTAAAGCCATATATTCTTCACGCGTATGCTGACGATTCATTTCCTGTAAAATGCGAGTTGATCCAGATTGAACAGGTAAGTGAATGTATTTACAGATATTGTGGTGTTTTGCCATAACGTGAATAACTTCCTCATGCATATCTTGTGGATTTGAGGTAGAAAAACGAAATCGCATTTTAGGGTAAGTTGTTGCAGCTAAATCTAAAAGTTGTGCAAAATCAACCGCAGTTGCTTTTTGCATATCAGTAGCTTTGTCATAATCTTTTTTCAGACCACCACCGTACCATAAAAATGAATCAACATTTTGGCCTAATAATGTAATTTCTTTAAAGCCACGTTGCCATAAATCTGCAATTTCGTCCATAATGCTTTGTGGCTCACGAGAACGCTCTCGTCCACGAGTAAACGGTACAACACAAAAAGTACACATATTATCGCAACCGCGAGTAATAGATACAAACGCTGTAACACCGTTAGAATTTAAACGAACGGGTGCAATATCGCCATAAGTTTCTTCTTTAGATAAGATAACGTTAATTGCCTCACGACCTTCGTCAACGTCTTTTAACAAATTTGGAATATCTTTGTATGCATCTGGTCCAACAACCATATCAACAATTTTTTCTTCTTCTAAAAACTTGCTCTTTAAACGTTCAGCCATACATCCTAAAACCCCAACTTTCATTCCTGGGTTAATTTTTTTAATACGGTTGTATTGTTCTAGTCGTTTACGCACAGTTTGTTCTGCTTTATCACGAATAGAGCAGGTGTTTACTAGCACCAAATCGGCTTCTTCTAAATTTTGCGTTGTATTATACCCTTCATTGGCTAAAATTGATGCTACAATTTCAGAATCTGAAAAATTCATTTGGCAACCATAACTTTCAATAAAAAGTTTTTTCTGATTACTCTCTTTGTTCTCTAAGGTAAGACTTGTACCTTGTTTATTTTCGTCAATTATTTTTTCCATAAATCACTTAAAAGTGTATTATTCAATTCGCAAAGATAGAATTTAATTTTATTATATGACAAACTGTCAGCGTTGATTTTTTTAGAAATATTGATTAAAAAATTAGTCAATAATTTCGATATTTACGTTTAATGTACCGTGCGTAGTTTTATCGCTAATATCAAAAAAAGCTTTTTTTGATAAATCAATCTCTCTTCCTTTTGTAAAAGGTCCTCTATCGTTAATCACTACAATTACAGATTTATTATTTGCTGTATTTGTTACTTTAACAACCGTACCAAAAGCTAATGTTTTATGGGCAGCCGTTAGTTTGTTGTTGTTAAATTTTTCTCCATTTGCAGTGCTTCTACCATTAAATTTATCATGATAATAACTAGCAATAGCATCATTTTTATAACTTTTACCTTTAGCGCTCGAGCTATTTTTAGTTATCGGGCTATATTTTTTGTTTGAGCTGTATTTAGTATTTGTTTTAACGGATGAACCCTTTTTAGTTTGAATTTTTGAACTAGAACAAGCTGCTACAAAAATTGTAAGCAGGGCAAATAGAAAGGATTTTAATATAAATTTTTGCTTCATTATGTGTTTGAATTTAGATAATTATAAAAAAACAATAAGTATTTTGTGCAATAAAAACACAATAATATACGGTATAAGACTATAAAATATAATCGATTAAAGCTGTAAAGGTAAAGTTTATTGGTAGAAAAATAAAATGATTCTTTTTTTAGCTTGACTTGTTTTTAAAAAAAAACATATACTTTTGTCGAATAAAATAATAAACAAATGGCGAAAAATTTAGTAATTGTTGAGTCTCCTGCTAAGGCGAAAACGATAGAAAAGTTTCTAGGAAGCGATTTTAAAGTCGAATCCAGTTTTGGTCATATTGCTGATATACCAGCAAATGAGATGGGAGTGGACGTTGAAAATAATTTTAAGCCCACGTATGAAGTTTCGGCTGATAAAAAGGCATTGGTAAAAAAACTTAAACAATTAGCTAAGGATGCCGAAATGGTTTGGTTAGCATCCGATGAGGACCGTGAGGGTGAGGCAATTGCTTGGCACCTTGCTGAAGAGCTTAAAATAAAACCAGAAAAGCGTAAACGTATCGTTTTTCATGAAATTACAAAAAATGCAATTTTAAAAGCAATTGACAATCCAAGAGATATTGATTATAATTTAGTAAATGCACAACAAGCACGTCGTGTATTAGATCGTTTAGTAGGCTATGAACTTTCACCCGTATTATGGCGTAAAGTTAAACGTGGTTTATCTGCTGGACGTGTGCAATCTGTTTCTGTTCGATTAATAGTAGAACGTGAACGCGATATTCAAAATTTTAATTCAGAAGCGTCTTATAATATTTCTGCTGAATTTAAAACCGAAAATAATAAATCATTTAAAGCTAAGCTTTCAAAATCATTTGCAACTCAAGAAGTAGCAGAGGCTTTTTTAAATGCAAATATTGGTTCTGCCTACAAGGTTGCTGATATAGAAACGAAACCTGCAAAAAAATCGCCTGCGGCTCCATTTACAACCTCTACATTACAGCAAGAAGCAGCTAGGAAGTTAGGTTTACCTGTTGGAGTTACTATGATGCTTGCTCAGCGTTTATACGAAGCAGGATTAATTACTTATATGAGAACTGATAGTGTGAACCTTTCTGGTGAAGCTATGAGTGCTGCTGAGGCTGAAATTATTAAATCATACGGAAAAGAATTTTCTAAACCACGCAATTATTCCACAAAGTCTAAAGGAGCACAAGAGGCGCATGAGGCAATTCGTCCTACAGATATGAGTAGACATACCGTATCTATCGATAGAGATCAGGCCCGTGTTTACGATCTAATTTGGAAACGTACCTTAGCATCTCAAATGAGTGATGCACAATTAGAACGAACAAATTTAAAAGTTCAGGCTAATAATCATAAAGAACTTTTCTCGGCAACAGGAGAGATGATTAAATTCGAAGGATTTTTACGTGTTTATTTAGAAGGACATGATGACGAAGATGAGCAAGAAGAAGGAATGTTACCTTCATTATCGGTAAACGAACCTTTATCTGCTAATTATATATCAGCTACGCAGCGTTATTCTCGTCCACCGGCTCGTTATTCTGAGGCGGCATTGGTAAAAAAACTTGAAGAATTAGGAATTGGACGCCCTTCTACTTATGCGCCAACAATCACAACAATTATTAATCGTAATTATGTTGAAAAAGGAACATTTGAAGGACATGAGCGTGCGTATAATCAAATAATATTAAAAGATAATGTTATTGTTTCCAAACAATTGACTGAAAATACCGGATCTGATAAAGGGAAATTAGTTCCAACAGATATCGGTGTTATTGTTAATGATTTTTTAGTTAAAAATTTTGAAACAATTTTAGATTATAATTTTACTGCAAAGGTAGAAAATGATTTTGACCAAATTGCTGAAGGAAATGAAGATTGGACAGTAATGATGCACCAATTTTATTCTCATTTTCATCCTCAAGTAAATAATGTATTAGAAAATGCCGAGAGAGAATCAGGAGAGCGCCTTTTAGGAACTGATCCGATCTCTGGTAAAGCAGTTTCTGTCCGACTTGGAAAATTTGGTCCGATGGCACAAATTGGTGAAAGAGAAGATGAGGAGCGTAAATTTGCAAGTTTAAGATCTGACCAAAACATAGCAACGATAAGCTTAGAAGAAGCTCTTAAACTTTTTGAATTACCTAAAACATTGGGAGAGTTTCAAGGAGAAATAATTGAAGTTAATAATGGACGTTTTGGACCTTATGTTAAGTTTGGTTCGCAGTTCATATCTCTACCAAAAGGAGTTGATCCTGTTGATGTTTCGTTAGATTTTGCATTAGAAATAATTACTGAAAAACAAAAGGCAGATGCTCCAATAGCTAATTATAAAGGTTTAGATGTTCAAAAAGGGGTTGGTCGTTTTGGTCCTTTTATAAAATGGAATGGAATTTTTATTAACGTTAATAAAAAATATAATTTCGATAACTTATCAGAATCAGACATAATTGAACTTATTGAGGATAAAATACAAAAAGAAATAGATAAGGTTATTCATAATTGGGAAGACGAAGGCATACGTGTTGAGAAAGCACGTTGGGGTCGTTCTACAATTTTAAGTGGTAAAATAAAAATAGAGTTGTCTAAGGATATTGACGCTTCTAAACTTACTTTAGAGGAGGTTAAAGAAATGATAGCTAAAAAAACGCCCGAAAAAAAGACTACTGCTAAAAAAACGACCAGTTCTAAAGCGGGAGTTAAAAAAACTGTTTCAAAAAAATAATAAAGACATATATCTAAATTTATGGTTTTCGATTTTTTAACCCCAGTAGATAATCTTATTTGTAATGAAATTCAAAAATTATCACCTTTATCTATAGGTAAAAACTTACGTATTCACAAAGAAAATAATTTTCCAGATTTACAAGATGTTAAAATCGCTATTGTAGGTGTACTTGATAGCAGGGGTTTTCAAAAAAATACCTATGGATATACAATTAATTATATAAGATCAGCGTTTTATAACTTATTTCCTGGTAATTGGGAATTCGTAATAGCCGATTTAGGTGACGTTCCAATAGGAGAACATATCAACGACACTTATTTTGTTTTAAAAAATATTATTGAAGAATTAATAAAAATTGATGTAACTCCAATTGTAATCGGGGGATCTCAAGACCATATTTATCCAATTTATAGAGCGTTTGATATAAAGAATAAGTTAATTAATTATGTGTCTATTGATTCAAAGCTTGATTTTCAGTCAGATAGTAAGTTGCCTGCAGATTCATATTTAACTAAAATGATACTGGATGAGCCAAGTAATTTATTTAATTTTGCCAATATCGGTTTTCAAACCTATTTGAATTCACAAAGTGAGATTGAAATTGTTGAATCCTTGAATTTTGAAGCCTATAGATTAGGAGAAATTGTTGCCAAAACTCATTTAGCAGAACCTATTATTCGTGATGCGGATATTGTTTCTATTGATATGAATTGTGTTAAGAGTTCAGATTCTGGAAATTTTGTTGAATTTGTTCCAAATGGTTTTAATGGTAAAGAAATTTGTACTTTATCGCGTTATGCAGGTATTGGTGATCGGGTTTCTTGTTTTGGTATCTTCAATCATTATGGAACTAAGTCTGAAAGTATGTTAATTGCCGAAATTATTTGGTATTTCATCGAAGGATTGCAATATAGATCTATTGAGAGTGTTAATGTAAAAAATAGCAATTTCAAAAAATATATAGTTCCTCTAGAAGATTTAGAATTAATATTTTATAAGAGTTTAGTTACAGAAAGATGGTGGATTGAATTAAATTCATATTTGCTTTCTGATTCGAACAAAATTAATCAGCATATTATCCCTTGTTCGTACGATGATTATAATAAAGCTCTTAGAGGAGATGTGTCAGAAAGATTCTGGAAGTTACTGAATAAGAGATAGATAGGTATTGTTTTAAAAATAATAATAATGATATTATAACAGTTAAGTATTATTTTTTGTTTTTTTTAAGTAATTGTTGTTTTTTTGAAAAAATATAAATAGGTTTACACCTATTAAAAGTAGTATATAATTAACCCAAAGTTTATATGAAGAAGTTCATTGTGTTATCAGCACTTTTTTCATTGTTTTTAGGAAGCTGTAGCAAAAGCGACAGAGGAGAACTTGTAGGAGCAAAAGGGAAAAAATGGCATCCAGAAAAGCCTTATGGAATGACATTAATACCTGGAGGTGCATTTATCATGGGGAAATCAGATGATGATTTTCTTGGGGTAACTGATGCACCAACAAAAACTGTTACAGTTCGTTCGTTCTATATGGATGAAACTGAAATTACAAATAGTGAGTACCGTCAATTCGTTGAATGGGTAAAAGATTCTATTATTAGAAACAGACTTGCTGTTAAAGCTGAAGAAGTAGGAGCGACATCTGCATCAGGAGGTAATAAAGGAGGTTCAATTGGTGATTTTGCATACACTGATAGAGATGAATCAAAAATATCTGCATACGATAAGTATATGTATGATAATTACTATAGTGTTTCTGAAGATGAGTTTGCTGGACGTCGTTTAAATAGAAAACTTAAACTTCATAAAGATCCTCAAAAGTATCCTGATGAGCATTATGTTGAAGTGATGGATACAATGTATTTACCTGCCAGTGAATCTTATAATGGATTACGAACAGTTGATGTTTCTAAGTTAAACTTCCGTTATACACATATGGATATTGATTTAGCAGCGAAAGATAAATCTACTGGTAATTCTAGATCGAAACGTAGTCAGTATGTTAAAACTGAAATTCAAAATATTTATCCTGATACAACTGTTTGGATAAAAGATTTTGCTTATTCATATAATGAACCAATGCATAATGATTATTTTTGGCATCAAGCATATGGAGATTATCCAGTTGTTGGTGTTAACTGGTATCAAGCTAGAGCTTTTTGTTCATGGAGAACCATGTATAAAAACGCTTATGTTAAAAAACAAAAAGGAAGAGACTTTGTGAACTCATTTCGTTTGCCTTTAGAGGCTGAATGGGAATTCGCTGCTCGTGGTGGCTTAGAAGGTGCTACATATCCTTGGGGTGGACCATATACTATTGACGATAAAGGATGTTATTTAGCGAATTTTAAACCAATGCGTGGTGATTATTCGGCTGATGGTGCCTTATATACTGTAGAAGCTAAATCATTTGATCCAAACGGATATAATTTATATAATATGTCTGGTAACGTTGCAGAATGGACTCATTCGTCTTACCAAGCTAATTCATCAGAGTTTAGTTCTACTATGAATCCTAACGTTTCTGACCCGTCTAATAGACGTAAAGTTGTTAGAGGTGGATCTTGGAAAGATGTAGCTTATTATATGCAAGTTGGTAGTCGTTATTGGGAATATGCTGACACATCACGTAGCTATATTGGTTTCCGTACCGTTCAAGATTATATGGGAACTCAAACTACGGGTAATGCTCCTAAATAAATATAGGAGATTAAATTTTAAATTAAATAACTTAAACTAAATTGGTATTATGGGATTATTGCCTAAAAAAGTAATGAATTTTGCCTACGGTATGGGGGCAGCAGTAGTAATTGTTGGAGCTTTATTTAAATTAATGCACTGGCCTTTTGCATCTGCAATGCTTATTGTTGGATTATTAGTTGAAGCTGCAATTTTTGCATTGTCTTCTTTTGATAATGATGAAGAACTTGACTGGACATTAGTTTATCCAGAATTAGGAGGAGGAGATTCAAGAGGACGTTCTAATTCTTTCGCTTCAACATCTGAAGAACAAGGATTATTATCTCAAAAACTTGATGAATTATTGAAAGACGCTAAAATTGACGCAGACTTAATGCAATCTTTAGGAAGTAGTATAAAAAATTTCGAAGGTGCTGCTAAATCTATAGCGCCAACTGTTGATGCTGTTGCTTCAACTAAGAAATATTCTGAAGAAATGACATTAGCTGCATCTCAATTAGAATCGTTAAATAATTTATATAAAGCACAACTAGAAAGTGCTAATAAAAATGTTGAAATTAATAATGAAGTAGCTGCTAATAATCTTTTATTAAAAGATCAAATGCAAAATTTAACAGCTAACTTATCTACATTAAACAACGTTTACGGAGGAATGTTATCTGCTATGACAAATAGAGGTTAATTAATATTAACTAAAAAGTAATTATTAATTTAACTTATATTTATAATGGCGAGCGGTAAGCAAACTCCTAGACAAAAGATGGTAAACCTTATGTATTTGGTTTTCATCGCGATGATGGCATTAAATATGTCAAAAGAAGTATTATCTGCTTTTGGATTAATGAATGAAAAATTCGAAGCGTCTAATATTTCTACTAAAGAAAATAACGAAAACCTTTTCTCTGCTTTAGAAAGTAAAGCTCAAGAAAATCCTGCTCAATATTTGGCTCCTTACGAAAAAGCTAAGAAAATTAAAGCCGTTTCAGATAAATTTTATAATCAATTAGAAGAGGCAAAAAAATTAATTATTTCTTCTAATGGTGTTGAACTTGAAAATGGTAAATTACCTTATGAGGCAATGGATAAAGGTGATGGATTAGATGAAGTTTGGTTTTCTGGAGATGGTTATTCTGCTCAAGGTAAACAATTTATCGCTGATATTGAGAAATACAAATCTGAAATGAAAGCTATAATTGGTGATGATAAAAAATTAGCACCTGTTTTAGCTGAGGTTAACACTAAATTTGATATTTCAGACGTTAAAGATGGAGAAGGTATAACAAAAAAATACTTAGATTACCACTACAAAGGTTTTCCATCTATTGCTTCTTTAACTAAAATTTCGGCATTAGAAAATGATGTTAAAGGTATTGAACAAGACACTTATAATGCTTTTATGGGTAATACTGCTGCTGCAGCTGCTTCTATGAAAAATTATAAGGCTATGGTTATAACTGATAAATCTGCATTCTTTGCTGGTGAGCCGGTGACTGGTAAAATTGTTTTAGGTCGTTATGATGCTTCAACGGTTCCAACTGATGTTATTGTAAATGGACAAAAAGCTACTATTGAAAATGGTCAAGCTGTATTTAAATTTGCTGCAGGTAATGTTGGAGAGCAAAGCATTAAAGGTAAATTTACTTTTATGGAAGACGGTCAAGCTGTAAATATTGATTTTGATGACAATTATGTTGTTGTACCAAGACCTAATATGGCTACAATTTCTGCTGATAAAATGAATACCGTTTATCGTGGAGTTAATAATCCAATGACTATTTCTTTTGCTGGAATCAGTGATGATAAAGTTGCAGCAGTTGCTTCTGGATTATCTCGTGCTGGAAAACCTGGTCAATACAACTGGAACGTTACTACTCTTCAAGGTCAAGAGGCTAAAGTTACTGTAACTGGTATCTTACCTGATGGTTCTAAAGTTTCTGATACTAAAGTTTTTAAAGTACGTGGAATTCCTGCGCCAGTGGCTAAAGTACGCGGTTTCATTAATCAAAATAAAGGAAGCAAAAGTGATTTATCTACTTCACCAGTACAGGTTGCTTTTCCTGATTTCGTTTTTGATGTTAATGTAAAAGTTATCGGCTTTGAATTATTTGTTCCAGGTCAACCTGCAATTGTTGTAACTGGTGATAGAATGTCTGATCAGGCTAAAAAAGCTATTGCAACTGCTCAAAGAGGTGATAAAATTATGATCAACAATGTTAAAACCACTTTGGACGGTGCTCCAGGTTATAAAATGCCAGGTTCATCTCCTTTTGTTTGGGAAGTTAACTAAATTAAATATTAGAACAAATGCAAAAAAGATTTTTATTACTATTTTCTTCAATTATATTTTCTTCAAATGTTGCTTCAGCTCAATCTAATTTGTTGAATGCAAAGATACCTGAAGAAATAGGTGAGAAGACTGAGGCGCAATTAGAAGCCGATAATGACAAACCACTTCCTTATCCTTGGATAAGTGATCGTGATGTGTTATTTGGTAAAAGAGTTTGGGAGATTATTGATCTTGACGAACGTGTTAACTTTCCGTATTATTACCCAATTGAAGATAATTTAGGTACTGATAGAAAATCTTTATTCAATGTTCTTTTAGATGGAATTAAAAGCGGTGAAATAACTGAAGTTTTTTCAGATTCATATTTTCAAAGTAGAAAAACTCTTGAAGATATTATGTCATCATTTAAATTTTCTGAACTTACTAATGAAGGTAATGAAATTGTAAATATGTACAACGGTCGTTCTGAAGAGGAACTTAAAGCACAAGGTATTTTAGAAGAATGGCATTATACCAATTCTGAAGTTACCCCAGCTGATGTTGTCCAGTATAAATTAGTTGGATATTGGTTTTTTGATGCTATGCAAGCTGAAATGAAGTATAGAGCTCTAGGAATTGCTCCTGTTGCTGTAGATGCTTTATCTAAAGCTCGTGGTATGGAAGATGCATCAACTGAATTATTTTGGGTTTTCTATCCATCAATAAGAGATATTTTACATGATCATACAGCATTTAATGATCGTAATTCTTCTGTTCCATTTTCTTTTGATAATTTATTAACAGCTAGACGTTTTAGCTCAATTATTTTCAAAGAAGAAAATGTTTATGGTGACAGAGCAATTGATGAATACATCATTGAAAATGCTCAAATGCAATTATTAGAATCTCAAAGAATTAAAGAAAAAATCCGTGATATCGAACAAGATATGTGGACTTATTAATTTAATTCGAAATATATACTAAAACTCCTGCTTTTAAGCAGGAGTTTTTTTATTTTTGCAACATGAAAGATTTTTTAATTGTTGGCTTAGGATTGGCTGGTATCTCATTCTCAGAAACTTTACGTAATAATAATAAAGAATTTGATGTAATTTCTGACGACTCTCAAAATTCTTCTATCGTAGCTGGTGGCATGTTTAATCCCGTTGTTTTAAAGCGTTATTCTGAAGTGTGGAAAGCCAAAGAACAACTTAATCTGGCACTACCATTATATGAAGGAATTCAGAATAGATTAAAAATAAGAGTTTTAAATTCGTTACCTGTTTACCGTAAATTTTCTTCGATTGAAGAGCAAAACAATTGGTTTATTGCTGCAGATAAGCCTAATTTAGCTCCATTTCTTTCTAGAGAATTAATTAAAATTAATATTCCAGCTATTCATTCGCCATTTGGTTTCGGTGAAGTTTTATCTTCTGGTTATTTAGATACTAAACTTTTGCAAGAATCGTATGCTTTACATCTTAAATGTAATGAACAATTAATTTCTGAGCATTTTAGTTACGAAAAATTAGAAGTATTATCTGATTCAGTAATTTATAATGATATATCCTATAAAAATATTGTTTTTGCTGACGGTTTTGGCTTACATCAAAATAAATATTTTAACAACCTACCTTTAGATGGTACAAAAGGTGAACTCCTGATTATCAAGGCACCCGATTTAAAAATTGATTTTATATTAAAATCTTCCATTTTTATTATGCCTATTGGTAATGATCAGTATAAAGTTGGAGCTACTTATAATTGGAACGATAAAACTGCTGTAATTACTGAGGATGGTAAAATAGAGTTACTTTCAGAACTTAAACAATTAATTGATTGTAATTTTGAAATTGTTAACCATTTTGCTGGTGTACGTCCAACGGTTCGTGACCGACGTCCATTAGTTGGTCAGCATTTTGTACATAAAAACTTGTATATTTTAAATGGTTTGGGTACCCGTGGTGTTATGTTTGGACCCTTTCTTGCAGACGCACTTTTCAATTCAATTTATAATGATATTGAATTAGATAAAGAAATTAATATTAATCGTATCTATAAAAAATTAGATATTCGAATTCTACATAAAAATGCTTAATATTTCTAATATTTCTGTTTCATTTGGTGGAACATATTTATACCAAGACATTACCTTTCGCTTAGGTGCAGGTGATCGTGTTGGTTTAGTTGGTAAAAATGGTGCTGGTAAATCCACCATGTTAAAAATGCTAGCTGGCGATTTTAAACCTGAAGAAGGAGTTATTGCCAGTGAAAAAGAAATTCGTCTTGGTTTTTTACGTCAGGATATTGATTTTATTCCTGGTCGTTCTGTTCTTGAAGAAGCTTATCAGGCTTTTAAAGAAATTAAAGATTTAGAAATTAAAATTGATGATATTAATTATCAATTGGGAACTCGTACTGATTATGAATCTCAAGAATATGCTGATTTAATTGATAAACTGACGGATTATAATAATTTATATGATATTTTAGGCGGATATAATTATGTAGGTAATACCGAACGTATTTTATTAGGATTAGGATTTAAACGAGACGATTTTAACCGTCAAACTGAAACCTTTTCTGGAGGTTGGCGTATGCGTATTGAATTAGCAAAACTGTTGCTACAATTTAACGATATTTTGCTTTTAGATGAGCCTACCAATCACCTAGATATTGAATCTATTATTTGGTTAGAAGGTTTCCTAAAATCTTTCCCTGGTGTTGTGGTTATCGTTTCTCACGATAAAATGTTTTTAGATAACGTTACCAATCGTACAATCGAAATTTCTTTAGGTCGAGCTTACGATTTTAATAAACCATATTCTCAATATTTAACGCTTCGTCACGAAATTCGCGAAAAGCAATTAGCTACCCAAAAAAATCAAGCTAAAAAAATTGAAGAAACTGAAAAGTTAATCGAAAAATTTAGAGCTAAAGCTTCTAAAGCTTCGATGGCACAATCATTAATTAAAAAATTAGATAAGGTTGAGCGTATTGAGGTTGACGAAGATGATAATTCTGTAATGGCTATTTCATTCCCAGTTTCTATTGTTCCAGGTCGAGTTGTACTTGAGGCTGAAGCTGTAACAAAACGTTTTGACGATAAACTAATTTTTAAAAATATTGATTTAGCCGTAGAACGTGGAAGTAAAATTGCTTTTGTTGGGCAAAATGGTCAAGGTAAATCTACTTTTATTAAAGCAGCAATGAACGAATTTGCTTACGAAGGTTCTATAAAATTGGGTCATAATGTTCAGGTAGGATATTTTGCTCAAAATCAAGCAGATTATTTAGATGGTGAATTAACCGTTTTAGATACTATGATTGAAGCTGCAACAGATAGTAATCGATCTAAGGTTAGAGATATGTTAGGCGCTTTTTTATTTAGAGGAGAGGAAGCTGATAAAAAAGTTAAGGTTTTATCTGGTGGTGAGCGTAACCGTTTAGCGCTTTGTCGTATGTTATTACATCCGTTTAATGTGTTATTAATGGATGAGCCAACCAACCACTTAGATATAAAGTCTAAAAATGTTTTGAAGGCGGCATTAGAAAAGTTTGAAGGTACTTTGATTTTAGTTTCTCACGACCGTGATTTTTTACAAGGTTTAACAAATATGGTTTACGAATTTAAAGACCAAGCAATTAAACAATATTTGGGCGACATTAATTATTTTCTTGAACAGCGAAATGTTGAAAATTTTAGAGAAGTAGAAAAACGTAACGAAGCTAAGGCAGAATCTAAAAAGAACGATTCTAAGAAACAAGAAACTAAAGTTGCTTTATCTTATGAAGATCAAAAAAAGATAAAAACTTTACAAAACAAACTTTCTAAAGCCGAAAGTAATATTGCCCAGTTGGAAAAAGATATTGCTAAAGCAGATATGGAACTTGCTGTTAATTATGATAAATTAATGGCTGACTCTAAATTTTTTGAAAAATATACTAAATTGAAATCTGATTTAGACCAAACCATGAATGATTGGGAAACGGTTCAATTTGAGATTGATAATTTTAAATTTTAATAAAAAAAAGCGAAGTATTAATTACTTCGCTTTTTTAATCTAATATAATTTTTTCGCCTAAAAACTTTGGCTTTTTATCAAATAGCTGATCAATAAATACTTTTACACGAGCCAATTTTTCGCGAGTATTGGTTTTTATTCCTTGTTTTGCGCTTACATCTTTAGCATTATATCCAATAGCATCTAAACCTAAGTATTTTGCAATATAAATAGCACGTTCGTTGTGAAACTTTTGAGAAATAATGGTGAATTTTTGTTGTCCAAAAATTTTATGTAATCTATATATTGAATCAAGAGTCCTAAATCCTGCATAATCCAAATAAATTTTATCGCGAGATATTCCTAATGCAACTAAGTCATCCATCATAAGTTGAGGCTCATTATAATTTGTAGTACTATTATCACCGCTAATTACTATTAACTCAATTTTATTCGCTTTAAATAAATTATAAGTGGCATTAATTCTATATAAATAATACGGATTAATCGTTCCATTTTTTAAATATTTTCCTGTGCCTAATAAAAATCCTACTTTATTTTCTGGAATTTCTTCTACAGAATTGTAGGTTTTATTTTGCGATTCTTCAATTATAAATTTGTTACATAAATAAATAACAAATACCGTACTTATTAATAGAATGAAGCAAATTAGTGTATACTTTTTTAATTTAGTCATACTGTAAAAATAATAAAAGATCGTGAAATCACGATCTTTTAACTTATTTGATTAAGAATGTAACGACGCTTGTTTGGTCTTTATATTGCTCAAAAGTAAATTTTTGATAATTTAATTGATCGTATAATCTAATATATAACTGTCCCCTTGTTAAGTCTGTTAAAACTATCCATAAGGTAAACTCAGTCATATATGTGGCTGGTTTTCCAGCTTCGCCTTCGCCATGAAGATCTTTAGTTATATTTTTTGGTCGATCAAAATTATTCATTACATGCCCCAATTCAGCTAATTGTAAATCTGGATCAGAAACTTTGTTTGCATATGAAGAATAATAAAACGCTTTAACAAATCTGCCCACCGATGTAGCAGACGATGGTAAAACACTTGTTGCTATTCCACTATCCGGTTGTCTTAAATTAATATCTCCAATTTTTCCAACCGTTGCATCAATGTTTGTAATGTGTGAATAGTTATTTAAATTTTCCATATGCCAAGGAAATTCAGGACCGTTGGTCATAACTCCAGTGGGGTTGTCATAAACAATTAATTTACCATCTTTAACCTCTACAACTACGCATGCTCCTGTTTTATCGTAAACAGCAAAGTGAAATGGAGATTTTAAACCACCAAGTATTGCTAATTCTTCAGACCAAAAAGCAACACCACTAGTAATTCCTTGCTTTAATTCTGTAATTGTTGCAAAATTAGCTAGTACCCATTCACCAAAAGAGGCAAACGGAACAGAATTTTTATAGTCTTCAGTTTTTAAATCATTCAATGGTGGAGATGGCATCATATTTAAGCTAAATGCTAATCCTGCGTCATTAAATCCTTCTAATGCATCATTTACATCAAAAATACTTAGTGGAGTCGTTAAAGCTATAATAGCATATTTAGCAGTATACTTTAGACCTTGTGTTTTATCTGGTGCAAGATGCTGAAATGCAAAACCTTTAGGATAATAGGTAAAGTGAGTCATGCTTTCGCCAAAGGTAAGTTCCATACCTCGACCATGATATACATTGTTGTTTAAATCTTTAACAATTAATGAAGTACAAGCAAAAGGGGTATTTTTCTTTTTCTTTTCGGTACTAAATTCATCAAATTTTTTAAAAACTACATTTTGTGCCATTGCTTTTTTATTTATAAAAATAAGAGATTTTGTCTGATATTTTCTTGTTAATTTTTTTTGTAATTAATGGAGAATTTCCAATACATTAGCAACGCTTTAAATTTTTAATTATTGTTTATATATTTATTTTTTATTAGGAATAAAAAAAAGAGCCTTTATAAAAGGCTCTTTTTTTTAGTATTATTCTTGTAGTCCTGCCATTCTAACAGCACTTCGGTATACAAAATTTCCGTATATATGACGCTTTGCAAAACGCGCAGGAGATTCGGCATTAATCATTTTTACATAAGTAACTTTAGGTACTCCGTAGTATTCAAATTTACTACCATCAACTAAATTAATGAATAGAATACCTTCATCCATATAAAATTCAGCAATATTATTACTTGCAATAATAGCTTCAAATTCTTCTCTGTTTTTTTCAACAGTTTCGTTAGCTATACTTACTAAAAAGTGGTAAGCTTCAATAATAGCCTGGCTTTTTTCATCTGCTTCTGCTTTTTCTGCATCAGTAGGAAATAAATCAGGGTGATATTGTTTCATACTGTTTCTGTAAATGGATTTAAGTTCTTTAAGCGTAACAGTTTTAGTAACGTTTAAAAGGGTGCGGTAACCATTAATTTTTTTTGTACTCATAACAATAGGTATAAAAAAAACCACTCTAGAATGGAGTGGCTTACTTAGTAGCGGGAACAGGACTCGAACCTGTGACCTTCGGGTTATGAGCCCGACGAGCTGCCTACTGCTCTATCCCGCGCTGTGCGATTTCCAACGAAAGTTGAATAGACTTTCAATAAATTTAGTAGCGGGAACAGGACTCGAACCTGTGACCTTCGGGTTATGAGCCCGACGAGCTGCCTACTGCTCTATCCCGCGCTGTGTGATTTTCAACAAAAGTTGAATAGACTTTCAATAAAATTTAGTAGCGGGAACAGGACTCGAACCTGTGACCTTCGGGTTATGAGCCCGACGAGCTGCCTACTGCTCTATCCCGCGCTGTGCGATTTCCAACGAAAGTTAAATAGACTTTCAATAAAATTTAGTAGCGGGAACAGGACTCGAACCTGTGACCTTCGGGTTATGAGCCCGACGAGCTGCCTACTGCTCTATCCCGCGATATTTCGATTGCAAAAGTACAATGATTTTTTAGAATAGCAAACTTTATTTTAAATAAAATCATTTTTTTTATTCTTCTCTATTTTTGACTAACTTTGCAAGCTAAATAAAATGTTATGGAGCATAAAGCAGGTTATGTAAATATTATAGGGAACCCTAATGTGGGTAAGTCAACCTTAATGAATGCTTTAGTGGGTGAGAGATTATCAATTATTACATCTAAGGCACAAACTACGCGTCATAGAATTTTAGGAATTGTTAATGGCGATGATTTCCAAATATTATTTTCTGATACACCTGGAATTATAAAACCAGCCTACGAATTACAAAATTCTATGATGGATTTTGTAAGATCAGCCTTTGAAGATGCTGATGTTTTAATTTATATGGTTGAAGTAGGGGAGAAAGAATTAAAAGATGATGCCTTTTTTAATAAAATAACCAATAGCAACATACCAGTACTATTGTTATTAAATAAAATTGATAAATCAAATCAAGAAGAGCTGGAAGAACATGTTGCTTTATGGCATGAAAAGGTTCCAAATGCTGAAATTTTTCCCATATCTGCATTAAATAATTTTAATGTATCAGCTGTTTTTGATAAAATTTTGGAATTGTTACCTGTATCTCAACCTTATTATCCAAAAGATGCATTAACTGATAAACCCGAGCGTTTTTTTGTAAACGAGGCTATTCGTGAAAAAATTCTTTTAAATTATGATAAAGAAATTCCATATGCTGTTGAAGTTGAAACAGAAGAATTTAAGGAAGAAGACGATATAATCAGAATTAAATGTGTTATTATGGTAGAACGTAATTCTCAAAAAGGAATTATAATTGGCCATAAAGGAGCAGCAATAAAAAAAGTAGGTACTCTAGCACGTTTAGATTTAGAAAAGTTTTTTGATAAAAAAGTTTTTTTAGAGCTTTTTGTTAAAGTCAATAAAGATTGGAGAAGCAGCGATTACCAATTGCGCCGCTTTGGATATAGTAATAAATAGTAATAAAAATAAAAGTGCATTTGCTACACGTGGTAAAATCAAATGTACTTTTGCACTAAACATAAAAATAAATGAATAATATCGTAGCCATTGTTGGACGCCCAAATGTTGGGAAATCTACGTTTTTTAACCGCTTAATTCAACGTCGTGATGCGATTGTTGATTCAGTTAGTGGAGTAACACGTGACCGTAATTACGGTAAAAGTGAGTGGAATGGAAAAGAATTTTCTGTAATTGATACAGGAGGATATATTAAAGGTTCTGACGACGTTTTTGAAGCTGAAATTAGACGCCAGGTTGAGTTAGCTATTGATGAGGCTGATGCTATTATTTTTGTAGTAGACGTTGAAGAAGGGATAACTCCGATGGATGACGAAGTGGCAAAACTATTGCGTAAAGTTACTAAACCGGTTTTATTAGCTGTTAACAAAGTTGATAATGGTAAACGTTTAGAAGATGCTTACGAGTTTTATAACTTAGGGTTAGGTGAGTTTTTTCCAATTGCAGGAATGAACGGTTCTGGTACTGGAGAGTTATTAGACAAATTAGTTGAAGTTTTACCTGAAATGCCAGATGTTACTGAAGAAGTTGACCCATTACCACGTTTTTGTGTTGTTGGTCGTCCTAATGCAGGTAAATCATCTTTTATTAATGCATTAATTGGTGAAGATCGTTTTGTAGTTACTGATATTGCTGGTACAACACGTGATGCAATTGATACAACTTACAATCGTTTTGGTTTCGAATTTAATTTAGTTGATACAGCTGGTATTCGTAGAAAAGCTAAAGTTAAAGAAGACTTAGAATTTTATTCAGTAATGCGATCAGTACGCGCTATTGAGCATTCTGATGTTTGTATTTTAATGATTGATGCAACGCGTGGCTTTGAAAGTCAAGATCAAAATATATTTTGGTTAGCACAAAAAAACCGTAAAGGAATTGTTATTTTAGTTAATAAGTGGGATTTAGTAGAAAAAGATACATTTACAACTAAAATGTATGAAGAAAGAATTAGAGAAGAAATAGCACCATTTACAGATGTGCCAATTATTTTTACTTCTGCTTTAACAAAACAGAGATTATTGAAAGCATTAGAAGCAGCTGTTGAAGTTTTTGAAAACCGTAAACAACGTATTGCAACTTCTAAGCTTAATGATTTCTTATTACCAATTATCGAAAGTATGCCACCACCTGCTTTAAAAGGTAAATATGTTAAAATTAAATATTGTATGCAATTGCCAACACCAACACCTCAATTTGTGTTGTTTGCAAATTTACCGCAGTATGTAAAAGATCCATATAAGCGATTTTTAGAGAATAAAATTCGTGAAAGTTTTAATTTTACAGGAGTTCCAATGGATATTTATTTTAGACAAAAATAAAAATATAAAAAAGCGTTTAGTCCACACTAAACGCTTTTTTAATTATAGAGCTATTATTTTAAAATCATTTTGAGCATTTATTTGTTGATCTTCATAAATTAAAGTCCAGCCTAAACTTTTGGTAATTACTAAAAATTTACCTAATTCAGAAATTAATCGGTCCTTAGAATTTATTTTTATTGTTGATGCGTTAATTTTTTTTAAAAATTCGGTTTTAATTTTATCATTAACTTTATTAAAATCGGTGCCTTGAAAGGTGTTAAATGTAGATTCTTTTACATCCAAGATTTTAATTTCAGGAAAACATTTTATTTCTTCTTTTGGAATATTTTTAAGGCGTAAAATTTTATTTTTCTCATCAATTTCATATTCTAATTTCGATAAGTCGTAGGAAATTAAAACATCGGCATTAACCAAAACTACAGCTTTTTTATCAAATTTAAAAAAGTCGCCTAAATATGATTTTGAGCTTTTAAAAGTATAAACCTGCGAGTATTTGGCCTCATTTACAACTAATTTACTTACATTTTTTAGTTGTTCTTGTATTATGGCTGATTCAGGCATCACCTGTTCCTGATTTTTTGAGGTAGTATATTTAGTGTAAAAATCAAATAAAAATGCTCCAAGCACCATAAAAAACACTATAGCTATAAGATATATAATTTTTTTCATAGAATTAATTTATCTAAAGTTCATAAACGGAAATTTTTCTAATAAGTTATCTAATTTCAAAGCTAATTTTTCTAAAAACAAATTATGTTGCTCAGAATACGGATTAAATGGTCGGTGTGCCAAGCCTTTTTGTACTTCATCTACCAGTTTCATTGTTGAAAAACTTTCATCAGAAATACAATTTTCAACAAATTTATCCCAAATGTAGGTAATTGCCATTTCGTTCGGATGTAGCAAATCTGCCGTGTAAAATCGATAATCACGTAATTCGTCCATCATAATTTCGTAGGAAGGAAAGTAATAATGGTTCGAATTTTCTTGTAAAAAACCTTGAAGTGCCGTAATTAAATGGGCTTTACTTTGCTGATTTTCTACAAAACCATCTTTGACGTGACGAACTGGCGAAATAGTAAATATGATTTTTAAATTCGAATTTATTTTATGTGCAATTTCAACAATTCTGCTTAAATTTTCTTGAATATGAGCAACCGATAAAATTTCTTTAGTAAACTCTTTTTGTGGAATTTTATGACAATTAGCAACCAAATTGCCTGAAGTTTTATTTCTGTAAACCCAAGCAGTTCCTAACGTTATAACTAAATGCGAAGCGGTCTCTAGGTTGGTTTTAAATTCTCGTATTTTAGTATTCAAATTTAACAAAACTTCATCCTCTTCTAATTCATTCAAATCTGAATGTGCATCAAATGAACTCCAAATTTCGTTATGTAAAAAAATATCAGCTTCGGTAAATATTTTATCTTCTAAAGCAAATTTGAATAAATTTTCAATCGCTTGAGGATGAAATAAAATGCCGAACGGATTTACTGTATGCTGAAACTGAAATTGCTTAAATTTTTCGGACATATTCACCGCAAAACATGAACCAATCGAAACTATTTTAGATTGGTACGAAATTTTTTGATTTAATGGTTTTATAGGAATTTCTGTTAGAAACTTCATAATCATATTTTTTGTAAAGATACAAAGTAAGTTAGGCAAAGCTAATTTCTTAATTTACGATTTTTCTATAACTCGAAATTAATTATTTACTAACTTGCAGAATCTAAAAATCTGTTTTATGAAGCATATTGAAAAATTGGCTGCAATTCGCCAATTAATGGCCCAAAAAAATGTTGACGCTTATATAATTCCATCGTCAGATCCGCATATTAGTGAATATTTACCAGAACATTATCGTTGTATTTACTGGACTTCGGGTTTTACGGGTTCTGCAGGAACACTTGTTATTACGCAAGATTTTGCTGGTTTATGGACAGATTCGCGTTATTTTGTTCAAGCAAATCAGCAATTAGCTGGTTCAGGTTTTGAACTGGTAAAGCTAAAAGTTCAACACGCTGCCGAATATGTTTCTTGGCTAGCAGCAAAATTTCCTGCTGGTAGTAATGTTAGTTTTGATGGAAATTTAGCTTCTTTACAAGTTGCAAATACGGTAAAACAAACTTTAGAACCATTGGGTTTATCAGTAAATGGACATGTTGATTTATTAGGCTCAATCTGGGAAAATCGCCCTAGTTTGCCAACAAAACCTGCTTACTTATTAGATGTCGAAATTACTGGTAAAGCGACAGCATTAAAAATTGCCGAAGTTCGTACAGAAATGAAATTAAACCGTTGTAATACTCATTTAATTTCATCACTAGACGATTTAGCTTGGTTGTTAAATATTCGTGGTACTGATGTTAATTCTAATCCGGTTGTTTTAGGATTTATTTTGGTTACCGATAAAGTTGTTAACTTATACATTGGTGAAGGGAAATTAAATACAGAAAGTATCCAAACTTTAAATAACTCTGGCGTTACGGTAAAACCATATGAAAGTATTTATGCGGATATTAAAAATTTAAGTGCATCCGATCGTATTTTAATAGATCCAAAACGCACATGTTTTGCAGTTTACGATTCAATACCAAAAGATACTGAAATTGTTGAAACATTAAATCCATCAAACTTACTTAAAGCAGTTAAAAATGATGTTGAATTAGCTCATACACGTCAAGCAATGATTAATGATGGTGTTGCTATGACTCAATTTTTTAAGTGGGTAGAAGAAAATGTTGCATCGGGTGAATTGTCTGAAATTTCTATTGCTGATAAATTACAAACGTTACGCGAAGCACAACCTGGGTTTAAAGATATTTCTTTTGATACCATCGCTGGTTATAAAGATCACGGAGCGCTTCCACATTATAAAGCAGAACCTCAATTTGAATACCAACTAGAACCAAAAGGTTTGTTATTGGTAGATTCTGGCGGACAATATATTTCAGGAACAACCGATATTACCCGTGTAGTTTCGTTAGGTGAAATGAGTGCTGAAGAAAAAGAAGATTACACGTTGGTTTTAAAAGGAACGATTGACGGTTCGAGAGCCGTTTTTACAACTGGAACTCGCGGTTATCAAATAGATGCCCTTACACGTCAACCTTTATTAGCTACAAAGCGTAATTACGGACACGGAACAGGTCACGGGGTTGGTTTCTTTTTAAATGTACACGAAGGTCCCCATGTATTTAATGGAACTGCAACAGATATTCCAATTTTAGCAGGAATGATTACTTCAATCGAGCCTGGTTTGTATCGTGAAGGAAAACACGGAATTCGTATTGAAAACTTAGTGGCTGCTAAAAATTTAGAAAGTAATCAGTTTGGAGATTTCATGGATTTTGAAACTTTAACAGTTTGTTATATTGATACCGATTTGGTAGAAAAATCATTGCTACATCAAGAACATATTGATTGGTTAAATAACTATAACCAATGGGTTTTTGAAAAGCTTGCTCCAAAATTGAATGAAGAAGAAAAAACTTGGTTACGTAATAAAACGAAAGCGATTTAAAAGTTTAAATAATTAATAATAAAATAAAAAAAGCAACTCACTAGGAGTTGCTTTTTTTATTTTATATAAAATGTAAAAATTATTTTACAAAGTTAATAGCGTTAGCCATTGCATCTGCCAT
>Ga0233372_1000130_pt1 | contig 34682 bp, 34 predicted proteins | sample ElkDunMinimDraft_4_FD_191538 | JGI IMG/M metagenome (GOLD analysis project Ga0233372, IMG submission 191538) | Fecal eukaryotic communites from dung pellets of Tule Elk in California, USA - Elk Dung D8 | ecosystem: Host-associated > Mammals > Digestive system > Large intestine > Fecal | place... | reverse complement strand
ATTGGAGAACACCGGCACGCCGGTGCCCTGCGCGAGCAGCGCGCACGAGGCGGCCGGTCCGGCCTGCAACACCACGCCGTCGGCGTCGACCGGAACCGGCAGGCCGAGGATCGCGCGGGCATGCAGGGCGAACTCGCTGAGTTCCTGCGAAGCCAGCGTGACCAGCCCGGTGTCGTGCGGGCGCGGCGAGACCTCCGAGAACCAGACCTCGTCGCCCTTGACGAACAGCTCCACGCCGAACACGCCACGGCCGCCCAGATCGTCGGTGACCGCGCGCGCCACCTCGCGTGCGCGCTGCAATGCCGCCGGCGACATCGCCTGCGGCTGCCAGCTTTCGCGGTAGTCGCCGGCGATCTGCACATGGCCGATCGGCGCGCAGAACGCGGTGCCCCCGGCATGGCGCACGGTCAGCAGGGTGATCTCGTAATCGAAGTCGATGAAGCCCTCGACGATGCAGCGCCCCGCACCGGCGCGGCCACCGGTCTGCGCGTAGTCCCAGGCCGCATCGATGTCGGCCTCGCTGCGCACGGTGCTCTGGCCCTTGCCCGACGACGACATCACCGGCTTGACCACGCAGGGCAGGCCGACCGCCTCGATCGCGGCGCGGTATTCCTCGCGGGTGTCGACGAAGCGATAGGGCGAGGTCGGCAGGCCGAGCGTCTCGGCGGCAAGCCGGCGGATGCCTTCGCGGTCCATCGTCAGCCGCGTGGCGCGCGCGGTCGGCACGACATGCAGGCCAGCCTGCTCCAGCGCGACCAGGGTGTCGGTGTGGATCGCCTCGATCTCCGGCACCACCAGATGCGGCTGCTCGGAATCGATGAGCGCGCGCAGCGCGGCCGGATCGAGCATGTCGAGCACATGGCTGCGGTGCGCGACCTGCATCGCCGGGGCGTCGGCGTAACGGTCGGCGGCGATGACCTCCACACCGAAACGCTGCAGCTCGATCGCGACCTCCTTGCCCAACTCTCCCGAGCCGAGCAACAGCACGCGGGTGGCGGAGGCGGAGAGCGGCGTGCCGAGAGTGACCATGGATGCGGACCGGAAGGACTGGGGCCGCCATTCTAGTGGGTGACGCACCGGACCCTGGCCGCAGCCCTCGCCCGCCAGCACTTTCGCGGCCATGAGCCGCCCGGGTTCGACAGGCGTGCGCCGGGCCCGCGACAGCCATGCACGCCTGCACGGCGCTTCAGGCCGCCTTCGCTATAGTCGGTCGCCGCTCTCGACATGCCGATGCCGATGCCGCCGACCCACCGCGTGAACCCGCCGACCTTCCGCCCAGTGCTCGCGCGCGCACTGCTGCTCCTGTTCGCACTGGGCCTGCCCCTCGCGGTCTGCGCGCAGGTGCCCGACGACGCCGCGTTCCGCGCCGCGATGCAGGCCGCCGAGCGCGGCCAGCCGGTCGACCCGGCGATGCGCAGCCATCCCGCGGCCGCCTGGCTGGAGTTCGCCTCGCTGCGCCGCAATCTCGACACCCTGCCGCTGGCGCAGGGGCGCGACTTCATCGCCCGGCACCAGGGAACGCCGGTCGCCGAGGTGTTCCGCGAAGCCTGGCTGCGTGCGCTGGCCAAGCGCCAGGAATGGGCCGCGGTGCGCGAGGCCTGGACCCCGGGCATCAGCAGTACCGCGTTGCGCTGCATCGAACTCGAAGCGCGCGCGCGCACCGGCGCCACCGACGCCCAGTGGACGCGCGATGCCCAGGCCCTGTGGCGCAGCACCGGCGCCTCGCTGCCCGACGAATGCGATGCGCCGCTCGCGACGCTCGCAGCGCGCGGCGGCCTCGACGATACCCTGCGCTGGGAGCGCTTCGACCTGGCCGTCGCGGCGCAGGACGTCGGCGTGATGCGCAGTATCGCCCGTGGCCTGTCCGGCAGCGGCCAGCAGGCCCTTGCCGAGGACTACGCCGCCTTCATGCAGGCACCGCATGACCGGGCGCTGCAGTGGCCGAAGACCGCGCGCAGTCGTCTGGTCGCCTCGCACGGCCTGGCGAAGTACGCCAAGGACGATCCACTGGGCGCCGAACGCCGGCTGCCGGCGCTGGCGGAGGCACTGGGTTTCGGCGAAACCGAGAACGGTCGCGTGCTGTACCAGGCCGCGCTGTGGACCGTGGCCTCCTATCTCCCCGATTCGGCGCGGCTGCTCAACCGCGTGCCCGAGAGCGCCTACGACGAACGCCTGCACGAGTGGCGCGTGCGCGAAGCGCTGGCGCGCAAGGACTGGGCGGCGGCACTGGCGGCGATCCGCAAGATGGGCCCGGCGCAGCGCAGCCAGTCGCGCTGGACCTGGTTCCAGGCGCGCATGACCGAACTCACCGGCGATCGCAGCGGCGCCCAGCCCCTGTTGCGCGAAGCGGCGAAGCAGCCCGATTTCCACGGTTTCCTGGCCGCCGACCGGCTGGGCCAGCCGTATGCGTTGTGTCCGCTGGACTTCTCCCCGCCGAGCGATGCGCGCGCAAGGGTGGCCGCCGATCCGGGCCTGATGCGCGCACTGGCGCTGTACCGCATCGATCGTCCCGGCTGGGCGGCGCGCGAATGGGCCGACGCGCTCACCCGCTTCGACGACACCCAGCGACGCATCGCGGTGCAGGTCGCGCAGGAAAGCGGCTGGTACGACCGCGGCGTCCTGGGCCTGGGCCGCCAGCCGGAGGAATCGCGGCTCTACACCCTGCGCTTCCCGCTGACCCAGCAGGCGCTGATCGAACGCGAGTCGCGACGGCACGGCCTCGACCCGGCGTGGGTCGCGGCGGAGATCCGCGCCGAGAGCACGTTCAATCCAAACGCGCGCTCGCCCGCCGACGCACGCGGCCTGATGCAGGTGATGCCGGCGACCGGCGCCGCGGTCGCGCGGCGCCTGGGCCTGCCCTGGAGCGGGCCCGAGGGCCTCTACGATCCGGCCACCAATGTCGCGATCGGCACTGCCTACCTTCGCGAGAAGAAGGACATGTACCAGCTGCCCTATGTCGCCATCGCCGCCTACAACGCGGGGCCGACACCCACCGGCCGGTGGCTGGCGCAGCGTCCGGACATGGACCCCGACATCTGGATCGAAACCATCAGTTATCGCGAGACGCGCGAGTACGTTGCCCGCGTGCTGGCCTTCAGCGTGATCTACGACTGGCGGATGTACGGCAAGGCCGCACCGCTGGATGCACGCATGCGTGGCACCAGCGACGCCCGTACCCGGACCTTCGCCTGCCCGGCCAGCTGACGCGCCTTGCCGCGCGGCGTCGGCGTCGTGCCGTCGCCCTCTTCAGGCGCCCGAGGCGTGTACGGCCGGACACGCGTCCTGCCGGGGTAAGACGAGAGGGTCACGGAACTCCCCGACATCCGCGCGGCGCGCGGCCAGCCACGAGTTTTCGCGCGGTGCCAGAACCGCGTTGACCTGCCCGATCAGCGCATGCTCGGCCGGCGGCTTGACGATGTAACCCTTGGCCCGCCGACGCATGCCCCACATGCGGTTGCAGGCAGGCCGCCTTCGACCGCTCAGCCTTGAGCGCCACCGGGATTGGACGGGTCCGATCGATCGTGTTCGTGATCGCCGGGCGAGACCGGCAAGCCATGCGCGGCCGCGCGTTCCTCCCAGCGACGGCGTGCCAGTCGCTGCATGTCGGCGACGCGGTCGCTCTCGTCGACGATCTCCTGGCCAAGCAGCGTCTCGATCACGTCCTCCATGGTCACCAGCCCGCGGGTGGCCCCGTACTCGTCGACCACCAGCACGATCTGCTGGCGGCGGTCGAGCAGGAAATCCAGCAGCGCGGTCAACGGCATGCGTTCGGGCACGCTGCGCAGTTCGCGCGCCAGTGGCCGCAGCGGCCCGCCGCCCTCGTCGCGGGCCTCGGCCTGCAGCAGTTCGGCACGCAGCACGAAGGCATCCGCATCGTCGATGTCGTGGCGATAGATGGGAATACGCGAGAACGGCGCGACACGTGGATCCGCAAGCGCCTGCGAGACGGTGGTGTCGTCGCGCAGGGCGGCCACCACCGGGCGCGGTGTCATCACGTCTTCGGCGCACAGCTCCGCCATGCGGAACAGGTTGCGCAACACACGCGATTCGCGCGGCAGGATGTCGCCGCTCCGTTCGCCCACGCCGGCCATGGCGATGAACTCCTCGCGATTGAAGACATGCGCCCGGCGCCCGCGCGAGATCAGCCGCGTCAGCATGTCCGACAGCCGGATCAGCGGATACAGCACCACGATCAGCAGGCGCACGAAGCTGGCCACGGGCGCGGCCAGCTGGCGCCAGTACTGCGCGCCGAGGGACTTGGGCACGATCTCCGACAGGAACAGGATCAACAGGGTCGCCACTGCCGAGAACACCCCCACCCCGGCGCTGCCGAACGCGTCGGTTGCCTTGGCTCCGGCGCCGACGGCGCCGGCGGTGTGGGCGATCGTATTGAGGGTGAGGATCGCGGCCAGCGACTGGTCGATGCGGTCGTAGCGCAGCGTCTTCAGCGTGCCGGCCAGATGCGGACGCTCGGCCCGCAGGTGGGCGATGAACGACGGCGTGATGCTGAGCAGCACCGATTCGGCGATCGAGCACAGGAAGGACAGCACGATCGCCAGGCCCAGATAGACCAGCATCAGCGTGATGTCGAGGACGTCACCCGAGCCGGCCGTCGCTGTCGCTGCCGCCGCGGGCAGCGGCAGGGCCAGCAGCAGACCGAACCACCGGGGCGCCGGGCGTGGCGGGACGGGCACGGGAAATCCGGCTGACGGCGGGCCAGTCTAGGCGGCCGGATGTGCAGCGCATGGCATCATCCTGTGATGGAGATTTATCTGGTGGGCGGCGCGGTGCGCGACCGGTTGCTCGGACTGAGCCCGGGTGACCGGGACCACGTGGTCGTGGGCGAAACCCAGGCTTCGATGGAAGCGGCCGGCTTCCGCCCGGTCGGCCGGGATTTCCCGGTCTTCCTGCATCCCGAAACCCGGGAAGAGCACGCGCTCGCGCGGACCGAGCGCAAGTCGGGACGCGGCTATCGCGGCTTCGTCGTCGATGCCGATCCTTCGGTCACGCTGGAACAGGATCTCGGGCGCCGCGACTTCACGATCAATGCGATCGCCCAGGCGCCCGACGGCACGTTGATCGACCCTTACGGCGGCAGGTCCGACATCGAGGCACGTGTGCTGCGTCACGTGGGCCCGGCGTTCTGTGAGGATCCGCTGCGGGTACTGCGCGCGGCGCGGTTCATGGCGCGTTTCGCGCCCTTGGGCTTCACCGTCGCCGACGAGACCATGGCGGTGATGCGCGGCATGGTGGAGGCCGGCGAACTCGAGGCACTGACGCCCGAGCGGGTGTGGCAGGAACTGTCGCGCGCACTGGCATCGCGCGCGCCGTCGGCCTTCCTGCGCACGCTGCACGACTGCGGTGCGCTCGCGGTGGTGCTACCGGAAGTGGACGCGCTTTACGGCGTGCCGCAGCGCGCGGAATTCCATCCCGAGGTGGATACCGGGGTGCACGTCGAGCTGGTCGTCAACATGGCCGCGCGCCTCGCGCCGGGTGATGCGCGCATCGGCTTCGCCGCGCTGACCCACGATCTGGGCAAGGCCCTGACCCCTGCGGACAGACTGCCGCGCCATGTCGGCCACGAGCACGCGGGCGTCAGACCGCTCGAGGCCCTGTGCGCACGACTGAAGGTACCTGCGGAGTACCGCGAGCTTGCGATCATCGCCTGCCGTGAGCACCTCAACGTCCACCGCATCGAGGAACTGCGCGATGCCACGCTGCACGACCTGATCGCGCGTTGCGACGGCTTCCGCAAGCCCGCTCGTATCGACCAGCTGGCCACGGTGTGCGAATGCGACAAGCGCGGCCGGCTGGGCAGTGCCGACGCTGCCTACCCGCAGGCCGACCTGCTGCGCCGCGCCCATGCCGCAGCGCTCGCGATCAATGCGCGCGAGCTGGTGACCGAAGGCATCACCGGCCCGGCGATCGGCGAGGCGCTGCGCAAGGCCCGGATCGCGGCGATCGCCCGGTCGCGCAGCCCCGACTGAATCCCGCGGATGGCGCCGGCGCGCACGCGCGCCGTGCGGCTGGTGCATCGCGCGCGCGCCATCGATTCCCTAGACTTTCCGGCCCGCCCAGGACACTGCTGCCATGCCCACACGTCGTCACCTCCTGATCGGCGCCGGCAACCTGCTGCTGGCCGCCACCGCGACGCCGCTGCTCGCCGCCGCCGCCGACGACGACGACGCCACGCTGGATGCAGCGCTGGCCGCGCTGGAACAGGCGGCCGGCGGCCGGCTCGGAATCGCACTGCTCGATACCGGCACCGGGCGCAGGCTGGGCCGGCGCGAGGACGAACGCTTCCCGATGTGCAGCACGTTCAAGGCGCTGCTGGCAGGGGCGGTGCTGCATGCCGTCGACCGCGGGCACGTGCGCCTGGATCAATGGGTGGACGTGGCCACGGGCGATCTCGTGCCGTACTCGCCCTACGTGGAAACGCGCGTGGCCCAGGGCAATGCGCGGGTCGACGACCTGTGCCGCGCAACGATCACGCTGAGCGACAACGCAGCCGCCAACCTGCTGCTGCCGCTGGTCGGCGGGCCCTCGGGCCTGACCGCGTTCCTGCGCGCACTCGGCGATCCGGTCACGCGCCTGGATCGCTGGGAGCCGGACCTCAACGAGGCCGCGCGCGACGACCCCCGCGACACCACCAGCCCGCGCGCGATGGTCGACAGCCTGCAGCGGCTGCTGCTTGGGGACGTGCTGCGCGCGCCCTTGCAGGCCGTCCTCGCCGCATGGCTGGTCGGGAACCGCACTGGCGATGCGCGTATCCGTGCCGGTGTGCCGGCAGGCTGGATCGTCGGTGACAAGACCGGCACCTGCGGCGCGGGCACGGCAGCGGACGTGGCCGTGCTGTATCCGCCCGGTCGCGCGCCACTGCTGCTGGCGGTCTATGTGGATGGCGCCAGGGTAAGCGGCGCCGCGATCGACGCCCTGCAGGCCGACGTGGCCCGCGCGGTACTCGGCTGAGCGGCGAGCGCGCGCTGCCGCTACTTCGCCATCGCCTCCAGCCGCTGCTGCAACGCCATCGCCGCCGCCGGGTTGCGGGCCTTCGCGGCGGAAATGAAGAATACGAAGGTCTCGCGCGGCACGACCGGCGCGGCATCCTTTGCGCCCGCATAGGGCAGATCGCCAGGCGCCTCGCCCCTGGCCCACTGCAACGCACGCTGGGCCCAGGCATCGAGCTGCAGACCGGGGTAGCCGGTCGGGCTGTTCTCGCGGCTGGCCATCAGGCGCGCATAGATGAAGTCGCCGGTGATGTCGGCAAACGACGGGTAGTCACTGGAATCGGTGAACACCGTGGCCACGCCACGCGCGCGCGCCAGCCGCAGCCAGGTTTCGCTCTGAAAGGAGGGATGCCGCACCTCGACCGCATGGCGCAGCGGCAGGCCATCGACACTGTCGGGCAGCAGTGCGAGGAAAGCCTCGACATCGTCGGCATCGAAACGCCGCTGCGGCGCGAACTGCCACAGCAGCGGGCCCAGATGGTCGCCCAGTTCGGCGATGCCGCCTTCGACGAAACCCGCGATCTGCTTCGCGGTACTGGCCAGCGCACGCGCCCCGACGATGTGGCGTGGCGCCTTGAGCGAGAACACGAAGCCCGGCGGCGTCTCGCTGCCCCACTTCGCATAGGTCGCGGGCTTCTGCGCGCCGTAGAAGGTGCCGTTGATCTCGATCGCGGTCAGCCGGCGACTGGCGTATTCGAGCTCCCGCTTCTGCACCAGGCCCTTGGGGTAGAAGTTGTCGCGCCAATCCGGATACGTCCAGCCACCGATGCCGGTACGGATGCCGTGGACCGGCGACGGCGCGCTCGAGAACAGGTCATTCATCGCACTCTCCGGGACAGGCCGTGGTCAGTCTGCATGCTGGGCGAACCGCAGCCGGTTGTGGTCGGGGTCGGTGAGCACCATCTCGCGCGTGCCCCAGTCCGTGTCCCACGGCGCCTGCACGATCGGCACGCCGGCAGCGGCGAATGCGCGCGCGCAGGCATCGACGTCGGCCACCTTGAAGTACACGGCGCCGCCGACCGCACAATCGCCGGCATGCGCGGTCAGGAAGAGCGTCTGCCCGTCGCGGGTGAGCTGCGCGAACAGCGGCATACCGGAGTCGAAGCGGTGTTCCCAGTCGACGGCGAAGCCGAGCGCGGCATAGAACGCGAGACTGCGGTCGGCATCGGTCATGCGCAGCTGCGGGATCACGGTCTGCATGCGAAGCCTCCTCGGGGTCAGGCGGCCGACAGATGCGGCCGCACGTGGCGGTCGAGCAGCGCGCCGAGCGGCGCGAGTGCGGGATCGCGCGGCACCACCGCATCGAGATAGGCCAGGAAGCGCGGCGCGTCGGCGAGGTACTTCGGCTTGCCGTCGCGGTGGTGCAGGCGCGCGAAGATGCCCATCACCTTGAGATGGCGCTGCACACCGGTCAGGGCGGCATCGTGCGCGAACCGGGGCAGCGCCGGCACGGGCAGTCCGGCCGCCTGCGCGCGGGCGTGGTACCGCGCCAGCCAGGCATCGGCCTGCGCGGCAGGCCAGCTGTGGAAGGCGTCGCGCAGCAGGCAGGCCACGTCGTAGGCGATCGGCCCGATCACCGCATCCTGGAAATCCAGCACCGCGACGCCGCCTTCGACCGGCATCAGATTGCGCAGCATGAAGTCGCGATGCACCAGCACCTGCGGCTGCTCGAGCATCGCGTCGACCAGATGCGCCTGCACCGCCTCCCAGTCCGCGCGCTCGGCGTCCGACAGCGTGACGCCGAGATGGCGGCCGAGGAACCAGTCGTCGAAGAGCGCGAGTTCGCGGCGCAGCATCGCCGCATCGAAAGCCGGCAGGTCATCGGGCGGCGCGATCGCCTGCAGCCGCAGCAACTGTTCGAAGGCCGCCTCCATCAATGCGTCGGCATCGAGCGAATCCAGCGCCTGCAGGCAGGTTTCGCCACCGAGATCCTCGAGCAGCAGGAATCCCGATTCGACATCGCGCGCGCGCACATGCGGCACGCGCACGCCGTGCATCTCCAGCAGGTCGCGGATGCGCAGCCACGGGCGCACGTCCTCCAGTTCCGGCGGCGAATCCATGACGATGCGCGACAGCCCGTTCGCCTCGCCGCGCCAGTAGCTGCGGAAACCGGCATCCATGGAGGCGCGCACGAGCGTCAGCGTCGCGTCGCCGCTCGCATCGCGTGCCCAGCTCAGGCGCGCGGCGGCGCGGGCGGCGTCGTCGGCGGGCGCGGTCGGCGCGTTGGAAGGCAGGGCAGCGGACATGCGGTGGGCCGGATCGGGAAGGGAGGAATTATCGGCGAATCGAGGCCACGCTCAGCGTCCGCGCTCGCCGAGCCCGCGGGTGTCCCACCGCAGCAGCACGTCACGGAACGGCGTGAGTCGCGTGGACAGGCCGACGATCACGCCGAGCGTGTTGGCGAAGGCGTCAGCGGGATCCTGCATCCGCGTGTCGGTCAAGGCACCCTGCGCATGTTCGAGTCCGAGGCCCAGCAACACCAGGCCGATGCCGGCGCCGAGCAGCGCAGGCCAGCGCGCGTAGAGCTGCACAGCGGCCGCGGCGAGCGTGAAGTAGGCAAGGAAATGGCCGAGCTTGTCGCCGCTTTGCACATCCGGCATCGGCACCGACGGCGCCAGCGACAGCACCACGACAACGGCGATCGCGGCGATCCAGAGCCCGCCCCACAACGCCGGCCGCCGCAGCGGCTTGAACGACCGGCCCAGACGCGGAGGTCTGCTCACGCGGGCCCGCTCACAGCCGGTGACTCATGTCGCCGATCAGGAAAGCGTAGTCGAAGTCCACATCCTTCGCGAAGCCGATCGCCTGGAAGGCCTCGCCCATCTCGCCCGGCAGGGTGAGCCGCTTGGCCTGCTGGCGCAGCGCATAGCGCGCGGCCTCGTCGGCGGCCAAGGCCTCGTGCGCGGCCAGGCGTTGCTCGAGCCGGTTGCCGAGCAGCAGCGAGGTCTGGTTGCAGTAGCCGGCAAAGTCGAACCCCGCGTGGGTGCCGGCCTCGGCCAGCGCGGTGAAGTCGACCGATGCGGTGAGATCCTGCAGGCCCGGCAGCGCGAACACATCGCCCGAGACCTGGTGGCGGTGGAATGCGCGCAGCGTGCCGGCGTCGCGGTCGTCACGGTAGAACTCGCGGCGTGCATAGCCGTAATCGACGAACAGCATCGCGCCGCGGGTCAGGCCGCCGGCGACGGCCTGCACCCAGTACGGCAGCTGCGGCAGAAGTTCGGAGCGGTAGCCATCGGGCAACGGGGCGCCGCGCTGGCGCTCGACATGGCGGACAGCCGCGCCCAGCAACGCATCGGCCGGGTGCAGGGTGCGGCCGAAGCCGTCGCCGTCGCGGGTCACGTATTCCTCGTAGACCTCGCCCTCGCCGATCACGAAGCGCGGCGTCGGCAGCGCATCGACGACCTCGTTGGCGAAGAGCACGCCCTGCCAGTCGCCTGGCATCGGGCCGTCGAGCCATTCGACGCGGGCAAACAGCGCGGCCGGCAGGCGCTGCTGCAGATGGGCACGCTGGCGCTCGCGCAGGTCGGCGCTGGGCTCGAGGATCGCGTAGCGCGCAGGCGCCGCGTCCAGGGCCGCGAGATGGCTCAGCGCATCGCCGGCGAAGGCACCGCTGCCGCCCCCGATCTCGAGGAATTGCGCATCACTGCCGATCTCGCGCAGTACAGGCGCGAAGGCCTCGGCGATGCATTCGGCGAACAGCGCGCCCAGTTCGGGCGCGGTGACGAAATCGCCGGCCGCGCCGAACTTCGCAGCGCCGGCGCTGTAGTAGCCCAGCCCGGGCGCATAGAGCGCCAGCTCCATGAACTTCCAGAACGGAATCGCGCCACCCGCCTCGGCGATCTGCGCATGGATCAGCGCGCGCAGCCGTGCGCTGTGCGCAAGCGCGTCTTCGGACGGACCCTGGACGGAAGCGGACATCGGAAAACTCTCGACAAAAACGTATGGGCTTCAGGATACGCGAGGCGTCGCAACGGCCGCTGTCAGGCCGCGCCGACAGCGCCAGTCACGTGCTTGCGGAAGATGCCCATCGCAGGGCGCCTCGCCGGTTGCGCCGGTCGTGGAGAGCCGGGCTCGCGCCGTAGCGAGGATCGGGCACTCGCGGACCTCGACTCCGGCCCGGGCGGCCGCCCGGGCCGGAGGACAGCACGGCAGACAGCAGGTGGCGTAAGGTGGCCACCCGCGCCCCATTCCCGATCGGCATGCCTGCACCCAGCCCCGTCGTCCTGGTCACCGGCGCCGCCCGTCGTATCGGCGCGGCGATCGCGCATCGCCTGCACGCGGACGGTTACGCGGTGGCGCTGCACTGCCACCACTCGCGCGGCGACGCCGATGCGCTGGCCTCGGCGCTCGAGGCGCAGCGGACAGGCAGCACGCTGGTGCTGCAGGGCGATCTGGCCGATGCGGGCGTATTGCCGGGGCTCGTCGCCGACACCGTCGCGCGGTTCGGCCGGCTCGACGCCCTGGTCAACAACGCCGCCGCGTTCGCCCCGACCGCGTTCGCCGACACGGGTGCCGCCGCATTCGATGCATTGATGGCGACCAACGCGCGCGCGCCGTTCCTGCTCGCGCAGGCCGCGGCGCCACACCTGCGCGCCAGCCGCGGCGCGATCGTCAACATCGGCGACCTGTATGCCGAACGCCCGCGCGCGGATCTGGTCGCGTATGCGGCATCGAAGGCCGCGCTGCTCGGGCTGACCCGGGGCCTGGCGGTCGCGCTGGCACCGGAGGTCCGCGTCAATGCGGTGTCGCCTGGCGCGATCCTGTGGCCGGAGGACGGCGCGGATGCGACGCAGCAGGCGCACATCCTCCAGGCCACCCCGCTGGCCAGGCTCGGCACCGCCGGGGAAATCGCCGACGCGGTCGCCTGGCTGCTGCGCGGCGGATTCATGACCGGCGAAGTGCTGCGGCTCGACGGCGGCCGCTCGATCTAGCAGCAGCTGCTGCGAGCCTTGGACACAAGTGCTGCGCAGGTGCCTCGCATCAGGGTGCGCCCGCGCCGCTCAGCGCCCGGGTTCGAACGCCTGCGCGAGCTGCGCACCGGAGAATCCAGGCGGCACTTCGTGGCTGACCGCGTAGCGGTACAGGGCCGCCGAATAGATGCCAGTCAGCGCCGCCTGGTAGACGGCCACCAGCATCAGGCCGATCGCGCACAGCACGGCCACCGCGATGCCGAGCGCCGCCGAGCCCATGAAGGCCAGATAGCTCAGCGCCACGCCGATCACCGCGCCCAGTCCGATCAGCAGCCCGAACGCCGCGCCGATGCCGACGCTGCCGATCGCGTTCTCGCCCCAGGTGCGCTTGAGCAGCGCGACGCTGTCCTTGAGCGCGTCGATCGCGCCGATGTCGCGGCTCACCAGCACCGGCACCACCAGGAAAGTCGCCAGCGTCCATGCCACGCCCAGGCCGCTGCCGAGCAGGCGCACGAGGAAGTTGGTCTCGTTGCGCTTCATCGCCTGCAGCAGCACGCCGACCGTCGCAGCGATCGCCGCGTAGCCGAGGATCGCCGGCAACCGGCGCCTGGCCGCGGCGAATCCGTCCGACAGCGTCGGGTTGCCGCCTTCGAGGCGGATCATCGCCGCGCCCACCAGCGCCGCATTGAAGAACACGATCACGCTGTACTGGCAGAAATAGAAGACGAAGGCGACGGGCAGCCAGGCGAGGCCGATGCCGTGCTCGAAGATGCGCAGCGCGAACAGTGGCAATGCGAACGTCGCGAGGACGCCAAGCGTTGCCAGCCCGGACAGCACCGGAAACAGCATCAGTTCCCTGTCCGAGCGCAGCACGCCTGCGCTCGCCTTCACCAGGTCCCAGCTCCGCGACAGCCTGTCGAACATGTCCGCACTCCCCCGTGGTTGCCTGCATTCTCCCGTCCACCCCGGCGGGCCGGCAATGGATGGAAGTCATCTCCAGGACGTGGGAACAGACCCGATGTGACAGGCTCCGGACCCGTGCCCGCTTCAGTCGGGCAGGGCGACCCGCTCGAAGTCCACGTGCCGGTCGGCATGCGCGTCCCACAGCCGAGCCAGGGTCTGCCCCGTGACCGGGTGCCGCCAGTCGGGGGCGATCTCGGCCGCCGGCCGCAGCACGAAGGCGTGGCGCAGTTCGTCGCGGGGGATGTGCAGATGGCCCGGTCCTTCGAGTACCGCGTCGTCGTAGAGCACGATGTCGATGTCCAGCGTGCGGTCGCTGTAGCGCGGGCCGCTGCGGTCGCGGCCCTGCGCATCCTCGAGCGCGTGCAGCCAATCGTTGAGGGCCGCCGCCGCGAGATCGGTGTGCACGATCGCGGCGGCATTGAGGAAGTCTGGCCCGGCGTAGCCGACGGCCGGAAAGCGGTACACCGCCGACACCACGAGCCCGTCGAAGCGCGCGCGCAAGGCGCGGATGGCAGCGCTCAGGTGGATCTCGGGATCGACGTTGCTGCCGAGACTGAGCAGGGCGATGGACATGGGGCGCTCCGGTGGGGACGCCATGATCGCCGAAGCTTCCCGCCCGCGGCGAGGGGGTGCAATCAGTCCTCGTCGGGCGGCGCCGGCAACGGCGGCGCTGCGTGCGGCGCGACCGGCGCGGCGCTGGCGTCGTCCGGCAGGCGCCGCAGCCTGACCTCCACCGGCGCATCGCTGTGCGCCTGGAAGACGCGCAGGTCGAACTCCGGAAGGATCGCCAGCAGGTGGTCGAAGATATCCGACTGGATCCCTTCGTAGACGCCCCAGCTGGTGTCGCGGGTGAAGGCGTAGATCTCCAGCGGCAGGCCGCTTTCGGTGGGCTGGAGCTGTCGCACCAGCAGCGTCAGATCCTGGTTGATGTCGTGGCGGCCGCGCAGATAGTGCTGGACGTAGGCGCGGAACGTCCCCAGGTTGGTGACGCGGCGATGGTTCACCGGCTCGGCGCCACGTGCGGCGAGTGCGGCGTTCCATTCGCGCAGCTCCCGTTCCTTGCGGTCGAGATACTCGTCGAGCACGATGAAGCGGCGGAAACGCTCGATTTCGTCGGGCTCGAGGAATCGTACGCTGCGCTGGTCGAGCTGCAGCGCGCGCTTGATCCGCCGACCGCCGCCTTCGGACATGAAGCGCCAGTTCTTGAAGGAATCGCTGAGCAGCTTCTTGGTCGGCACCGTGGTGACCGTGCGGTCCCAGTTCTGCACGGTGATGGTGTGCAGGGCGATGTCGATGACGTCGCCATCGGCGTTCTCGCTCGGCATCTCGATCCAGTCCCCCACCCGCACGCGGCCGTCATTGCTGATCTGCACGCTGGCGACCAGGGACAGGATGGTGTCCTGGAAGATCAGCATCAGCACCGCGGTCATCGCGCCCAGGCCGGTGACGATGTGCAGGAACTGGGCGCCGATCATCGTCGCCACGGCGGAGATCGCGACCAGCGCGAACATCACGATCTTCGCCACCTGCAGGTAGCCCTTGATCGGCTTGTTGCGTGCCTGCGGGCGCTGCTCGTAATGACGGTTGATCGCATCGAGTGCCTTCGACACCGCCACCGCGATCGTCACCACGATGAACACCTGGCACAGGTTCTCGATGATCCGCACCAGTTGCGGCGGCAGGTCGGGGACCAGCGAGACACCTGCCGAGATCACCAGCGCCGGCACCACGTTGGCCAGCCGCGGAATCACCTCCAGCCGCACGCCCTGGTCGTGCTGGGCGACACCGAACGGGGATTTCGAAAGCAACTGGCGCAGCCCGCGCAGCAGCACGCGCTTGGTCAGGAAATTGGCCAGCCACGCGACCAGCAGCACGGCCGACAGCACCGTGATGGTATAGGCCCAGGGATAGGGGGCCAGCGCGTCGTGTAGCCGGTCGAGGTAGAGCTGCATCGGGGTTGTTCTCCTGCGCGGACCGCCGCGCCGGGGGCCACGATCAGGTGCTGCGCGTGCGTTGGATCTGGACGCCGACGGCGCGTGCTCCACGCACGGCGCCCGGCTTGCTGAGCTTCAATCGTACCGAAGCGACATTGAACTCTTCGATCACGATTGCCGCGCAGCGCTCGGCCAGCGTCTCGACCAGGCCGAATTCCGATGCCGACACGTATTCGATCAGGCGCTTGCTGACCGCCTTGTAGTTCAGCGTGTCGGCGATGTCGTCGCTCGCCGCCGGAATGCGGTTGTCGAACGCCATCTCGATGTCGAACACCAGCGGCTGGCGGATGCGCCGCTCCCAGTCGTAGATGCCGATCAGGGCCTCGATCTCGAGGCCTTCGATGAAGACGTGGTCCATTGGGGGCCGGATGCGCGTAGCGGAAAGCCCGCAGCTTAGCGGCAGCGACGCGACGGCGCCGCGCTCAGGCCGCGGCGAGCGGCGGCAGCGTCGCCATGTCCCAGCGCGGGGTCACGTGCACCGCGGCATCGCTGGACTGGCCGGCCTCGAGACGCAGCGCACCGGCGAACGCGATCATCGCGCCGTTGTCGGTGCACAGCGCGGGACGCGGGAAGCACACACGGCCCCCGCGTCGCTGCGCATCGGCCTGCAGCTTCGCGCGCAGGCGGGTGTTGGCGCCGACGCCGCCGGCGACCACCAGGGTGTTGCAGCCGGTCGCGTCCAGCGCGCGCGCGCACTTGATCGCCAGCGTGTCGACCACCGCGTCCTCGAACCCGCGCGCGATGTCGGCCCGGGTCGCCTCGGACTGGTCGCTGGCCTGCCAGGCCAGCAGCACCTGGGTCTTGAGCCCGCTGAAGCTGAAGTCCAGGCCCGGCCGGGTGGTCATCGGCCGCGGGAAGCGGAATGCGCCCGGCGTGCCGTGCTCGGCCAGCGCCGCGAGTTGCGGGCCACCGGGATACGGCAGGCCCATCAGCTTGGCGGTCTTGTCGAAGGCTTCGCCGGCGGCATCGTCCAGCGTCTCGCCGAGCAGACGGTAGACGCCGATCGCGTCGACCGCGACCAGCTGGGTATGGCCACCCGAGACCAGCAGCGCGACGAATGGCGGTTGCGGCGGGCCCAGCAGCGGATCCGCATCTTCCATCAGTGGCGCCAGCAGGTGCCCTTCCATGTGGTGGACCCCGATCGCCGGCACGTCCAGTGCCCAGGCCAGCGACCGGGCGACGCCGGCGCCGACCAGCAAGGCACCGACCAGGCCGGGCCCCGCGGTATAGGCCACGCCGTCCAGATCGCGGGTCGACAGGCCGGCCTCGGCCAGGGTCTGCCGGATCAGCGGCAGCAGCTTGCGCACATGGTCGCGACTGGCCAGCTCCGGCACCACGCCGCCGTATTCGGCGTGCAGCGCGATCTGGCTGTAGACCGCATGCGCGCGCAGGCCCGCGGCCCCGCCGATGGCCGTGTCGAAGACGGCCACGCCGGTCTCGTCGCAGGAGGTTTCGATGCCGAGCACTTTCATGGATGCACTTGCCTGGGAAGCGGATGGAAGGCCGCGCCGGCCGCGGCGCCGGGGGCGGCTTGCACCGCCGACCGGGACGCGGCTATGATACGCGGCTCGCCGGGCTGGAGTCCGGTCGACACACGCATTCGATTCGATCCGGCTACACATTCGTGCCGGACGTTCAAGTCCCCGGAGATTCCATGCCTAGCGTCAAAGTCCGCGAAAACGAGCCCTTCGAGTTTGCGCTGCGTCGTTTCAAGCGCACCTGCGAGAAGGCAGGCGTGCTCGCCGAAACCCGCAAGCGCGAGTTCTACGAGAAGCCGACCCAGGAGCGGAAGCGCAAGGCCGCTGCCGCCGTGAAGCGCCAGTCGCGCCGCGTGTCGCGCGACGTCACCAAGCGTAAGCGCCTGTACTGATCGGCGCGCGCCGGGCGTCCGCGTCCGGTTCGATCGTTTGATGACGCAAACAGCCGGCAGCGCACTGCGCCGCCGGCTTTTTGTCGTGTCCGGCGTATGCCGGATCCGCCCTGCCCGCACCCCATCCGCCCCCGGAGACGTCCCATGACCCTGAAGCAGCAACTCACCGAAGACATGAAGGCCGCGATGAAGGGCGGCGACAAGCACGCGCTCGGCGTGATCCGCCTGATGCTCGCGGCGATCAAGCAGCGCGAAGTCGACGAGCGCATCGAGCTTGACGATGCCGCGGTGCTGGCGGTCCTGGAGAAGATGGTCAAGCAGCGGCGCGATTCGGTCAGCCAGTACGAAGCGGCCAGCCGCGAGGACCTGGCCCAGGTCGAGCGCGACGAGATCGTCGTCATCGAACGCTACCTGCCCGAGAAGCTCGGCGAGGCCGAGATCCTGGCCGAGATCGAGACTGCCAAGGCCGAGTCCGGCGCCGCCGGCCCCAACGACATCGGCAAGCTGATGGGCGTGCTCAAGCCCAGGCTGGCCGGCAAGGCCGACATGGGCGTGGTCTCGCGCCTGGTGAAGCAGTCGCTGTCGAACTGATGGCCGCCGCCGGCATCGCCCTGCGCCCGGCCCGGCCGGGCGACGTGCCGCTGGTGCTTGCGCTGATCCGCGAGCTGGCCGACTTCGAGCGGCTCGCCGATGCGGTCGTCGCGGACGAAGCGGTGCTCAGCGCGTCGCTGTTCGGCCCCACGCCCGCAGCCGAGGTGGTGATTGCCGAAGCCGATGGCGAGGCCGCGGGCTTCGCGGTCTTCTTCCACACCTTCTCGACCTTCGTCGGCCGCCGCGGCCTGTATCTCGAAGACCTGTTCGTGCGGCCCGCGTATCGCGGGCGCGGTATCGGCGCGCAGCTGATGCGGCATCTCGCCGCGCTCGCGGTGGAACGCGGCTGCGGCCGTTTCGAGTGGACCGTGCTCGACTGGAATGCGCCGGCCCTCGCCTTCTACCGCCGGCTGGGCGCAGCGCCGCAGCCGGGCTGGACGGTGCAGCGGCTAGAAGGCGAGGCCTTGCGCGCCCTCGCCGCCGGCACGGTCTGACTGCGCCACGGATCGTCACGCCGCGCAACGGCATCGCACCTAAGGTGACGGCAACGCCGCAGGGGACGCATGGCGCATGCGTCCCGTCCGCCGGCCCCAAGACCGATCCGCATGAGCACGCCGCAGGACCAGCCCGACCCCGATGCACCCGTCCGCCACACCCGCTGGGGCCGCCTGCGCAGCCGCATCGACCGACGCGTCGAGATCATCGAGGACAGCCTGCCCGCCGCACTGGTGAAGCGCTTCGTCGATGCGGACCTGCTGACCCAGGCCGCCTCGTTGTCGTTCTACACACTGATCTCGCTGGCGCCGATGCTGGTGCTGGTGCTGTGGATCACCGCATCGCTGTATCCCGCCGCGCAGGAGGCCTTGCTGACGCAGATCGGGTCGCTGGCCGGCGAAGGCGCGCAGACGGTCGCCACCACCGTCATCCAGAACGCGAACGAACAGCCCGATGTCGGCTCGCTCGCCGGGCTCTGGAGCACGCTGCTGCTGTTCGTCGGTGCCACCGTGGTCTTCGCCCAGCTGCAGGGCACGCTGAACCTGATCTTCCGCACCGACGGCGACCGGCTGCCGGGCGGGCTGATGGTGTTCCTGCGCAAGCGCGTGTTCTCGGCCGGGGTGGTGTTCGCGCTGGGCTTTCTGGTGCTGGTATCGACGCTGCTGACGACCGCCGTGGAGGTGGTCTTCGCCAACGTGCCCTCGCTGCTGCCGCTGGTCGGCAATGCGCTGATGCTGGTGATCTACTCGCTGGCCTTCGCCCTGCTCTACCACTACCTGCCCGACCGTCGCGTGCGCTGGCGCCAGGCCCTGTTCGGCGGCGTGATCACCTCGCTGCTGTTCGTGCTGGGGCGCTGGGTGATCGGCATCTACATCACCCACGCCGCTCCCGGCAGCGCCTACGGCTCGTTCGGCACGCTGGTGATCCTGCTGATCTGGATGTACTACGCGGCGACGATCTTCTTCGTCGGCGCCCTGATCACTGCGGTCATCGACGAGCGCCATCGCCGCGCCTCGGTCGACCGCAAGCTGCGGCAGCGCGCGGAGCGCAAGGCCGCCAGCGCCGCGGCAAACGGACCGCCTGCCGCCTCCTGAGCACGGCCGATCGCGGCAAGGTGCGTGTGGCGTGGCATCCTATTACCCGCATGCACCGCGCCTTCCGCTCCTGCTCCACCGCCCGGCGACCCCGTCCCCCGGCACGGCCACGCCTGCGGGAGCGCCACTGATGGCCCGGATCCCCGACGCGTTCATCGACGACCTGCTGGCGCGCACCGACATCGTCGAGCTGATCAACGCGCGCGTGCCGCTGAAACGCCAGGGCAAGGAGTATTCGTCGCGCTGCCCGTTCCACGACGAGCGCTCGGCGAGCTTCACGGTCTCCCCGACCAAGCAGTTCTATCACTGCTTCGGCTGCGGCGCCCACGGCACCGCGATCAGCTTCCTGATGAATTACGACCGCCTCGAGTTCCTCGATGCGGTCGACGAGCTGGCCAAGCGCGCCGGCATGGAAATCCCGCGCGACGCCCAACAGCGCGAGGCACGGCCCGACAGCGCGCCGATGTACGACGCGCTCGAGGCGGCAGCGCGGTTCTTCGTCCGCCAGCTCGCCGGCAACGACGCGGCGCGCAGATACCTCGACGAGCGCGGGCTCGACGGGGCGATCCGCGACACCTTCGCGATCGGCTACGCGCCCGATGGCTTCAGCACCCTCAAGGACGCGCTCGGCAAGGACGATCCGCGGCGCATCGCGGTGCTCGAGAAGGTGGGCCTGCTGTCGAAGAACGAACGGGGCCACAGCTACGACAAGTTCCGCGACCGGGTGATCTTCCCGATCCACGACCGCCGCGGCCGCGTGATCGCGTTCGGCGGCCGCGTGCTCAAGCCCGAGGATTCGCCCAAGTACCTCAACTCGCCCGAGACCCCGCTGTTCCACAAGGGCCGCGAGCTCTACGGCCTGTGGCAGGTGCGCCAGGCCAACCAGAAGATCGAGCGGCTGATCGTGGTCGAGGGCTACATGGACGTGGTCTCGCTGTTCCAGTTCGGCGTGCCGCAGGCCGTGGCCACCCTGGGCACGGCGACCACGCCCGACCATGCCGAGCTGCTGTTCCGTAACGCGCCGGACGTGTTCTTCTGCTTCGACGGCGACGCCGCCGGCCGCCGCGCGGCCACCCGGGCGATGGAATCGGTGCTGCCGCGCATGCGCGACGGTCGCCAGGCCTTCTTCCTGTTCCTGCCCGACGGCGAGGATCCCGACTCCATCGTGCGCAGCGAGGGCGCCCCCGGCTTCGAGGCGCGTCTGGCGGGGGCGACGCCGCTGTCGACCTTCTTCTTCGACACCCTGGGCGAGGGCATCAACCTGGCGACGCTCGACGGCAAGGCACGCCTGGCAGAACGCGCCAAGCCGATGCTGGCGCAGATTCCAGACGGCGCCTTCGCCGATCTGATGCGACTGCGGCTGGGCGAGCTCACCGGCCTTGGCGCTGCCGTGCAGGCGACTCAGCCCGCCCCGCCGCCGCGCCCGGCGCGCGGTGGACGCGGCGCGCCGCCGCCCCGTCGCAGCCTGGTCCGCCACGCCATCGCCCTGCTGTTGCAGAAGCCCGGCCTCGCCGCCGGCCTGCCGCCGCCGTATCCGTTCGTCGCGCTGCGCCAGCCCGGCATCGAACTGCTGACCGAGCTGATCGCCATCGCCAGCGTGCGGCCCGAGATCACCACCGGCGTGCTGCTGGCGCAGTTCGACGAGCGCGAGGAGGCCCCGGCGCTGCGCAAGCTCGCGACCATGCCGCTGGCCGGCGAGGAATCCTCGTGGGAGGTCGAACTGCGCGACGTCATCGGCCAGCTCGACCGCCAGGTCCTGCAGCAACGGATCGACGACCTCCTGGCCCAGCAGCGCGAGGGCACGCTCGACGCCGCCGGCAAACAGACCCTGCGTGAACTGCTGGCCCAGAGTGCCCGCTGAAATATCCCGGTGCTTCCAGCCGCCTCTCGCCGCTCCACCGCGACGGCGCCTTAACTCCTTCGCTGGTCTGATGAGCGCCGGGGACCGGCCGACAACCGGCGCACGCGCCGGCGATCGGCCAATCCAGCATCGCGCTCACCGGAATCCGCGCAGACGGATCGGCTCGGCGACCCGCTTTTTCCTACAGGTGAAGACCATGTTCCGCACGCCTTTTCCGAATTCCGCCCGTCCCGGCGCAGGCCTGGCACTTGCGGCCGCCCTGCTGCTCGGCGCCTGCGCGAAGATCGACACGCCTCCCGCCCTCGTCAAGCCGCTGCACATCGACCTGAGCGCGCCGGTCGCCGAACAGGTCGACCTGGCCTGGCCGCAGACCGGCGGCATCCCCGCCGAGGCGCACACGATCGCCCAGCCGCGTGACGTCAGCCTGCGGCTGCCGGGCGGCCAGCAGATCCTCCTGCCGGCCGACCGGGTCAGCTTCAGGCAGCGAGACGGCATGCTGGTCGGCGTGCACATCCAGCCCAGCGGCGGCGCGGGCGAGCACCCCGAGGCGGTCGCCCGCACGCGCGCCCTGCTTGAAGCCAACCGCCTGCTCGACCCGGCGCTGGCGCACACGCTCCAGGCCTGGGGACCGGACGCGGCTGCGCCGCAGACCGCACGGATCACCATTCGCGAGGTCGACGTGGACGTCGCCCTGGCGCCAGCGCCCCGTGCCGGCTGGCAGGCGACGCTGGATTTCGCACCGCGCGCCTGCGAGATGCCGGCCGGCCTCGACGGTGACCCGGAGGCCTGCCTGCAGGCCACGCCGACCTCGACGATCGTCGCAGGCGGCTGATCGCGGCAGCGCCCTCCCCGGCCTGCACCTCCCCGAAGGCGCGGCGTCCGCGGATCGCGATTGCGGGGGCAAAGCGGGCGCGCTTCGCACCACCCCGTGCGGGGTGCACGCGGCGCGCGTCGAGCTCACGGCGCTTCGATCGGCGACCGGCCAGGCGACCGACGTGGGCGCACCGCGCAACTCGGCGTAGCATGCGCGGTGATCCGGCCGTATGCCGGGTCAGATCCGGCGCGGAACACCGTTCCGCCGCCGCCCGTAGGACCCAAGCGGAGCGCGACGATGGCCAAGAGCCTCGACAAGAAGAAAGAGACCAAGAAGAAACCGGTCAAGACGATGAAGGAAAAGCGGGCCGAGAAGGCCGCGAAGAAGGCCTGACGCCGACTGCGCCGGCGGGCTCGTGCCCGCCGGAGCGTCGCGCGGCGTCAGCCGATGCGCTGGAAGTCGAGTCCGCCTGCAGCCGCGCCAGCGCCCGGCAACCACGGCAGCAGCCAGTGGTCGATCAGCAGGAACGCGAACAGCGCCATCAGATAGACGACCGAATAGTTGAACATCCGCATCGCGAAGAACTCGTCCGGCGGATCGAGCATGCGCCAGGCGTACCAGAGAAACACCAGCCCCAGCACGACGGCCCCGCCGAGATAGAACACGCCGCTCATGCCGATCGCGACCGGCAGCAGCGTGACCACGACCAGCAGCACGGTATAGATCAGGATCTGCCAGCGCGTGTAGGCCACCCCATGGGTGACCGGCAGCATCGGCACCAGTGCACGCGCATAGTCCTCACGACGGAAGATCGCCAGCGCCCAGAAGTGCGGCGGCGTCCACACGAAGATGATCAGCACCAGCAGCAGCGCATGCGCCCAGTCCCACTGGCCCTGCATGTTGGTCACCGCGGCCCACCCCAGCAGCGGCGGCGCCGCACCGGCGATCCCGCCGATGACGATGTTCTGCGGGGTCGCGCGCTTGAGGAAGCCGGTGTAGATGACCGCGTAGCCGATCAGCGAGGCGAAGGTCAGCGCGGCCGTCAGCGCGTTCACCAGCAACGTCAGGATCGCCATCGAGAGCGCGCCGAGCGCCAGCGCGAACACCAGCACCTGCACCGGGCGCAACGTCCCGGTCGCCAGCGGACGGTTCGCGGTCCGGGCCATGAGTTTGTCGATGCGCTGGTCGATCAGGTGGTTGATGGCCGCTGCCGAGGCGGCCGCCAGCCAGATCCCGAGCAGACCGAATACGGTCTCGCGCAATGGCGGCAGTCCAGGCACGGCGAGGAACATGCCGACCAGCGCGGTGAACACGATCAGCGCGACCACGCGTGGCTTGGTCAGCTCCCAGTACTGGCCCGCGACATGCGCCATCAGTCGGGCCGCTTCAGACGCGCGAGCAGCGACACCAGCACGAACAGCAGCAGCGCGGCGCCGGCGTTGTGCATCACCGCCACCGCGAGGGGCAACGCGAGCTTGACGTTGAGGATGCCCAACGCGACCTGCGCGCAGGTCAGCAGTGCCAGCGCGATCGCCCAGCCGCGCAGGCCGGGCGTGCGCAGCAGCCGGGCGGAAAACGCGATCAGGTAGGCGAACACCGCGATCGCCATGACCCGGTGGGCGAGCTGGATCGCAATCCGCGCCGCGCCGTCGAGCACCCCGCCTTCGTAGTCCACGCCGACCCCGCGCCACAGCACGAATCCCTCGCGGAAATCGGCCTGCGGCCACCACTCGCCGACGCACCTGGGGAAATCGACGTAGTGATGCGACTCGGTGACCCAGCCACCGGCGCCGCAGGCCAGCGCCGCATAGTTCGCACTGACCCAGCCCCCGAGCGCGATCTGCACCGCGAGCAGGCCGATCGCGCCGAACGTCCAGCGTCGCAGCGCGGGCGCATCGACCAGTACGATCGGCTGCACGGTCGCGCGCCAGGCCATCCACACCAGCAACGAGAACGTCAGCATTCCGCCGAGCAGGTGCCCCATGACGATCACCGGCTTGAGCAGCATGGTGACCGTCCACTTGCCGAGCAGCGCCTGGAAGATCACCACCGCCAGTGTCAGTGCCGCCGCCCGCGCCAGGTCGATGTTCGACCAGCGCAGCGCCGCGAACAGCAGCAGCGCCTCGCCCAGCGCCGCGATGCCGAGCGCGGCCATCACATGGCCCTGCATGTACAGCGGAATGGCGAGGGCGACCAATAACGAGGCGCCGAGCACCTGCAGCACGCCGTAGCGGCGCCTGCGGGCGGCCAGCAATGCCAGGCCCAGCACCAGCACGCCCAGGGTCGCCGCGAGATGGCGGTGCACCTGCTCGCGCCAGGCCTTGTCCGACTCGAACTCGCGGATCGCGGTGGCCGCGTGGCCGGCGACCTCCGAGGCCGCCTGCGGCCATGCGGCGCGCCCGTAGCAGGTCGGCCAGTCCGGGCAGCTCAGGCCCGCATCGGACAGGCGCACGAACGCGCCGAACACGATCACGCACAGCGTCAACGCCGCCGCCAGCCACGCGATGCGATGGAAATGCTTGTGGGTCGCGGGGCGGAACGCCGTCGCGTGCGCGGGAAGCCTGTGGGTCATCTGAGTTTCAGCAGCTTGGCCATGTCGCCGCGCAGATCCCCCGGATCGAAGCCCGGGGCGTAGCGCAGGATCACGAACCCGTTGGGGTCCACGACGTAGGCGGGGACGCCATTGTCCGCTTCGCCGGCGCCGCCGTCGACGCGCGGTAATGTCGCACGCAAGTTCTGGTCAGCTTCGACGACACGCCAGGCGGAATTGCGGATCGCGCCCTCGGGCACCTCGCCGAGCCACAGGATGTCGACATGGTCGGCGTTGCGGCCGAACAGTTGCCAGACCAGATCGAGCTGGCGCGACAGTTCCACGCAGTCGCTGGCGCAGTCCGCCGGCGGCGCGACGAGGATGCGCCAGCGGCGCTCGACCGGCCGCCAGTCGTACACCGTCCCGTCGCTCAGGCGCAGGGTCTGGCCGCGCAGGTCGGCCGGCGGATTGAGCAACTCGCCGCGGTTCTGCATGCCGGCAGGGCGCCAGCCCGAGAAGCGCAACGCGCCTGCGACCAGCGCACTGCCGAGGAACAGCACCAGGATCAGGACCAGCAGCCAGCGGTTGCGGTCGCGCTGGACGGGTGGCAGTGGCGGCTCGACGCGGGGAGCGGTCATCGACGGCGGTTCCGGATCGTGAGTACGAGGGCGATGACGAACACCGCAGCCGCCAGCCCGAACCACTGGACCGCGTAGCCGAGATGCTTGTCCGGGGACAGCGTATTGGTCAGCACATCGAGATCGCGCTGGTAGCCGAGATCGAGCGCGGGATCGAGCCGCAGCACCCGCGGTGGCAGCGCGTCCAGGCCCGCTTCGGCGGCGATTGCGGCGGGCTCCACACGGGTCATCAGCACCGCGTCTCCAGGCACCAGGGCCGGGCCCAGCGCAAGCCCCGACGACGGTGGCGGCGCAAGCAGTCCAGCCAGTTCGAGGTCGCGGCCGAGCAGACCGTCGCCGCGGACGATGGCAGCGTCCGGCAACCGCGTGCCCCGGTCGACCAGCGCGGTCCAGCCGAGGTCGACCAGTAACGGCGGGCCCGCTTCGGGCGCGAACAGGCGATAGACCCGCAGCCCCGGTATGCCGGCGCGAATCTGGTTGTCGAGCACGAAGGCCGCACGGTCGACGAAGCGGCCGCGCCCGGCGCTCCAGTCATAGCTACGCGCGCGCGCGGGATCGGCGGCGGCGGCCAGCGGCACCGCATCGCGGGACGCGAGCGTCGCGGCAACCGCATCGAGGGTCGCCTGCTTCTGGCTCATCCGTGACAGCTGCCATTGGCCGAGCGAGGCGAAGGCGACGATGAGAACCGCCGCTGCGCTCCAGCCCACGATGCGGGTCAGGCCCGGGCTCACGCGCGCGCCTCGCCGGACTGCAATAATCGCCCCTGGCGCACAGGCCCATGGAGCCCGCGATGGTGATGAACGATTCGCTCAAGACCCTGCTGATCATCGCCTTCGTGCTGCTGATCCTGTGGAATCTGGGCAGCGCGCTGTACTACATGATGACCGACAAGGGCACGACCGATCGCACGGTCAAGGCATTGACGCGCCGGATCGGCCTGTCGGTCGGCCTGATCCTGCTGGTGATGCTGGCGATCTGGATGGGCTGGATCAAACCGCACGGCGTAGGCGGCTGACGCCCGCCACTGCAGACGGAATACAGGCGCCAGCCTCACGGCTGCGCCTGCGTCGCTTCGACTCCCCAATCGCGGTTCCCCGATCCCGTCGCGCTCAGACGACGTAGACGAACAGGAACAGGATCAGCCAGACCACGTCGACGAAGTGCCAGTACCAGGCGACCGCCTCGAACGCGAAGTGATGCTCGCGGGTGAAGTGACCGCGGTAGCAGCGCAGCCAGATCACGATCAGCATGATGGTGCCGAGCGTCACGTGCGCGCCGTGGAAGCCGGTCAGCATGAAGAACGTCGAACCGTAGATGCCCGATCCCATCGTCAGATTGAGATCGCGGTAGGCGTGCACGTATTCCTCGATCTGGAAGAACAGGAACACCGAGCCGAGCAGGATCGTCGCGCCCAGGAACACCAGCAGGCGGGTGCGGTGCGCAGCGCGCAAGCCATGGTGGGCGATCGTGATCGTGATGCCCGACGCCAGCAGGATCAGCGTATTGAGCAGCGGCAGGCCCCAGGCCGGGATGGTCTGGAACGCGCCACCGACGGCGCCCGGGCCGCCCGACGGCCACGCTGCGCTGTAGCCGTCCCAGAGCACGGCATTGGTCATCGCGCCCGAACCTTCGCCGCCCAGCCAGGGCAACGACAGGGTGCGCGCGTAGAACAGCGCGCCGAAGAACGCGGCGAAGAACATGATTTCCGAGAAGATGAACCACACCATCCCCATCCGGAACGACACGTCCACCTGCCTGTTGTAGTAGCCCGACACGGACTCGAGGATCACGTCGGCGAACCACTTGAACAGGATCAGCGCCAGCACGGCGATCCCGACGAAGAACATCGGCCGGCCCCAGCTGGCCTCGTTGAACCAGCTGGCGAGGCCCAGCATCGTCACGAACAGGGCGACCGAAGCGAACACCGGCCACTTGCTGTCATGGGGAACGAAGTAGATGTCAGGGTCCTGCTCGGGCTTGGCGTGGGCCATGGCGGTATCCGGATCGTGGTTTTCGGAAGGCGTGGTGCGGCTCAGGGCGCCGCAGCCACGCCCGGATTGCCGCGTGCCGGCGCCGCTTGGGCGGCCAGACGCGAGGTCAGTACATCGTTCTTGAAGAAGGTGTAGCTCAGCGTGACCGTGTTGACGTCCTTCGGCAACGACGGATCGATGATGAAGCGGACCGGCATGTCACGGGTCTCACCGGCCTGCAGCGTCTGCGCGGTGAAACAGAAGCATTCGGTCTTCTGGAAGAATCCCGACGCCCGCGCTGGCGCCACCGACGGGGTCGCGCTGCCGACGACCGGTTTCGTGCTGTCGTTGTGCGCGTAGTACGTGGTCTCGTACTGCTCGCCGACGCGCACGCGCATGCGCGTCTCGTTGGGATGGAACGACCAGGGCAGCCGCGAGTTCACCGTCGCGTCGAACTCGACCGTCACCCAGCGCTCGCCCGGTGTGGCACTGGTCGCCGGCGCGCTGGCGGCGCTGTTCTCCAGGCGGATGCCGAACACCTTCTCGCACGCGATGCGGTACAGCGGCACCAGCGAGAAGGTGAAGGCGAACGCCGCGATCGAGATCGCGACGAGCTTGCCGATGCCGAAGGTCTTCGACTTCGGACGGTTGTCGGGCGTCTGCGCCGGCAGATCGTCGCTCATGCCAGCAGCACTCCGCGCGCGATGAAGCCCAGGTACACGGCCGCCGCGATCACCGCGATGATCACCGCCGTGCGCCGTGCGCGACGGCGGCGCTCGGCGAGATCGGGATCAGGGGTGGGCGTCGGCATCGGGGCGACCTCAGTGGCTGATGTCGTCGTGGGCGAGATCGCCGGGCTTGAGTACCGGCGGCTTGGCGAAGGTGTGGTGCGGCGCCGGCGACGGCACCGTCCACTCCAGGCCCCGCGCGCCTTCCCATGCACGTGCTGCCGCGGGCGCGCCGTACAGCTTCGAATGCAGCAGGATCGCGAACATCATGAAAGGCGTGACGAACATGCCGAACGCGCCGATCGAGCTGATCAGGTTCCAGTCCGCGAACACGACGTTGTAGTCGGGAATGCGCCGCGGCATGCCGGCCAGGCCGAGGAAGTGCTGCGGGAAGAACAGCAGGTTGACGAACACGATCGTCCACCAGAAGTGCACGCCCGCCCAGAACTGGCTGTACATGCGGCCCGTCCACTTCGGCCACCAGTAGTACGTCGCCGCGATGATCGCGAACAGCGCACCGGTCACCAGCACGTAGTGGAAGTGCGCGACCACGAAGTAGGTGTCGTGGTACTGGAAGTCCGCCGGCACGATCGCGAGCATCAGGCCCGAGAACCCGCCGATGGTGAAGAGCAGCACGAACGCGATCGCCCACAGCATCGGGGCCTCGAACGTCAGCGCGCCGCGCCACATCGTCGAGACCCAGTTGAAGACCTTCACGCCCGTGGGAATGGAGATCAGCATGGTCGCGAACATGAAGTAGATCTCGCCGCCCAGCGGCATGCCCACCGTGAACATGTGGTGGGCCCAGACGATGAAGCTCAGGAACGCGATCGCCGCGGTCGCGTAGACCATCGCCTGGTAGCCGAACAGCGGCTTGCGGCTGAAGGTGGGGATGATCTCCGAGACGATGCCGAACGCCGGCAGGATCATGATGTAGACCTCGGGATGCCCGAAGAACCAGAAGATGTGCTGGTACATCACCGGGTCGCCGCCGCCGGCGGCGTTGAAGAACGAGGTCATGAAGAACTTGTCGGTCAGCAGCATCGTGACCGCGCCGGCCAGCACCGGCATCACCGCGATCAGCAGGAACGCGGTGATCAGCCACGTCCAGCAGAAGATCGGCATCTTCAGCAGGTCCACGCCGGGGGCGCGCATGTTGAGGATCGTGGCGATGACGTTGATCGCGCCCATGATCGAGCTGATGCCCATCATGTGGATGGCGAAGATGGTCAGCGACACGTTGCTGCCGCCCTGCAACGACAGCGGCGGGTAGAGCGTCCAGCCGCTGGCCGGGCCGCCGCCGGGCAGGAACAGCGTCATCAGCAGCATCGTGAACGCGAACGGCAGGATCCAGAACGACCAGTTGTTCATGCGCGGCAGCGCCATGTCCGGCGCGCCGATCTGCAGCGGGATCATCCAGTTGGCCAGACCCACGAAGGCCGGCATCACGCCGCCGAAGATCATCACCAGCGCGTGCATGGTGGTCATCTGGTTGAAGAACATCGGGTCGACGAACTGCAGCCCGGGCACGGTCAGTTCGGCGCGGATGATGACGCTCATCGCCGCGCCGATGATGAACATCATGAAGGAGAACAGCAGATACAGCGTGCCGATGTCCTTGTGGTTCGTGGAGAAGAACCAGCGCTGGACGAACCCCTGCGTGTGGCCGTGATCGTCGTGGTGGTGCGCGTCAGCAGTTGTGGAATGCGTCGACATGTGCGGTGTGCCTCGATCGATCAGCCGGCCGCGGGTGCGGCGGGGGCGGACGGGAACTGCGTGGCGGCATCGGCCTGGGCCGGCGCTGCCTCGGATGCCGCAGGCGCGGCGTCGGCCGGGGCCGGAGCGGCGGGGGCGGGCGCCGCCGGTGCGTTCCGGGCCTTCTCGGCGGCGAGCCAGCTGTCGAACTCCTCGCGGGGCACGGCGCGCACCACGATCGGCATGAATGCGTGATCCTTGCCGCACAGCTCGGCGCACTGCCCGCGGTAGATGCCCGGCTCGAGGATCTCGGTCCACGCCTCGTTGACCAGGCCCGGAATCGCGTCCTGCTTCCAGCCGAGCGCCGGCACCCACCAGGAATGGATCACGTCGTCGGCAGTGACGACGAAGCGGATCTTGGTGTTGGTCGGCAGGACCAGCGGGTGGTCGACGTCGAGCAGGTAATGGGGGTGGGCGTCGAGCTCGGCGCGGGTGACGTGGCGGTCCTGGCGCAGGCGGTCGCTCTCGCGATCCAGGCGGCTGGTCAGGCTGACGTCCTCGCCCATGTATTCGTAGCGCCACATCCACTGCACGCCGGTGACCTTGACGGTCATCTCGGAATCGCGGGTGTCGTACATCGCGATCAGCTTGCGCGTCGCGGGCACCGCCATGGCCACCAGGATCACGATCGGGACCACCGTCCAGATGATCTCCGCGGTGGTGTTGTGGGTGAACTGCGCCGGGGTGACACCGCGGGACTTTCGGAAGCGGAACATCGCTACCGCCATCGCACCGAACACGATCAGGCCGATCGCCACGCAGATCCACAACGCGAGCATGTGGGCGTCATAGGCATGTTGCGCAGTGGTGGTGACACCGCGGCCCATGTTGAGTTGCCACGGCTTGGGGTCGGCGGATTGTGCCCCGGCCCCTGCGGACACCAGAAGCGCGGCTGCGCCCCCCATCCACTGTTTCAAACGACAGGCTTGCTTCACATCGGACCCCATACCTGAGCTGGCCTTGTGCTGGCGGGAACGCGTCCGTCCTTGCCCGGTTTTGAGGTGCCGGCAAGTCAACGCAGGAGCGGCGGCGTACTGCGAATAACGAATGAATGGTAGCTGTCGGCAATCAACAGGGGCAAGCCGCGCTTCTCGGGCCCCGCCGCAGCCCCTTGTTCAGCTTCGCAGGGCATCGACACCGCAGTCGCACAGCCGCGTCCTCTAGATGCATCGGATATGCGGAGTTTGCAGGCGTTATTCGAATATGACACCTATTAACGGACGTTTCGCACAGCCAGATTCCCAAGTCTGGCGTCCGCGCCGCCCGTGCACCGCTGCCTTCGGCAGCTTCAGCACGCCTTCGACGGCACTTCGATCCTCGGACTGCCCGGCCTGCGCCCGCCCCCGAATGTTAAAGCGCGGCCACCAGCGGCTTTCGCGCCCACGGTCCGGCGCGCTCGCCCTGTGCGGTGCGCCGACCTGCCTAGGTGATCGCTGCCCCGGGATAGGCCGACGGACCGCCTCGGCTGCGAGCCCGTCGACGGCGGGGAAACATGACTGGGTGCTCTGTGGAGCGGGCCTTGTCCACCGCGGGCGCTGCCGGAGCGTCGCGGGACGGCGATGCATGCCCCGGCACCCCTGATCCAGAGGGATTGCGGCAGCCGCCGGACGCGCTGCGCATCCCGATTCGTGCGCCCGTTTTGCGAACGCGCATGGCCCCCCGCGCAGGCGTCTGAACGCGCGCGTCGCGGCCGCCGCTCCGGGCGGGTTCCGCACAGTGGCGAGCGCCGTCGGCAGGCTAGAATTCCGCGTCTGTCCCTGCCGGTCGCATTACTTGAACGCCAGCCTGTCGCCCGCCGCCCCCGCGACCTCCCTCCAGCCGCTGCGCGCCGCGATCACCGCGGCCTGGGCCGGCGACGAAACCGAACGCGTCCACGCGCTGCTTGCCGAAGCGCGCCAGCCCGATGCCGACCGCGCCGCGATCCAGGCGACAGCGGCCGATCTCGTCCGCCGGGTCCGCCTGCGCGCGCAGGATCGTGGCGCGATCGAAGCCTTCATGCAGCAGTACGACCTCGGCAGCGAGGAAGGGGTGCTGCTGATGTGCGTGGCCGAGGCGCTGCTGCGGATTCCCGACGAGGACACCGCCGATCGCCTGATCCGCGACAAGCTCGGCGAGGCCGACTGGCGCAAGCACATGGGCCAGTCCGACTCGGTGCTGGTCAACGCGTCCACCTGGGGCCTGATGCTGACCGGACGCCTGGTCGACCTGGCCGACGAGACCAAGCGCAATGTCCACGGCGCTTTCAAGCGCCTCGTGGGCCGCGTCGGCGAGCCGGTGATCCGCCTGGCGGTGCGCCAGGCGATGCGGATCATGGGCCACCAGTTCGTCATGGGCCGCACGATCGGCGAGGCGCTCGCGCGGAGCCGCAAGGGCGACAACGCCGCCTACCGCTATTCGTTCGACATGCTCGGCGAAGCCGCGCTGACCCAGGCCGACGCCGACCGCTACCTGAAGGCCTACCAGGACGCGATCGAAGCGATCGGTGCCCACCACGCCGGCCGCCAGGGCAACGTCACCGCGATCGCCGATGCGGCGGCCGAGATCGGCGCCGCGTCGATCTCGGTCAAGCTGTCCGCGCTGCATCCGCGCTACGAACATGCCAAGCGCGAGCGGGTGGTCGCCGAGCTCGCGCCGCGTCTGCTCGATCTCGCGCAGCGCGCCCGCCGCCATCGCATCGGCCTGACCGTGGACGCCGAGGAAAGCGATCGCCTCGAGCTGTCGCTGGACGTCATCGAGGCGGCCTACAGCGACGCCTCGCTCGCCGGCTGGCAGGGCTTCGGCATCGTCGTGCAGGCCTACCAGAAGCGCGCGCCGTTCGTGATCGACTGGATCGCGGCGCTTGCACGCCTGCACGGACGCCGCATCCCGGTACGCCTGGTCAAGGGCGCGTACTGGGACAGCGAGGTCAAGCGCGCCCAGGTCGAAGGCCTCCCCGGCTATCCGGTCTTCACCCGCAAGCCCAATACCGACGTCAGCTATCTGGCCAATGCGCGCCGGCTGCTCGCGGCCACGGATGCGATCTATCCCATGTTCGCCACCCACAACGCGCACACCATCGCGGCGGTGCACAGGCTGGCGCTGGCGATGCATCCGGGCGCGGCCCCGCGTGGCGCCAAGCCCTACGAATTCCAGAAGCTGCACGGCATGGGCGACGACCTCTACGCCGAGGTCATTCCGGCCGACCGCCTCGACGTGCCCTGCCGGGTCTATGCGCCGGTCGGCTCGCACGAGGACCTGCTGCCCTATCTGGTGCGTCGCCTGCTCGAGAACGGCGCGAACTCCAGCTTCGTCAACCGGATCAGCGACGAGGACGTCGCCATCGACGACCTGATCCGCGATCCGGTCGAGGTGGTCGCCGGTTTCGAATCCATTCCCCATCCCCGCATTCCGCTGCCGGTCGACCTGTATCGCAGCCAGTCCCAAGACAGGAGCAACTCCATGGGCGTCAACCTCGCCAACGATGCCCAACTCGCCACGCTTGCCGAGCAGATCCAGGCCGCCACCGGCCCCTGGACCGCCGGTCCGCTGGTGCCGGGCGCGACCGGCGGCGGCGACACCATCGAGGTCACCAGCCCGGCCGACCGCCGCGTTCGCGTGGGCCAGTGGCAGTCCGCCGACAGCGCGACCGTCGAACAGGCGCTGCGCAACGCGACCGATGCGCATGCCGGATGGAATGCCGTACCCGCGGCATCGCGTGCGGCGATCCTCGAGCACGCCGCCGACATGATGGAAGCGCGCACCGCCGAGTTCATCGCCATGTGCACGCGCGAAGCCGGCAAGACCATTCCCGATGGCGTGGCGGAAGTGCGCGAGGCGGTGGACTTCCTGCGCTACTACGCCGGCGAGGCGAGGCGCCTGTTCGTCGTCGAGGCGCTGCCCGGCCCGACCGGCGAATCCAACAGCCTGCAGCTGTCGGGCCGCGGCGTATTCGTGTGCATCAGCCCCTGGAACTTCCCGCTGGCGATCTTCGCCGGCCAGATCGCCGCGGCGCTCGCCGCCGGCAATACCGTCATCGCCAAGGCCGCCGAGCAGACCACGCTGATCGGCCATGTCGCGGTCAAGCTGCTGCACGAAGCCGGCATTCCGAAGGACGTGCTGCAGTACGTGCCCGGCGACGGCGCGACGGTCGGCGCGGCCCTGACCAGCGATCCGCGCGTCGCCGGCGTGGTGTTCACCGGCTCCAACGCCACCGCGCTGGCGATCAACCGCGCCCTCGCCGCGCGCGATGGCGCGATCGGCACGCTGATCGCCGAAACCGGCGGCCAGAATGCACTGATCGCCGATTCCTCGGCGCTGCCCGAGCAGCTGGTCAAGGACGCGCTGGCATCGGCGTTCACCTCGGCCGGCCAGCGCTGTTCCGCGGCGCGCGTGCTGTTCGTGCAGGACGACATCGCCGACAAGGTGATCGGCATGCTCGCCGGTGCGATGCAGGAGCTCACCGTCGGCGATCCGGCCCTGCTGTCGACCGATGTCGGCCCGGTGATCGATGCCGACGCGCTGCGGATGCTCGACGCCCACGCCGAGCGCATGGCCCGCGAAGCGCGCCTGATCGCGACCACGCCGCTCGGACCGGAAACCGCCCACGGCACCTTCTTCGCGCCGCGCGCCTGGGAGCTGCAGTCGCTGTCGCAGCTCCAGCGCGAGAACTTCGGCCCGGCCTTGCACCTGGTCCGCTGGAAGGCCGATCAGCTCGACGCGGTCATCGAGGCGATCAACAACACCGGCTACGGCCTGACCCTCGGCATCCACTCGCGCATCGACGAGACGGTCGAGAAGATCGCGGCGCGCGCGCGGGTCGGCAACGTCTACGTCAACCGCAACCAGATCGGCGCCGTGGTCGGCGTGCAGCCGTTCGGCGGCCAGCGCCTGTCGGGCACCGGCCCCAAGGCCGGCGGCTCGCACTACCTGCCGCGCTTCACCACCGAGAAGACGGTGACCATCAACACGACCGCCGCCGGTGGCAACGCCTCGCTGCTGACGCTGGGCGAGTAACCGGAGCAACGAAGCAGGGCTTCGTGCGCGAATGAACGCCCGCCATGCTCTGGCGGCCCGGAACGGGTGAGCACGCCGACGCGGCGACGCTTCGGCGGCTGACGATGGTCATCGCGGCCGGGCCGGTGGATGGCTCCGTGCAAACCGACGTGCAACTCGGCTGGATATTCCGGGGTTTCCTGCGCGGAAGCGGTTGATTGCGCGAATGGCGCGCCGTTGCGGCGTGGGTGGCGGGCGCCCTCACCCCAACCCCTCTCCCGGAGGGAGAGGGGCTCCAGGCAGCGCCAACTGGAGGGCCGGTTGATGGTGCCGCGCAAACCGACGTGCAAACTCGGCTGGACATTCGGGGGTTCCTGCGCGGACGCGGTTGATTGCGCGAGTGGCGTGCCGTTGCGGCGTGGTGGCGGGTGCCCTCACCCCAACCCCTCTCCCGGAGGGAGAGGGGCTCCAGACGGTGCCAACTGGAGGGA
>Ga0233372_1000127_pt1 | contig 34899 bp, 50 predicted proteins | sample ElkDunMinimDraft_4_FD_191538 | JGI IMG/M metagenome (GOLD analysis project Ga0233372, IMG submission 191538) | Fecal eukaryotic communites from dung pellets of Tule Elk in California, USA - Elk Dung D8 | ecosystem: Host-associated > Mammals > Digestive system > Large intestine > Fecal | place... | reverse complement strand
ATATGAAACGTTTCACGGCCATTTTTCATAACTTTTTTGGACCCTTTAGTACAAATATTAGGGTGACGTTAGTGGTTAATCGAAACTACATTTCCTGATAATGGAAACCATGTAATCTGGTTTTCAATACTATATTTCCAGTTTTTTCCTTCTCCCCTCTTATAGAGAGGGGAGAAGTGAGTGTTAATATTGAAATGGATTAGCTCCGTTAAAATTAACAGTTAAGTTACCAGTGTTATTTTCGACGCGCAAAAGAAGTTGTAAATTGTTATTAATAATTCGCATTGTAATATTTGCGGGACTAAGTGTAGGTGCTGTGAAATTTTGCACAAGATTAGTTATATTATTACTTGTAGCCGTCCCATAAATTTTCACTTCGCCATAATAGCTATCAGCACCACTTGCGGCAATCATAAGCGATATTCCAAACGCCCCAAAGTTAGATGTGGCCGTTGTAATAGGAATATCATAACTACTATTAGCAAAAGTAATATGCGAACATATGTCACCGCATTTAGTCCATGGAATAGAAATCGTTGTACCGTCTTTATTAAGAGTGCGAAAGTAAATACTCCCATTCGGAGCAGTGGTAGAAACAGCAAATTGAATGTTATAGTTCGTGCTAACTCGTAATGTATAAATAAAGAAGCGTCTGCCATCAGGGCTATTTTCAATTGTGCTTAACATTGATGTACTATTAGACATCAGTAAATTAGCGTCTAAAATATCGTCTCTAAGACTATTACTAATCATAGCCCAATCAGTAGTGGCAACTCCATTTTTACACATTCTGTAAGCTACTTTAGGCAAATGCGTACTATTGCCAACGATAGCTAACTGCAACCAATAACCGTTATCAACAGGGATATTTTTAACATACCAAGTCTCATTATTAGTTGGAGTGTCGAACCATAGTCCGCTTTTACATACAACAGTACCCCAATGGTCAGTAGTTTTAGCCACAATGCCTCTATTTTCAGGGTCAATTGTTAAATCAGTATAATTACCCGGAACAATATCTTCATAATACCCATAAGGCAATATAGCATTCCAATTACTTTGTGCAACATTATCAAGAATAGTCCTGCTAAAGATAATTCCGGGCATATTCCAAGCGTTAGCCAATTGCCACAGGCCAGCAGAGCCATGTCGTAGATTGAACAGTTCAAAGCTACCGCTAATTTTAGGCGGCGCATTAACAAGACTTTTAGTTGCAACAGTAGAGCGGCTGAACATATGGGGCATATTGGATACTGTTAAATCTTCCCCTCCTTTAAATTCCCAATCGCTTATATCATAAGCATTATCGGCAATAAAAGAAGCACGCCCAAAGCTAAAGAATCTGCCATCAGTCATAAAATAAAGCGTGTTATTATAAAGGCAAGCGCACTCACTTTCAAGGTTAATTCCAGTTTTAATAATGGAAGTACCACAATGCGTACCATCAAACAGAAACTTAGTAATAATCCAGTAATATGCACCTTCGCCACTATAATTAAAGTTCGCTGTCATAACATGGTAATAGTCATATCCATCTGTGAATGATGTTTGATTAAACAAGTAATCATTACTTACACCACGATTACCCCAAATATCATCAGCAGTAATTCTTTTACTTGCAGTAAATTCTCTTACTTTATTAAAGTTAGCGTCCAGAACTTCGCACATGGACGAGTTATGAACAAACCAATATCCATTGATATAACTAATACTGTGAGAGACAGTTACACCTGTAATGTATATTTTTTCAAAACTCCTGCTTGTTAAGTTATAAGAGCAACCCACATTAAGCGGCTCGCCAATCCAGCCGGGTAGCAGTTGGCCAGTCTCCTCATCAGCACCCAATTCACCACTAACAATAATAATTCTATTATTAACAGGGTCATAGTCACAGTCATTACAATGTCCGCCCATAAAGTCGAATACGTGATTATCCGGGTCGGCCATTGCGCCAGCTATATTAAAGTCAAGCCCTGTTGTAATCATTCTTGAATGTCCGTCATTACTCGCTTGTGACAAGAAAATATATGCGACATCATTTACTATACACATACTTTGCAATCGCCACGGGTATGTCGTGCCATCTTTTGTATAATTTCCAAGTATAGGTGTTCTATATCCAAAGTTAATTAATGAGTATTTGTCAATATGCGGTTTTAAAAGTTTATCGCCAATCGCTTTTGCGTCTCCCGGTGCACCGGCAACGGTTAAAGTATCATCAACAGCCAGATGATAAGTCCAAGTCCAGCTACCAGCAGTACCTTCGTTATTTCCAAAAGCCATATTGCCATTAACATCATTAATAGTGGCTTTTAAATTTCCGGTTCCGTCACCATATAAGCACACAAATCCAATTGAAAATTTTGTATAATCAAGACCGGTTGCGTTAATGCCATTAGTATAGAAATAAAAGCCACTCTCTGTAAGTGAATCAATATTATATCTTCTGTTGGTAAAAGTATTTCTATAAATAAAAGTCAGTCCGTTAATATCATAAACCATTCCACTATCTACACGTTGACTTCCATTCCAAATATAAATATGCCCATTCGTAGTCAAAACATAATTCTTAGTGGGGTCAGTCATTTTATTTACAGCGTCCACAAACACAGGCGCGGAGTATGCCTGTGCGATAGGCGCGACAATTCCGGCTATAGTTCCATCGACAACCATACGGTCAAGTTTATCGTCAATTTCATTCTGCACGTCAAGATTATCAAAATAATCATTGACATAGCCCTGCAACTGGTCATAAGCCTGTCTCAGGGCGTCAACATTGGTTTCCGTCGCGCTAAGGTCAGTAATAACCTTATTAAGATAGTCCGTTACTTTGCACAGAACCTCATAGTAACTCAAACTATCATCATACACAAGCGGGATAACCGATTGCGCCCACCATTTGAAAGCTCCTACTCCCGTATAGTCGGCGAAATCGGGCGTAAAATCTACACTCAATTGCACCGCCTCTTTCATTGTTTGATTGTTAGCCGTTCCCGTTTAGGCAAAGCCCAACAGCTAACGCAATCTCTCATGCAGAATAATTAACCAGTTCCGTTGTCAAAATCAGTCCTCGCGCATTAACATTGTACACAGTTCCGTTTACAATTTCAGGTTCATCATCGGATTGAATAACAATCCCTCCATCGGTCAAAGAAGAATACCATTTAATATTTGTGCTACCATCAATTTTAACAGTAGGAAAAGTAATATCATTTCCTGTACTTGTAGTACCACTGCCTTTGCTTACAGCGTAAAACTCACAGTCAACATCGGGCGTATATTCGCACCTCACAAAAGACTGTGAACTTGCCGCCACCCTTTTAAGCACGGTAGGGCTTGCCATTTCGCCCGTCCATGCAATAAAAGCTGGAAAATCAGAGTTACCGTTTGCCATAGGTCCGCAGAAAATCTCATACGTTTTTCCTGCAGACATCGTCCCATGCACCCTGCCATATCCGGCGTTATAAGTCTGCGTAATAGCACCGCTTCCGGTATAGGTCACATAGAAATGGTCTTTATCCAGTGTCAGTCCAGAACCGCCGTTCTGTTCAATGGAAATATTATCCACACTCAATCCGGGATTCAAGACATTAGCTTCCAGAGGGGACAGTTTGAATTTAGGTCCAGAGACATTCGCGGCCACACTCAAGCTACCCTTCATTTCCCATATATTATAATACGGGGAACAGGCCATTGTCAAGGCCAGATTTTCCGCGTTAATCAGCGTCGGATTCACTACATTGTCGCTATCATCAAAGATAGTCAAAGTCGGTGTTACCACTTCAATCCCCGGCAAAAATTTATCTACCCGGATTCTCAAAGTGGTATAGCTCTCTGCGGTCAATCCCGTATCCCTCTGGTTAATCAACAGGAAATCCAACAGAGACGCTTTCTGCGCTTGGTTCAATTCAGAGAAAACCAATATTCCACCTCCTTACCACACCTGCATAAATAGCGGTTCAAGCCTCTTAATAATCTCCATATCAATATTAAGAAGCGTCCCCCTAAATTCCTCCAACAGCTTCGAGTAGGACGCGCCGCCCTGTTTCCCACTCACGCGCTGTATCCATTCATCTGTCCCGTACACACTTCCACTTTCTGCTGTGGTCCTCTCACCGGCCCTATTACTCGCTTCCAGTCTATTAATATTCTCATCTTCCGTTTCATTCCCTGTTGTTTCTGTTTCCTCATTTCTGGTTCGGTCAATATCACCGCTTGTGCTAATATCTCCTTCTTTTTCTTTATCCTGCGTGTGGCTATCCGTCTGCGTACCGTCCGTCATTTCATGTTCGGTTCTGGAATTAGCACCGCTTCCAGTCTCGACGACATTCCCCGTCTCGCTCTGCGTTCCGTTACTGACAGAACCGCTAACGGAATGTTCTGTTCCCATATCTTCACTTTTTGTAGTTCCGCTTTGGCTTGCGGTGTTAAGACTATCAGTTTTTGTGCTATCATTTGCGATAGAGGATGAATTACTATTTCCATAATTCCGCTGTGCGGTAGTAAGATAATCCCCAACTCCTGTAGAAGTCCCCATAGGCGCGCTTGCCATAGCACTTAATCCGCCCTGTGGGGTATCACTAAATAATTGCCAGTTATCGTCATTCGTAAAAGCGTTACTATTACTATCGCTTTCAGTTGTGGTCTTGTTAGTTCCTGTACTCTGTGAATTATTAATAGTATTACTCTGATTGTTACTATTGCTATCAGCCACGGTATTAGTCGCCGCCGTAGACTTGCTTCCGCTCTCACTCGCTGTTTCCCTTCTATTACTATCATTGCTTTGTCCAGTAAGATTACGCGCTCCGGTCCGGGTAGAACTATCATTACCCGTTACAGTCTCGCTTCCAGTTTCATGCCTGTTATCTGTCCTGTCTTCGTGGTCCTCTCCACTTGTATTAATAGTCCCTGTCTTAGCACTTGTCCGGTTTCGTGAATTTTCACTGCTAACAGTCCGGTTTTCCTTATCATTTTCACTACCAGTCTTATCACTCTTTTCACTCCTGCTTCCGGCCCTACTCGTAGTCAAATCGACATCCCAAAAGGGATTAAATTTAAGCGTCTCTGTTTCATACAGCTTATTATAATACGGCATAATCTCCCGTAACTTTGTCCCCATTTTCAGCTTCCATAAACCAACGGTTTCAAAGCCAATCTCTCTTGTATAGAAATGCTCCAAAATCTTTTTATTCAGGCCATGTCTATACTCACTTGAAAACAGGGGGTAATATGGTAACACGTTATCAGCGGCAATTTCCAGAACAGCGTCAACATCCGTCTGTCCTTTCCGTTCACCGCCAGCCGCCATTTCACAAATGGTTCTAACTTCGGTAGTATACTTAGCCACCGTTTTCACCTCCATACGCTTCTCTACCGTCTTTTCTATGGACATCTTGCGTTTCAGTGCTATCCTGTTCCAAGGTTTGAATGTCCTCGTTATAGCTAACTTTAACGTTAAGTCCAAACATCTTGTTAATCTCATCTGCGGCGTTTTGTCTTGCGTTCAATCTACTGTACCTACTTGCGATAGTTCCGCCCTGATTCCTTAAAACCTCATCAACAATCTGACGTTCCTTTTTAACAATATTAACATTACTAATTCCAAGATAGGTAAGTGCTTCGTTCCAATATTGCGTTTTTAGTTGGTAAATCTTATCTGAGATATATGGCGCGTCAGTTTTTAGAACAGTAAATTTAACATTCTGCAAACCGCTGGTCCCGTAAATAACAGGTTCATTACCATCATACTTTTTATAAACCTGTTTAACCGTAAGCCTTTCGCCCTCATCGCACAGAATCAATACCGGAGTTTTCTGCGCTCTTGTATTGACATCAACAGTTCTATCCAGTTCATACAATCGCCTTGCGAACTGCTCAACATCCAGTACGCTATTTGTATGAATCATATTATTCCAAATCAAAACACTGTCCGTCTCATTCAGCGTTCGATTATAACCATTAGCCGCATATGCGGTTCTGGTCACGGGAATCCCGTACACATTCAGCGGTCCACCGCTCGCGCACCGCAAGGCCAAGTGTCCAATGGTTTCATCTTTAAAGAAAACGGCCTTACCGTCTCCAAAGAGGCACAGTTCCAGATACCGCTTGTCGATAGTATCCGGCAATCCTTCCCAATTGAACATTGATATGCTCAACTCAACAAGTCTGTTGTAGTATTGCATAAAGCCATAGTTATTCAGAGTACGGCTTTCCCAAAAGTTCCTATCTTTCAGGCGTGGCATTCAATACCTCCATACTCATATCACATACCCTTCAACTTGAACATCGTTAAAGAGTTGCGTATAAATAACTTCTGTATCCTGCTGTCCATTAACTGCTTTGTTTGGAGTAATCTCCAAAACGTCCGTGTCATAGCCAAGTAATTCCGCGTCGTTTAAATCCACGTTATCAAGCGGCCTGTTCTCCACGGCATAATTTCCGACAAGATGATAACTCAATCCGTACTCCAACGTAAAGAACGTAATTCCGTTATCAAAGATAGCTTTAATCTGATTAGCGGTTTCAGCGTTACAGCTATTAGCAGTAAGCGAACAACCATTAGTTTTTACATAGGTAAAAGATGTCCGATTAACTAATGACGGTGTTTTCAACTCCATGACCCTGTATCCATATCTATCAAAAAACTCATCAACTCTCTTAGCGAAACTGTTAGTCAAATGATGAAAATATGGTTTCCATCCAAGATACCCATTAGCCGCGTCAATCATGTTAGCGTTTCCGCCAAAATATTTATTAGGCAGATTTTTAGCCATTCTGAAAGAATCATATCTATAAGCCAAGTTAATTCCCATATGAACGCCACTACCAACCGCACCTAAAATTCCGCTTCCACTCATATGCGCCGGAGTAACTTTCGTGTACGATTCGCCTGTGGGCAATAAACTCTTGCCAATTTTTTCCTGTTGCCAACCTCCGGTCAAACTTCCGGTGATACCAAGAATCCCGCCAAGTACATCGCTTGTAATGCCAATAGCCTGTTGTCCAATATTATTTGCAAGCCACGCTTTATAGCTGTCAATATTCCAACTTACCACGGGGAAGTCCCCGACAACCAATCTTTTCCGTCTATTATATCTATTCCCATCATAATATTCCGGGTACAATTCTGCCATAGGGGGCAATCCCGCGCAGAACCTTGTAAAGAACTTTACGTTCCGTCTCGAAATCGGAGTGTAATCATCTCCAATATCTTCCGTCGTAATCTCATTCCCGGACGGCTGGAATAGCCTAATATCAAAAATCTGCTCGTCTCCATTGTTCTGTAAAATGGAAAGATAGCAGTATGGATAACAGCATAATTTATTGTTTCGATAATGATGTTTATTAACCCAAGAGGTAGCCAGATTTTCAGCGTTAAGTGCGTCACTGACAACAGGCGTATAATAGAAGTTAGCGTCGCTTCCAGTTAATTGGTCTCCAAAGAAAGACGGAATCATATACATTCCAATAATACCTTCGCTCTTATCTCCGGTGGCGGGGTCAGTAGCATAAAGAAGAAAATCGACAATCTCGCTTCCAGTTTTAAAGAATTGTAAACTTGCACCCTGATAAACGCCGTTATACCAACCACCCATAAATCTATCATGGGTTTTATCAAATGTCGCACCTACTAACACACCCTGATTTGTGTCCCCTAAATGGCCAAAGCTTAAATCTATACCGTTAATCTCGTAATCATCAACTTCAATATCTTCCGGCAAGTAATGTTTAAAAAGGGAATCATCCGCAACGTGTTCCCTCTCAACAATACAAGGGTTAAGCGTATAGCTAAACATATAAGTCTGCATAATGTCAATCTGATATTGAATTAGAGAGGTGTTTTCATTGATATATTCAGCATTAGTAATAAAAGCAAATACCCAGTTCAATCCTTCGCCATTCCGAAAGGCCAGATAATTAAGTGTTCGCGCTGTCTGGTACTTAATCTGTATCTTCATCCAGCCTCTTTCTTGCCTCTGGTACATTTGCCTTGTTAATTTGTACCTTGTAAAATATCTGTTCCCGTCAACATAAACAGCACTACCCAAAATAAATCTGTATTGCGCGGACAATGATTCAAAATGGATAGTATAATCATAGTCAACAGGGAACGGCAAGCCAGCCATGACGATAATGTCAGTTTGTGGGGAAATTTCGGCCACGCTCATACCCCCGTTTCAATGTTACCTTCCCTGTTTCCAAGGTCCGCTTTACATCAATAATCCTTTGATTTCTGCTTCCCCGAAAAACAAGGCCCAAATCTTTTTCGGCCTCAATAAAAGGGCCGTCCACAAGAACATCAACAAAGCGCAAGAGCGGATTGTCAAGGCCCAATTCTTCAATCTGAAATCCGGTCCACGCCCAAACATTCTTTTTCACCTTCGGCAAGAAATTCAGTAACGTCGTCTGGTTTTCCGGTTCAAAGGGTTCACCGCCCAAGACGCTAAAGCCGTTAATAAAACCAGCGTCAATCATAGAAAGCAGTTGCCGCTCTGTCTCCGCAGTAAACGGTCTCCCACAATCAAACTCCCACGCCAGAGAATTAAAGCAGTGTAAACAATGTCTCCGGCAACCGGAAACGAACAGGGACACTCTCACGCCGGGTCCGTTGGCAATGTCATATGGTTTGATTTCGGCGTAATTCATACCGCAAACCTCCGGTTCAATTCCACCCATACCGGCAAGCCCAAGGGCCAAATCAAACTCCGGGTCAAGGGTTCGGGCGTATGCCAGTGTCATTCGGTTTCTTGATTTCATTGCAACTCGCACGCCGGGTCCGTTGGCAATGTCATATGCTTTGATTTCGGGCGTATGCCAGTGTCATTCAGTTTCTTGATTTCATTGCAACTCTCACGCCGGGTCCGTTGGCAATGTTGTATGCTTTGATTTCGGGCGTATGCCAACCTCTCACGGGTACTCGCACGGCATACCCGGTCCGTTTGGGGAAGCATAAGCAAATCCCGCCCCGATTCCTTTCTGTGCGTCCCGGAAAACAGGCGAACGCATTTCTTTTTGACTTTCCCGCAATCCATAGGCAACGCACGATTGGACTTCTGCTTCGCGTTCCTCTGTCGTCTTTGTCTCCCCATCCCTCACGCCGAATTGAAATTTCGTTTCCGTTTGGAGGTCCGTTTCCGTTCGCGTATTCGTGTCCGTTCGCGTATCCGTATCAGGCGGCGTATCATTGTCTACCTGCGTTACACTTTCTCCCCGTTCCTCATTATCTCCCCGCGTTACGTTTTCTCCCCGCGCCTCATTGTCTCTCCGCTCCCCTGTCTCTGACGCGGCCTTGTCCTTATCCTTACTTACCCCGGCGAACTTCCCTTCGTTTTCCATCCGTGCAATCTCATACCCGCACGCGACATACCCCACCGCGTCAATGAAACTGTCCTCCTTAAAATGTCCGCTCTTAATCCGGGCGATTTTAAGCAAGGCCATCATCATAGCCACGTCATGCGGGGCAAGTGTCAAGCCCAAATAAGCCTCCCACAGTTCCCTAATCTGCTGGAAGCTGTCTTCCGGCGAACCGTATTCCTGTTCCCGGCTTTGACACACAACCCTCATTGCTTCTCTCAGGCAAATTTCCCTGTAAGTCATAATGTCTCCTTTTCATAGTCAGCGTCAGAGGGGGTAAGCCGGTAGGAGACGACACCTCTTACCCCCTCCAACTCCAACTCACCATCAGCGACGCATAAGCGTGGCAACAAACAAGATATAGCCAGCTCGAGAGTTGCAAGAAACTTAGATTCGCTAACCGCCAATCAACTCCCACAACATCACATGGCATACGGGCCTCAATCGTCCGTAGAGCGGATACGCACGTTTGACAATTCCCAATTTGCCGCGCTTAGGGCCTTGCGCCTTTTACTTGCCCTAAACTGATACCTTAATTGTTGCTTACGCCGCTAACGGTAATCGTACCGTAAGCGGATTTTGTGCTGTCATAGGTGGAAGTTGCGGTAATCTTATTGGATGCGTGACTTGCCGTGCTTTTGACAGTGACAACGCCGTGCGCGTCAATGATAACGTCGTTCGGGTACTGTGCGCTCCATGTGACGGACTGCGGGGCAAAGTTGGCTGTGGCAACGGTTGCGGTGAAAGTAACGGACTGTCCCGCTGTTACTGTTACGGCGGACGGCGCAACTGTTACGCTGGTAATAGACGGCGTGCCGGGGACGAATACGGCGGCATTGGCAAAGGGGGAAGCAGAGAACGTTTTCCACGCATGGAGGAAATAGTTCCAGTACAGGCCTTCGCTGTTGTGCTGTTCCTCCATCTGCAACAGGTTGTCGAAAATGACAAACCATTGTTTGTCCACCAGAACAGCGGGAATAGCTTTCAAGGCCGTAATCTGCGCGCTGGTCAAAGGTGTGTAGGTGGAATCATTCTCGAACAGCTTCGCAAGGCGTTCCGTATCCAGTTCGCCGAAACTGTCCACCATGATACGGTGGCCCATGAAGTCCGCCTTGTCCATGTTGAACGCCGCCGCAAGAACTTCGACATCCATTACCGCGTCAAACTCCGCCGTGGTAATGATATACTGTTCGTCCTTTGTGCTGGAATTGGAGACACCGGCCAGATTGTAGTTAGTCCCCAAAAATTCCATCGCGTTCGACGTGGCTTTGATAGTGGACACAATGGGTTTCATGTTCGCCGTGGTCACGGTCGGGACGGTAATCGGGGTCAGTTGCCCGTTCAGGATGTTCCGGGCAATCAGGTATTTCATTGTAAGGAACTCATCGTAATTCAGGCCGGTATACATGGCCTTGATGATTTGGCTGATAAGGTCAGTCACGCCCTCAATGGCCAGAAATGCGTGTTGCAACTGTTCCCGCGAAACTGTCTGTTTGTAGAATTTCTGCCAGTTCACGACATGGAACGCGGCGCGGACATCGGGGATTTGACGGGCAAAGACATTCGTTGCCGCAGTCGCCGGGTCAAACTGGAAGGGCCGGGCGATATTGACAAAGACATCTTCGATAGTCTCGCCCATTTCCAGCGTCCCGCGCTTGAAAACCGCCCACGGGTTCTCGTAGGTTTTGCTTTCGATGATTACTTTGCCGATTCTGTTTACCAGCGCATTCAGAAACTCATTCTGCAACGCCGGGTACAGCATAATGACTGCTCCGATAGTACGGACGCTGTCAGCGTCTACCGCCACAGGAACATAGTCCTTATAGTTGGTAGAGGCGCTATTGCGAATAGCATTCAGAATGTCAACAGACGCGGCATTCAGTTTGCTCATAGACGGAACAACGGGCATTTCGCTCACCTCTCAAATGATATTAGTGGGAGAACAAATCGCCAATAGTGATAGTCTCCGCAGTCGGGCCCTCTTTTTTCTCCGTGGGTCTTACGCCGGGATTCGCGGGGTCAAACGGGAAACCCTCTGCCGTAATCTCGCCGAAAGTTCCACTCTGGAAACGGGCCATATATTTCTTTCTCCACGCTTCGTCATTTGCTTTGAACTTTTCCTCCCAGTTCTCCGCGTCTTTCTGCGCCGCCTGTTTCATCGCCGTGTAAGTGTCTACGGCATTCTCGAAATCTTGAATATCCTCTTCGCTGTCCCCGCCAAAGCGGCGTTTCAGCATTTCATAGTAGGCGCTTTCATCCAGTACAGCCATAATCACAGTCTCCTTTTCCCAATCATAATAAATCCCTTTGTCCGCTTCTTAATCGCAAAGTAATCGGGATACGGCGGGTCCGTTTCCTCTTCTGGTCCGGTTTCTTCGCCCGGATTTTCCGGGGGTTCTGGTTCTGGTCCCGGTTCGTTTCCCGGTTCATCCTCCGGCTCTTCCGGTTTCGGGGGCGTATTGGATGAAGCGTAATTGACGAACTTGTTATACCAGTACCGCGCCGCGTTAATGCGCCTTCGCAATAACAGAGGGATTTTTGTTCCTCTTTGATAGCCCGGCCTTTCGTAGCAGATAACAAACGCTTCCGCAAGACGTTCCGGGGTATCCTTTGAATTGCGAAAGTCATTCCAAGTCATGCCTGTAAATCTTTCGCCGTTTGCGTATCTGGTTGTAAATGCTTTTGTAGAGTACCACTGCTGATAAGGACCGCTTCCGGTAGTTTGATTCATAAGTACGATTTGGGCGAAACCATCAGAGGCACGCCCTGTTTGATTGGAGTAGTTAGGGGCGTAGTAATCGTTAGCCTGTGCGATAGGATTGTCAAGATAGCCACTTGCCGGGGTCCACTGGACAAGGCCATAGCCGGGGCCACTGCTGTTAAATCTTTTGTCACTGCCTTGTGGGAGAATATTATCGCTCTCCCATTGCCACGGGTTATAACTACTTTCAGCGTCAATATTGCCAAGTAAAGCGCAGATAGCATTCAGCGTCCATCCGTTAGGTGTTGCGTCAGATACCGCGCTTCTTAACATATGATAAATACGGCAAGCGTTATTCCACGCTTCATTAGATTCCATAGCGTAGCCGCCTGTGCGTTTGGCTTGCCACTCACCGTCCGGGATAGCGTCTAATGCGGGGTCCGTAATGTCTCCGGGGTCCGGCATAGTATCAGGGGAATCATTGTAAATAAAGCCCATGAAGCCGTAATGTCGGCCATTCTTTAACATCCAAGACATACGATATTGATTACTTGCATAGACGGTAGCCGTCCAGAAATAAGTGCCTTGCCACGCGGAATTACTACAGATGATTCCTCCGTCAGAGGCAAATCCTTCCACAACCGCGACATGTCCGGCGAACAGGTTCGGAGATTCAGTGTCCTTCCAAACCATGATTGCGCCAAGGCGCGGCGTTTGTCCACGGTCAAAGGACGTTGCCTGTTCAAACCATTTACCGGCATTGCCAACAGGGAGATTTGCGAACGCACCGCGAATTTCCGCGTAACGCCCGTATGCGTAACAGGTGCAGTTAGGCAACCCGTATCCAGCGTCATAGAGCGGATTCTGCTTACTGTACCACCATGGATTGTTTACCATGTTCGCGTCGGTAAGACGGGGCGTAAATGCCATAACTGCACCTTCTTTTTTATTGCGGTTCGCCAGAATAGAGGTAACGCCCGGAGTTGATGTTCGGGCCGGAAACGCGCAAATCTGTGATTGCCGGAGTACCACTTGTAACTGTGCCGGGAACTAAGACACCGTTAAAGAACACGGAATAACCGGTTTCAGACAGAACACGGGCCAAGCTGTTGACTTCGCCTTTCGCTATGTTAATCCATGTTGTATCACCATCTGCAATCGCCTTATTGTAATCTTTAACAGACGCGGCGTAATGATAAATAATGGATTGTTCAAGCGATTTGGGAGGCGTAGTAATCATAACGCTTTCCCTCCGTGCCTGTAACTGCGCGTCTTGTTAAACTCCATCTTTTCCATGACGCACTTAAACAGGTCAATGTCAGCTTCGCCGCAGTAGTCCATGATACGGATAATCACGTCCGCCAGTTCGTAGGCGATTCCTTCCGGCTTTACGCCAGCGGGAATGTCCTCAAAGTCGCTGTGTTCTCCGCTCTCATCGACATAGTACCGGGCCGGTTTCCGGTTGCGGTATTCTTCCACGGCCTCCGAAATCTCACAGGTAAACAACGCGGCGTATTCGCCAAACGTCCGCTGTTCATCATGCCAGCCATGCTCTTTAGCTGTCTTATAGGCCGCGTCCTGTAATGCTTTGAATGTCGCCAGCGTCCCCATCCTCTAACGCCTCCTTTTTACGCTGTAGCTTTCGCAGATACGGTGAGAGGATTTTCCGTAATTCTTCATTCACCTCACAGAGATTTTCCAGAATGGAAATGATTTCTGTAATAAGAATGTAGAGCGCAAGCCACGGGAAAACGTTCATGTCAAAATCCAATCCAACATAGCCTGTTGCATGGTCCAGAAGCAGTCCGCCAGACAGGATAATGATTTCCGTCATTTTGTGATAAAGCCCCTCGCGTAATGACGTGGAATTGATTTCCTTCAAGTACCCCGCTTTCAGGAAACCGGTGATAATGTCAAATGCAATCCCAATCAGGGCCATTATCAGCATTTTGCCATCCATCGGTCACTCCTCCCATCGGATGAATTGTATCACATTTCTTGACAGATTGCAATACCCCTGTTATAATTATTCTGCCCTGTTTTATGGGTAGAATAACACTATAGCTAAAATTCTAAACAAGGGAACGTGATAACAATGACACCGGAATACTATGACGGGACAAAACTTCTCTCGCTCTCCGACATTAACGGAAACAAGCCGGAAATTTATCTCTGTACCACGAACAGAACAGGCGGTAAGACAACCTATTTCAATCGCCTCTGCGTCAATCACTTCATGAAATCCAAGTCACAGTTCATGTTACTGGTCCGGTGGGACTATGAGTTGGATGACATGGCGGACAAGTTCTTCAAAGATATTCAGGGCCTGTTCTTCCCCATGCACATTATGAGGTCCAAGCGGAAAGCCAAGGGCGTGTACACCGAATTGGAAATCTCTGTCCGGGATAGCGATGTTTGGGAAACTTGCGGGTATGCGGTTTCTCTCAACAAGGCCGACGCTGTTAAGAAAGTATCCCATGTCTTTAATCGCGTCGAACGGATGTTAATGGATGAGTTTCAGAGTGAAACCAACCATTATTGCACGGATGAGATTTCCAAACTGCTCTCTATCCATACCAGTGTAGCCCGTGGCAACGGGAAACAAATCCGTTATGTTCCGCTCTATATGCTCTCCAACGCGGTAAGTATTCTCAATCCCTATTACGTTGCTTTGGGTATCTCCAACCGGCTTAATTCGGAAACCAAGTTTCTGCGTGGCGACGGGTTTGTACTCGAACAGGGCTATGTCGCAAGCGCGGCCCAAGCGCAAAGAGAAAGCGGTTTTAACCGGGCGTTTTCCTCTACGAATTACGTTGCCTATGCTTCCGAAAATGTCTACCTCTCCGATAACGCCGCGTTTGTCGAAAAGGTCTCCGGCCCTTCCCGCTATCTCGCAACCATCCGTTACAAAGGCGTGGATTTCGCTATCCGTTCTTTTAACGAACAGGGAATTATCTATGTTGATAAGAGCGTGGATTATACCTTCCCTTCCCGTATCTGCGTAACAACGGATGATATGCGCGTTAATTATGTAATGCTTTCCAGTAACATGATGTTCCTGTCTCAAATGAGATTCTACTTTGAGAATGGCGCGTTCCGTTTCCGGGATATGCAGTGCAAAGAAAGCATTCTCGCGGCCCTCTCTTATTAAGTCTATCCTTACACGTTGCTTATGTTGAATGAACACCGGGACTACACGGATGAAAGATTCTGCCGGTGCATTGTCCGGGTTTGTAGCCCGCTTCATAATAGCGTGTATTTGTGATAGTATGAACCCCTCTCGAATTGAGAGGGGTTTACTTTATTCCTCTTTGAGTTTCTCACAAAAGAGAATCAATTCGTCGTACAGTTCCGACGCGGTCTGTCTTTTCTCCGGGGTCAGTTCCGCGTGTTCGACATAGCCGAAACACAGCAGTACCACACGCATGAACGCCGCAATGTCGGGAAGCGTCAGTTTGATTCCTTCCATGTTGTTCGTGATTACGCGCTCCATACCGGTAATCATGTAATCATGAATGTGGTCCGGTTTCACCAACGGCGTGCGTTTCGCTGTGTTACTCTGGATAGCGACATAACCACACATTTGATTCAGTGCGTATTTCATGTCGTCCGCTTTCACTTGCAACCGTTCCGGGGTTTCCACGTTAGGCCAGCGGTCCGGGATTTCCTTAAATAAATCCCCGATTGCGTCAGACGCTTTATCCAAATCCGCCTGTTCGTTCATCGTCCATTCCCGCGTCCTTACGTTATGCAAGAGCGCAAGAATGACGGTGAGAACCTGATACGGATTGTCCTCTAAACGCAAAGCCTGTTCGTACAGACTAAGCGCGGTTTCTTTCACTCCGGTCATTCGCCATTACCTCCTTATGCAGAAACATCAACTCCACGCGAAAGCACGCGGGGCAAAGGTACTGCGTATGCCCTTTCCGGTCCGTTACGCTGTACGCCATGGGATTCTTGCCCAGTTTACTCCGGCATTTCCAGCATTTCATTACATATCCTCCTGATACCCAAGCGGGATTTTGGACGTAAGCCAGATATACAAATCCCTGCACGCTTCCCGATGATTCAGCGTCGGGAAAATCATGTTTACCAGATTGACATGACGGAACGTCCGGCCCATACGGGCAACCATATCCCGCACGTCAATCGTCATGCCCGGACTGAAACTGTAATCACCGGTCCGCAACATGGACGGGCATTCGGCAACGCAAAGTTGCGCGGCTAAATAATTGGCAAACGGCGCGGCGGTAGGGTCCTTCACTTCTTCATGCAGAAGCAGATACATACTCGCAACCGCGTACAGTTGCATGAAATGTTCAATCTCCCGGTTCGGATTCATCCAGACACCCCGCTTTGTAGTCCGCAATGTGATTCCAGAACGCCAGCGGATAGAGGCTAAACGCCTTGCCGCTATTGTTGTAGCTGTCAGTCTCAATCGTAGCGCCCATGTGATAACGGATTGCCATTGCTTCATAGTCCTCCAGCGTCATGAAACGCTGGATAAGGAGGACTGATTTCTCGCCGTGTCCATAGGGGAACTTGTCGTTATACTTGAAACCGTCCACGGTTTTCCAGACAAAGTTACCCCGTGCGTCATGCTTCACTTGCCAATCGTCAGCCGCCCGAATGTCGTCAATGTCGTAGCTCTTGACATTGCGCTGGAAGCTCTCGTACACATTGACTTTACAAAGGTCATGGAACAGAGAGACAATCGCAACGCTCTCCGGCAAGTTCTTATAGTCAGCCGGATTCAGATAATCTTCCGCGAACCGCACAAGATTATTGTGGACATTCAGGCTATGCGCGCACAGGCCGCCCCATTCCGCGCCGTGAAAGCGGGTTGACGCGGGGGCTTTCGGGAAGTCTGTGTTAATCAGCCACTCCATGAGGTCCTTAATACCGGGACGGGTAATCAGCGTGAAAGCCCTGTCCGTAAACTGTTTCCAGTTGTCATGAATTTGGTTAAGGTCCATGATTACACCCCCTTCAATTCCGTACCCGGTTCGCCGAATGTCCTGTACAGTTCCCGCAGAATAACATTGCGGATTTTCGGGAACGTCGCCATGCGATTGATTTCCTGATAAATCCGGTCCCGTACCCACGTCGCGGCAATCGCATTGTGTTTGTCGATTACAACTCTGGTCATTTGTACTTGCACCTCCATTGATTTCTCAGACACGATAAATCACTCTCCGATTATCGCTGTCCACCGTCCACCCCTTTACCGTGTCTCTTACCCATTCCGGCAATTCCGTACACCGCACGGCGAAAATCCTCACCTTCCCCGTGGCCTCCTCAATGACGCTGTATTTGTAATCAGCCGTCAATTGATTCAGGGCCATATCGTCCCGCAGTACCGCACCGGGATAACGAACTTTGCCTTTAGACAAGTTCCTCACCCCAGTTCTCATACGGCGGTTTCAGGTAGTCCGCGCCGGGATAGCTGATTGTGACGATTTGTTCCGCGTCACACACGTTGTCCAACGTGACATCCCGGAGATTCAGCCATGCGAACATTTCCGCCGCAATCCAGACCGCTTCTTCCCTATGGGTCAATTCCCCTGTGGTCCGGTCTACCACCAACAGACGGTATTCGTCATACGTCCTGATTTGTTCCCTTGTCATAGCCGCCTCCTTAGAATAATAAAACCGCTCTCATTGTGAAGTCCGTATCCTCCAAAACAACCCCTCCGGGGATTGCCGTGGGCCTTAATTTGCCGGGTACTACCAACCCGATATTGAAATCCTCTATCGTTCGCGGGGTTTGAATAAAGGACAACTCGCGGGGATTATACTGCGCCTTGTCCTCATCCGTCACCGTATATCCCGGTGTAATACTTTTCACGAAAAGCGTCTTGCATTTCTCCGGCATTCCCGCGCACTTGATGTTGTAAAACGGTTCGCACGGTTCGCGGTCCGATTCATAGACGTGTTCAATATAAGTTTTCTGCCGGACAAACCAGCCAATATCCCACGTCGCTTCCAGCTTCCAGCACAGGAAATTTGTGGGATGTACCTTGATTCCCTGTACTTCGTCCGGGTCCAAATCACAGTGAATACTGTCCGTATCCGCGTAAATAAATCCCGGCTTGTCCGGTCCGTGGAAATTTTTCTGCGCCGCACGAATTGTGAAGTTACGTGCGTAACTTGTCACAGCCGCGCCAACCGGAATGTAGCCCGGTTTCTTTTCGTATTCCTCTACAATACGGAAATGCAAACTTCCATCCGGCTTAATGTCCGCAACCTTGAAAGAACTATCGTCATTCGCCGCGAATTTACCGTAAAGATTATTCAGGAACAGTTTCGCAAGTTCCCTCTGCGCACCCTTGGAGCGGATTTTGATTTCCTTATACTTATTGATATAATCATCAAACAGTCCGCACTCCGCCTCGAACCAGCACCCATCCAGAATTTCGCATTCCGGTAATTCGTAATGCTCTTGCAATAATTTCCAGTCCGTACAAGTCAATGTCAATTCGACAATGGCCTCTTTCTTTACGCCGTCCGCCATGAACCAGCGTTCATACTGTCCTGTCTGCTTATTATATACGTCGGACGTTGTAAGCATTTCCGTACCCCGGTACTGACGCTTGCCCTTAATCTGGATGAAAGGCAACATTCCCGGTTTCAGATAGAACCGTGTCCGTATCCGCACAAAGTAATATCTGTTCGCCAAACGCGCCTCATCGGGGATTTCCTCTTTGAACCAATGCGGTAATCCTACCGGATATACATTGCCTGATTCACCGGACATAACAGACGGATACAAACTGTTTACATCCGCTGTTACCCCATGGCGATAAATCTTAGAGGTCTTTTCAGGAACAGCATAGCACCAACCGCCTTTGTATGCGTGGCGAATATATTCACCCGCATTATCGCTTCCGTAGACGCGCTTCGCCAGTCCTATATCATAGACGTTTGGGAACAATTCGCCCCAAGCCTCTTTGCCTATGATATTCTTGTACTCATCCATACAACAAGAACCAATCGTCAATTTGCTATGGCCCTCATCGTACATAATTTCCAACGCTTCTTTCAGGACATATACATCATTCTTGATGTATGCCATTTCTTCATCGGAAATGTCGCACCCGGCATAGCGATAGCCGGTATATTCCATTTCCAATTTCTTATGCTTCGTCCCGAAAGATTTGCCAATTCGCTTTAATGTGAACGGCAAGAGTTTCAAGCTGTCCCGCAACTCAATAATCTTGCCCTTCTTTGTCACCGCCCGGAGAGTGTACCACTGTCCCATTTCGGAGATAGAATATTTAACCGTTTTCGATTTCATATCCTTTTCCTTAATCCACTCCACAGGACCGTCCTCATCATCCGTCAGTGGCGTATAAGCTTGACTGTAATGTCTGAAACGCAAGAGGTAAGACAGAACGAAATGCCCGTCAAACTTCAAGTTATGGAAGTAACAGATAATGTTCTCTCCCAAGTCCTCAAACGCTGTCCACATTTCGTCAAGGCTATGATAGACCGCTATATTATCCGTATACAATTCGCACACGCAAGCGCTCCAAACTTCTGTATGGTCCTGTCCCTCATACACGGTTGTTTCAAAGTCCCCCGCGTAGAGCTTCCACTTACGAGTACGCGCCATACGATTATCCCACCCCGTAATATTCCGCCGGGTCGAACATATCCATTTGGGAAGCCGTCAGCTTTTGCCCCTCTGTAAAGATTTGGGCAAGATGATTTATCCCGTTTGTCAGTGTTCCGTACCCCTGTGTACTGCCCGGATAGTAGTACATTTCGTCGATATAATAGAAGATTTCATCTTCCATTTCATTCAGGTACTTGATATACGCCTTATATGCTCTGCGCCCTTCGTCCTCTTTGTCGATGAGAATACTATCCAGAAGCCGGATAATACCCATCTGCGCCGCATACAAATCGAACTGGTCTTGCACTTTGCCCTTGCGGATTTTGTACGCTGTTGTTCCATGCTGTTGCATGATTCCGCCTAATTTCTCTTTGAGGCGTTCTTTGATTGTCTCCACAATATCAAATGTGGGAACGTTCGTCCCGTCGCCAGCCTTATCCCCCAAGGTCTCTTTCCTAATCTCGTCCAATGTCTTGTCGGATTTCGGAATGTCATTGTTTTGCGTGTTGTCCGGCGCGTCAATCCCGGAAACTATCTCTCCGGTTGTCTGGTCCACCCATACGCCCGGCCTTACTTCCACCATGTTCGCCGGGTCATGACCGGCTTTCCGCCACATTTCCTCTTGCAATTCCTGATACATCCGGGCCTTCTCGGTGGGAGACACGGCCTCTTTCTCCGGCCTCTCCTTTTCCTTTTCCACTTCGCCCAACTGTTCCTCTAAATCCGCTTCCGTAGGAGTGTGCGTGTGGTCCGCAATGTCCTCATCTTCGCCAACCTTGCGCCATTCCTCATTACGCATTTTGCGCCAGTCCTCTACAAGCCTACGCCATTCCGCAAGGTCTTTGTCCGTCCGATTCTTTCCGTAGTCCAGAACCATCTTTGCCCAGCGGGGGTCATTCAGAATCTGTTCGTATTCCTCCACACCGCTTGCGTATTGAAGGATTTTATAAAGTTCATCTTCGGACAAACCGCTGTCCCGCTCGTATGCCTTAATTCTGTCAGAGGTCGCTCGCGCCGCCTCTACTTCGCCCAGATTGCTTTCCCGTTCGCTATTGGAACGCTGTTCAGCGGGTCTGCTATTCCGCCAATCATCGACATACGCCTGTACAACATCTTCGGCGGACATATCGTCGGCGTTCTCTTCCAATGCGTAGGCTACATCTTGAATCCAGCGGGGGTCATTGACAAGTTCCTGATACTCGTCTTTATCAACAAGGTCACGCAAGGCAATCTTTACATCCTGCCTGTACATCTCCTTTTGAACTTCCCGCGCCGTCCTCTGCTGTTCCTTACGTTCGCGCTGTTCGCGCTTGCGCTGGTTCTCCGCTTCAATGCGTTCCTGTTCGGCTTTCGCTTTTCGCGCCGCCTCCCGTTGCGCTTTCTCCGCTTCCGTATAACGGTCGGCAATGTATTCGCCGGTTTCCAAATCGACAATCACTTCGCCGCTATCGTCATACGTCGCATACGGGTGGCGTTCGTCCCATCCGAAAACATCTTTCCCGGTCTCCGCCTTAATCTTTTTCCGCTTCGCTTCACGGCGATTCTCCCGCGCAACTCTGGAAGCACGTGTCGCGTTCGCCACACGTCTTTCTTTCCGCGCCTCTACTGCGGACTTGCCCTCTTTCGTCTCCGCTCTGCTGTAGAATACGTCCGGCGTTATCGCTTTCAATGCGTCAATATCAGCTTGCGTAATGTCAGAGGGACGCGCCGGAATTAAATCAGCCGGGACAATTTCTCCCCGCTGTTCCGCCCTCTTAATCAGCTTGCGAATACGGTCAATTTGCCGCTGGTATTCGGGCCGCAAAGGGTTCGGCGTGGGCCGGGATTTTCTTGGAAGCGCGTGACTTTCCGGCATAACCGCTTTTACAGCGTCAAAACCTTTCAGCGTTTCGCCGTGGTCGCCGGTGATAGTTGCGTGTTTGTAGATTTCAGACGGCGTAATCGCTCTCGCTCTTTCCACCGTCTTTGTGGTAACGCGCTTCGGAGTTTTAGGGACAAGGTCCTTTGCAAATCCTAATCCCTTCTTTGTCGCCATTGTGATAACGCGCTTGATACGTGCTATCTGTTTCTTTAACTCCGCTTCCAACGGAGAGGGTTTCTTGGCCATACAATCACCTCCTATGTAAGAGGCTAACTAATCGTTAGCCCCGGACGCTTTGCGGATTTCACTGTAGCACCCTCCGCAATACCACCCCGCAAGACGGCGGGTATGCCACTTGATTTCGTGAATGTTGCTAAGGGGGATGAACTGTCCGCACTTCGCGCACTTGAAATACAGGCGGTCAGTATCATCCTTATTGTAAACGTCAATAGTTACCATGTTTATTCCTCCTCACGAACCAAGCGCCTTGATAATCGCCGCTGTAATAATGCCCATGAAAAAGGCAATCAGCATTACATTCGTAATCATCGCTATGCCCTCAATCAGCCGGAACAAGGGTATACCCCTGTCTCATCAGTAAAAGCGCGTTCTGTACGCGGGTATAGCAATCATCACAAATTTCCGATTTCTGATTGCTTTCGCGTCCTTCGCTCATCGCCGCGAAAAAGGTAAACCCATTCGCTTCGCTCATAACGCTCATCGTATGCCAACTATGCGTGACCTTTCCGCACACAGAGCAAACGTGCGCCACGCCAATTACATGGCTACCGGCCCAAATCACCAACGCCGCAAGTGCGCAAATCAGGCCCTTGCCAATCGTGGTAGCCCACAGCCGCCCAATCAATCCGCCATACTCGCTCATGCCAGCACCTCCATATACAGGTCTTTCACTATGATACGCTGTCCGCGTATGCGTTTCCACACCGTCCTTATCGACACGGTGACTTTCACGGTAAAAGTTCCGGCTTTTCGTTCCGGGGGGCATACCCCCATCATAAGGGCCGCGCCCGTAGGGAAGATTGTGGGAGGTATGCCCGGTCCCCATGGGAACATCGCCCGGTGTGTATTCCCCGATTGACATCTGATTACCAGAGTAAGCGGCAAGGTTGCCAGAACGGGGATTCATTACCGGGCCTACAGGGACATCCATGTCCGGGAGGGGAAGAGAGGATTTAGGCATTTAACGACACCTCTCTTTGTGCGGTAAGGCGTGTGTGCATTCGCCTGTTGGTTTGCGCGTTTGCCAAGGCCGCCTGTAACTCCTTTATGGTTGTTTCCTGTTTGGAGTTAAGCTCGGTCAAGTACGCTAACCGCTTTTCCAGTTCGGATACATACTTGCCGCGAACTTTTCTTGCGCGGGATTCGTAGGCCGCTTTGGAAACGCGGTCATTTTCCGCTTTGCATTCGGGACAGTAGACAACACGGATAAAGCGATAGTAGCCGTCATGCGGGAGATTCGGGTCCGGGTACTGCGCTATGATTCTCTTTCGCCCTAATTCCTGTTCACAACGTAAGCAGTATTTGTACTGGATGTTCGGAGTATTGCCGTCAGTCATACTTTGTTCGCCTCCTTTACCGTGTCACAGAACCTTACCCACACCCACGCTTCCGCCTACTTTGACGCAGACGCTGGATGTTATTCGCTGTCTAAGAACGTGTCCGCACATTCATCAGAACAGAAATATTTGTTCTGTGACCGGTTGTACTGATTAAACACGGTTAGGATTTGTTCTGGTTGCTTTACCGTGAAGCGTTTGTAACATTGAGAACAAGTCTCTGTACAAGCGATAGACACATATAGACCGTGTTTATACCATCCCTTATCACGCCGCGTCGGGGAATGATTCCGGGGGTCCGGGTCCGTCTCCGGCGCATTCTCCAAGTCATTCTCAGACGCAGACGCATTCTCCAACTCTGACGCTTCCCCATCCTCCAACTCTGACGCTTCCCCTTCCCCGCTATCGGACTTTGACGCGAACGCTTCGTCAATGTTTTCCTCTTTGCCGTCCCCCAAACAGTAAATGTCCGGGTCCTCTGCGTTGCGCTCTACCCATGTCGCAAATTCGCCACATTGAGTAAGGATTCTGTCAAGGGATTCACGACGCTTGCGCTGGAAGTATTGGTATAGTTCCGGCGCGTCATTCATTCCGTCAAAGAGGAAAGGCATTTGTTCTTCCATTTCGGGGAATTGAAGTGAGACTTCATTCTTGATTTCTGATTCATTCGGGGCGTTTTGGAAACGGATTAGGACGGTGTTAATACGGTCAAGGTTTGAAAGTTCCTGTATGAGTGTATTTGTGATGATTTTCAAATCTTGCCATTCAATTGTGTCATAGTCCGGGCCTTGATTCAGGAAAAGACGCTGGAACAAATGTGGAATTTTCAGGAATGAAAATATGGCTAAAGCGTAAATTGGAAGGTCCAAAATAAAAGGCAATCGCCCGGAGAAGAACAGGGAAAACAGGATGATTGCCAGATAGATTGCAAATTCAATCCGTTGCCGCGCTGTTTTCGTTTTCATCGGGGAACAACCCCCTCTAAAGTGATATTCGTGTCGCTGTTTGTGTTAAAGACTGTACGCCGTCCGTCCATTCCGGTAATGACAATTCGTCCTTTATCATGCACTCGCATATCCCATTCGGATAACACGGTGAGGAAATGGCCCTGTCCCCATTTTACCGTTTCGGGAGTTGTGAAATTGAGGATAAACGGCGTGAGGTAATAGACCAGCGCAATAAGGATGAGGATATAGATGAGAGGGGAAGTCTGCCGCTTTCTCGCTGTCATTAGCTAACCTCTCTTTCTGTGTCCGGGTCACTATTCGCAACCCGGACACGTGTTGTTTGGCCGCTTACAGAAGTTCACAAGTGAGGAATTCTTTGCCACGCCGCCCCGTAGAGGGCTTGCGATAGACGCGGATTTCCGTACCGGGGATTTCCTCCCCAGCCTCCTCCAATTCTTCAATGAAGCCCAAGAAGGACGACACCAAAGAGCCACTTCCGGTATAGTACCGCTGTTCGCCCGCTTCGGGGTCCGCCTTGTTGACCGCGACGATAATCAGCGTCTCATATTCGCGGTCATTGCCCTCTTTCGCATTCGGATTCTCCGTGTGCGTGGTCATATAGTAGGCAACAGTGAGGTCCAGCGCACCCTCATCCGCTTTCGGGACGCAGTCATTCAGACCGATAGCCCCATTGGAGACATCTTTCGCTTTAATGCGCTCACGGGCCGTCAGTTCGCGCCCAGCGACGTGCGTAATCGTGACGCGGAAACGCTTGCTTACCGTGTCATTTTCCGGGGTTTCGGGAATGTTGTTGCTGTTCATAACGTTATTGTTTTCCATGATTTTTCTCCTATTCTTCATTGCCGATTTTAACGGCGTTTTTAATGAAATTGACTGCGCTCATTCCCCATGTCTCATCGGCGATTGTTACGTCCATGAGGTATACGGGGATGATTTCGGGATTATCGTTAGAGAGGTCCAAGCGGATACGTTTCATGAGGATTTCTTTATCCTGATAGGGATAGGGATATACCAGTTCGATTGTATCCGGTTCACCTGTCTTGACATTGGTAACAAAGACTTGCGCCCTTGTCACTGTAAACCGCTTTGTGATTTGCGGTTGCCTGATTGTCTCCACTTTCGGATTCTCCTTTAGGCGGGTCCTTATTCTTCATCGGTCGGCCTCTTTCTTTTAGAGAGTGGATACCCATACCGGGGGGTTCGGAATGGACGTACCGCGCAATACGTTAGGCCCGAAAAACTCTAACTTGTTGATTGTCTGCCAGCGTTTTCCAGTCCCGCTACTTGCCCGTAAACTACTCTTTGTCTCATCGTCAAAGGTAGTTGTCCCATTCACGCGCAACCCGTAAGCGGCGGCCACGCGAATGTCCTCAATAGCACCCCATAGGTTTTCGATAATCACGCCCTCTTCGGTCTGCCCGTCGTATTGGCCTGAGTAGGAGTTATTGTCACGGGCAACAGACATTAACTCATTTCCAACGGCCTCCAACAGTGTAATGGGAATATCCGGCATATCTGTACCTCCTAAACAGAGGGTTTCGCAAGATATACGCGCATATGCGTACCTTTTACACCGCTCATCGGCAAACGCACAAACAACTGTCCTCTTGCCCTTGCCCCAGCGCGCTCTACAGGCGCTTCGTCGGGATTGAAACCGCGCCAACCCATACTCCCCATAGAAGAACAGGTTCGAGTTTCAACATACCCGGCCAGAACCGCTTCAAGATACGTTTTGGGAACGCCCTCCGGGAGAGGAATCACGTTCTCTTTCGTTTTGGGCATTTATATCACCTCCATGACGCTTTTGTAATTCTGTGTGACTTGCCGGAGACTTAATATCAAATTAGCGTCCAGCTTGAAAGCGTGTCTTTCATCCGGTATATCATATTGCGTGAGACTTTGATTCTGCTGGATGATTTGTTGCCGCAATCGGTTAAAGGTTCTGTAATTCCCCTTTCCAAACGCGGCAAAGACATACAATACTTGCCAGCGTTTGAAATAAACTAATACCGGCCTGTTGCCCTTGCCATATTCAGCGCGGGGAATGAGTGCCTGTATCAATGGGAGGTCTATCGCATAATAGCCCTTGCCTGTTGCCCTCTGCGTCCCTACCCCGATTGCCATTGCCGCCGTTAAGTGATTGGCAATTTCGCCTATCGCCTGTTCACGGGTCATGGCTTTCCCCCTTCTTTCGAGTGGAATCATGCCTCTTCTATAGAATGGAATAAAGCCTCTTTGTTCATACGGATTAACGCTCTTTTTTCCATTTTTAATCCATGCGTGAAACAACAATTCGTCTTTCACACCGAAAATTTCGCTGTCTTTTCGGACTGGAATTATTGGATGATTGTTATCCGATTAAACAAAGTAGCTAACTCCATTCCAGATGATAGAAGTAATCAGGTGGTCCGCGCCATAGGCTACATCGTAAGTGTATCCAGATGGCTTTTCGCTGTCCATACACTGCTTCATGTGCCGCGCCATATCCTCTGCGGCAAGGTTCAAATGATTGCGCCGCGCTGTGTTATATCGCCGCGCCATTTCCCTTACCGCGTCCCGGATACGTTCATGCTCATTCGGCATTGGATTCTCCGCCCTCATCGTCCGTGACAACTTCCGCATTCGCCAAGAACTTGTCCAGCGGCATACGATAGACTGTCTCGTAGACTTCGCCTACCTTGTACGACACCAAGGTCTTGTCAGTGGCGTACTCACCATGGGATTTCCATGCTTCCGTAACCAGCTTTTTCAGGCCGCGTCCCTCTTTGTTCTCCCAATCGCCGGGGACGATAACGGTAGGTTTCGTGACATTGCCGTCTGCGTCGCAGACAACCAGCGTCATTTCGGTTTCATAGGTTTTACGAGTGACAAACTTGTTTTCGGTATTCATATTGACACCTCTGATTGTTATTTAGCTTCACAATTCGCAAAGCCTTACGCATGGTAGTGGTTTGGTTTACTGTTCGCTTGCCGTTCCCCTTGACAATTGTTAGTATAGCAGAAGCGGGAAGAGTTGTCAAGGGGTTTTCGCAAAATTTTTGAAAAAATTTTTTCGGAACTTTTGAGAGGTTAAAAGTGGTAGAAGTCGGGGTTTGGAGGTAGAATTTTGCAACTTTTAGGAGACAAACCGGGTTCGGGAAACGCCCCCAACCCGGTTTTGCCTCAAAAAATTTTTTACAGGAAATTTTTGCGGTAGAGCGTCGCCAGAGCTTCTAAGGCTTTGCACCGCGCCTTATGGTCATACGGGGGAGGTTCGTCATACCGGAGTTCATAATAGTAATCAGCCTCAATGGACTGATTCAGCCAGTACATGTCATGAAGCCACTCTGTCATAAGCTGTCCCATATCACACCGCCTCTCTTTTCAATGACGTAAAACGCCGGATAGGTGTTCCCGTTGCAGTTCGCCAGCTTGTAGGCCGTTACCGCTAAATCAAATTTGATACCGGACTGCAAGGGAATGATTGGATAGGCGCGGTTCATATTACCTTTGTTGCAAATGGTAACATAGATTGTTTCGCCGTCGCCGTATGCTTTACGCGCCTGTTGTTTGTCTAAACGGTAGTAGACAACGCCAGCACGCTTGATATGACGATTAAGCATGGCTATAGCGATTACGGCGCAAAATGGATTGGATTTTGGACAGTTCGCGCAAGCTCTTTTCGTAGTCCTTTGTCCAGCGCAATCCCCGCCCGTTCATGCGCAAGAGGTTCTTTTTCAGGGCCTCTTTGCGGCGCGTCAAGGTCCATGTGTCCATGATTGCCACTCCTTTGCAAATCAGGCAAAAAGCCTAATCCAGAAATTCAGATAGTCCGGGGATTCGCACTTACGGAGATACTCACGCTTGATAAAGTCAAGCGCGGAGTTGTATCCCACGAAATCACACGGCTTAAACCGGTACAGGTTCAAGCTGTTTGCCGGGTTCTCCTGACGCGGAGTGACGTAGACGAGTGTGTTGCTTTTCTGCTGGAAGTAGGCTTTCAGTTCCGCCCGGTTAATGCGCTTGTAAGCAACACGGACCACGCCGCCATTGATAGAAACGCGGTCATATACCAGTTTGGACTTTCTTTCCATATTGTTTCCTCCTTTGAGATTATGACGGCTTTCCCAATCGGCAAAGCCTTACGCATAGGCTATCCAACTGCCGCTTGCGCCACAATCGGATAGCCTCTGTCTTACTTTTTATTTCATTACGAAATACACCGGTTTGCCCAAAATTACCAGCGGGTTCTTCTTCTCACAATCATGAAAACCGCGCCGCGTCAAGAGCCTTGCTTTCACTTCACGGAAATACGCGCCGTTGCGATAGACTGCAATCACGCGCTTTCCAGCACAATGCGCCTTACAGGCGGTCATTTTTGTGACACGCCGATAGCTTTTCCCGTAAATTGAGATTTCTTTGTCCATACCACACCTTCTTTCAGCAGTTGACAAAGAAACGGAAATTTTCGGCGCAAAACGGACCGCGTGACAGTTCCGTCTCCAATTTCGCGGCAATAATATCCACGAACGCCATACCGCACGCATATTCTACATTGCAATACGGCAAGTCCCTATCCGCGTCCAGTTTCGGGAAAATCATTTCCTCATAGGGCGTGAAAATCAGCACGTTATCGCCAGTGTTGTATACGCGCCGCGCTTCTTCCATGTCTACCTCTTGCCAGTCCCGCGTATTAGCGGTAATATCAAGGGGAGTTCCAATGCGTTCCCAAACGGTTACGCGCTTACCGCCGTTGTTGTGCTGGATGAAATCAATAGCGGCGGTAATGTTGCGGGCATTGCTAATGCCATTGGACCGCCAAAAGTTGTAGCCTTGCATTTCTTTGACTTCCAGCGGGGAACGCCCGTTAGAGACAAGAAACAGGTCCGCACGGCTTGAAAGAATATCCATGGAAACGTTGCCGGGAGCTTTGAGATACTGTCTGTATCCATTCTGCGTGATACCCTTTACCATTCTGTTCATTGTTTTTTCCTCCTTTGAGATTGAGACGGCTTTCCCAATCGGCAAAGCCTTACGCATTGGCTACTCAATTGCCGCTTGCGCCGCAATTGAGTAGCCTCTTGTTATTAATTCGTACCGTACTTCTGAATTTTGTTAGGACGGACCGCCAGCAGATATTTACCGGTTTCCATGTCGTAAACATCTGCCCACTTACAGTCGTATTGCACTTTTGCCCTTGCAAACGCTTCCGCATTGCTTTTCGCGTCAGCTTCGCGGAACGTGCGATTAAACCGGCAATTATCGCTTGTGCAATAATTTACCACAATCTCCAAAGTATCACACCCCCTTCGCGCTATCGCAGAACATACGCGCTTCCAGAGTTTGCGCAAACCGAAAGCCCTTCGCAAACGAATAGGCGAACATCTGGAAATCGCGGATACCAGTTGCCATACGCAACTGTTCCATAGCTTGAAAGAATTTCCGCTTCTCCATGCTTCCCCCGCCATTCCGCCAGCCCAAGGCAAGCTTGTATTCACGCTTACTGTAGAATGTGACGGGAATATCCACGATTTGCGCTTTGCCGTCAATCGTCTGCTGTTCCCACAGGATAATCTTATCGTTCTTCATGTTATCGTCCCCTTTTGAGATTGGTTCGGCTTTCCTATCGCTTTCGCCATAAGTCAGCCTTACGCATTCAAAATTCAATATTTATTACCTTATAGCGCAAACCTTACCGCCTGTTTCACGGTAACACTTGCCCTATCGCTTGCATGAATATCGGTTTGGCTTACCGTTGCACTTACGATTAGCCTTACGCATTAGAGACGGATATAGGCCGCTTGCGCCGTCTATATCCGCCTCTGATTTCTTATGCGCTTGCAATCCAGCCCACGCCATTAGACGTAATTTTGAACCCCATCTTTTCCAATTCGCGCTTGACGTTCAAAGAAATGAACTCCACAGAGTTGCTTTTCTCAAATCCCCTGTAAATATCACAGAGAATGAGAACGTCTGCCGGGGTAATTCTCATCCTACTGGAAATTCCAGTCTCGAACACGTCTTTCAGAAATGCGTCCAGCTTTTTAATGGGTTCCATGGTTAAACCTCCTTACGCGAAAATCCCGTTGTAGACACGCGGCTTTACCGCTTCTTTGAACGGATAGTGCAAGGCTTTAATGTCACCAGAGGCCAGCATATTGAAAGGCCAGTCGCACATATATACCGTGCGAAAACCGGAACGGTTGCAAGAAAGCAACATCTCACCAGCATGATATTCCTCCTTTACCGTGAACGTCTTGTAGCCGTTCCGATAAGGGAAGCAGATACCAGTAAATTCGTATCCCGTCGCAATCCCCCGCCTGTAATAACGGGGATACCGGTACAGGAATACGCACTTGTCAATTGCCGCAAGCCACACCATATGACGGAACGCGGAAATATAGTCTTGCATATCCGCATATTCGCCAGAGATTACGTTATAGCGTTCCGCGTGCGCGTTTACCGCCCACATTGCGGCGCGTAAATTAGGCCAGCGGTCATTGATGAACGTCTCCAATTTGCCCTTACCCATGATTTTTTTCCTCCTTTGAGATTGAGACGGCTTTCCCAATCGGCAAAGCCTTACGCATAGGCGGACCGATTGACCGCTTGCGCCGTCGTCGGTCCGCCTCTGATAGTTCTTATTCAGTAGTCAGAAACTCCGGTTTCACTCCGCCCTTGTGGAAGACTGTCCGCAATATAAGCGCGAACGCCTGTTCATTGCCGCGCTTCATCACGTCAAGCCAACTTTCGCGGGCATTCGGTCTTGCCATTCCTTCCCTTGTCCGCCTGATTTCAGACGGAGTTGAAAATCGGTGGCAAATCTCATAATCGTAACACAGAGGAAACCCGCCCTCTGTGTATTCACGAACAGAGGTTGCGCCATTGAGAAGAGCTTTTTCTCCGGTTTTCCAGTTGTAGGCGTGCTTAAAGCTATCGGCCATTTCCAAAATGTCGATAGCCGTCAAGATAACGCCCCTATTCCACGCTGAAATCCTACCGCCATTTTTCAGGCGATTGTGAAGGGTATCCGTTACCTTTTTTACGTCAATCATAATTTCCGTCTCCTTTTACTCTAATGAGATTACAGGCTTTGCTATCGCTTGCGCTATAGTTTAGCCTTACGCATAGGCGGACCGATTGACCGCTTGCGCCGTCGTCGGTCCGCCTCTGATTAGAAATTAAATATGCGCGTAATACTCCAAATTACGTCCTTCCACTTCTTCCCATTTCGGGAAATAGTCGGGAAAACGTTTCGACAACTGTTTCAGATACCACGTCACGCCCCCATAGGTCTTACGCGCCGCTTCCACAAAAGCCGGTGTGTAGGAGTTCGCGTATTTGCGGGAGTGATTCAGAATTTCTGTGGATTCGTCGTAATACCAGACGACGCGCCGCATAACGCGGGAAAATTCCCGAAATCCCCATTCTTCCGGGTTTTCAGGTACAACCGCCCCATGCACAAATGCGTTAGGGACGTAACGGAGAAGTTTCCAGAATTGAACGTTGTACGGCATTCCGCCATCGGCGAATTTCTCCTTATACGCCGCAATGCGCTCTTTCCACACGCGGAAAGGCAGATTTCCGACGATATATCCTTCCATACGGGAACTTTCGGGTTTGCAAGGGAAGAAATAAACTCCCCTTCCAGAAGCCGCCAGTTTACGCGCGGTCCGTTCGTCCACTCGCTCAAAGGACAATACGTCCACATTGCTATTGCGGAACACGCTGTATTCGCTATACTGTTTCATGATTTCCGTCTCCTTTTACTCTAATGAGATTACAGGCTTTACTATCGCTTACGCCATAGCTTTAGCCTTACGCATAGGCGGACCGAAACCGCTTGCGCCGTTTCGGTCCGCCTCTGATTAATTAGAGCTTTACGGGTTTGTCAATGGGAAGCGCGTCCCACCACGCTTTGCCGCCAAAAGGCAACCCGTTAAGCGCCATAAAGCTGTTAATATGGCGCATAGTCGTGGCGGAATAGCCGCCCCACAGTTGCGTAAACACGCGCGTCACGGGATTCCAACGGCATACCGGAGTACCGTAACTATACAGGACAATGTCGCCAGTTTCGGTATCCGTCATGTACTCCGCCTTGTTGTAGTAGGACTTTGCGCGGTCCACGGAACGTACCGGATTCAAGGTATCCCATTTCAGGCCAGAGCCATAGTTTTTGCGCATTTTAATCGTCTCCTTTGTTCTCCGATAAGATTACGGGCTTTGCTATCGCTTGCGCCATAGTTTAGCCTTACGCATAGGCGGACCGATTGACCGCTTGCGCCGTCGTCGGTCCGCCTCTGATTCTTTTTACGCCTTTTCCAAATAGAAGTAAGGCGTTTTTCCCAACTCTGCCGGTTGGTAATAATTCCATTGATTCATGAAATCTTTCCATGCGGTCAAGGTTTTCCCCGCGCCTGTCACCACACCCCAACTAATATACGGGGATTCGGGATTTTCGTTGTTACCGAAAACATATACAGGTTTGCCGGATACATAAGCTTTGTACGCCGTGCGCTTGTCCACGCGGTAAATCGTGCGGCCATTGCGCGTGAATGACCTTCTTTTCACGGCAAAATTTCCCCCTCTCTGTAGAGCGGAATATATTTGCCACAGGCATTGCCGCGCGCATTGCGGGAACGCATTCCCCATTCCGTAATGCGCGTTTCGTAAACGTCGCTGTATTCGACAAGGGACACATATCCCAAATTCACAATCAGATTGTGAATAATGTCGATTCTGTGATAGTCAAGCGGTACTTTGTTGCCATTATACCGCATAACGGCGGAACGGATAACTGTCCGCAATCCTGTAAGTTCCCTACTTGTCATTGTTTCAGTCTCCTTCTCTGATTGAGATTACAGGCTTTTGCTATCGCTTGCGCCATAGCAAAAACCTAACGCATAGGCGGACCGATTGACCGCTTGCGCCGTCGTCGGTCCGCCTCTGATTCATACAGGAATGTAATAAAACAATTTCGCGTGTCCGCTGAAATCCCGCGCCTGTTGTACGCCTGTTTTCCATACTGTACCACGGATTTTCAGAGGTTTGCCGGTTGTGACATTGAACCCTGTCACATATACCGGTTTTCCGCTCTTGAAAACCGTCTCCGCCTGTTTCGCCGTTACCCGGCAAAACTTTCTTGTGGACGGTTTATTTTTGCGGATATACCCGGAAATCGTGATTGTATCGTCCATTCTTTTCATCTCCTTTTCTCTGATTAATTGCTATAGGCTTTGTCGCGGCTATTGTCGCAACTCATAAACCCCTTTATCCTACCATTTGGACGGGGTTTATTTAGCCTAACGCATAGGCGGACCGATTGACCGCTTGCGCCGTCTTTCGGTCCGCCCCTGATTTTATAAGTTATCCATAAGGGATTTATACGGGTTTTTCGCGTCAATCCACATTTCGTCCTTTGCCGTAATGCCACTCAACATGAAGCCGTCATTTTCCACGTATGACACATTCACGCGCCATTCCTGAAAATCGTATCCCGCATATTCGCCGCTATCGTCCACGTAAGGCGCGTATACGGTAAACGCCGCGTCATAGAAAACGCCGTCTTTCCACGCCTTTATCGTCGCTTTGCAAGCGGCGTTAAAAGCGCGACGGAAATTCTCCACATCGCAGAGGCGCATATCAGGAGAAAACCTGATTTCCGCCTTGACGGATTTTGTGAGCTCCACCGCGGCTTTGCGCGTGTCGATGATTTCCAGCTCGTATGCATATTCCCGATATTCCTTTTTCATTGTTTACGTCTCCTTTTCCTCTCTGATTGAGATTGTATGAGGCTTGACCGTATCGCTTGCGCCATACGTTAAGCCTTACACATAAGGTTATGTAACAGAGGCTTGCAAGCTACAATTCGCGGCTTGCAAGCCTCTGTTTATGCGTTTCGTTGCACCAGTGGCCACACTCCTAATGATAGGAGTTACCACTTGTTTCAGCAATCTCATCAGAGGCTTTAGGCTATGATTTCAAACGATAGAGGCGTACATTATATCTGGTAATGCCTTGCGTCTATCGTATCGCGCCATTGGTAGTTTGCCATTCAAGAGGTAACGTTTGGAAAGACCGTTTAACGTGCGTTTTTCCCGCTCTGTTAGCGTGCTTATTAGTCACTGTCCGCTATTTCGCATAACTCAACGTTGCGCTGTTATCGCCTGATTTCCATTTCTGGAAATTCCAGTCTGCTTTTCAGCAGTTTTTAGAGCCCCATTTCTAATAAGCCTCTTTACAGTTTACAGGATAACTAAACCGTTTCCAGTTATTTCACGTTGCGTGTCAATCCATAGTTGCATTGTGAAACACTTACACAATGACGGATTCATAGCTTTTAACTTGTCAAGGTACAACGGAACGGGTTTTTCTTTACTCCGTTTAGGGTAGAGCTTTTTAGTCACTCTATCCATGCGTTTCAAGCCGTCCCATAACGGATTCATAGAACGCCATAGCCCTTGACCGCCATTTGACTATGGTTTATACCGACGGGGTTTCCCCCTGTTGCCTGTTCCCGCTTGTATCGGTCCGCCCTATGGCTTACCCCTTGCAAGCCCTCTTTTCTTTCCTGTTGTTAATGTGATTATACACCCATGGGAGTATGAAGTCTTGACATTTTGGATACATTTTTATTACAGAAATAATACGAATAGTAACAGAAAAGTACCTAATCCAACGGCCATTTAGATTCTTAACTAACCGGCAACCATTTCCAAAATCTGTCAATGTAGTATTGAAAACCATATTACATGGTTTCCATTATCAGGAAATGTAGTTTCGATTAACCACTAACGTCACCCTAATATTTGTACTAAAGGGTCCAAAAAAGTTATGAAAAA
>Ga0233372_1000125_pt1 | contig 35017 bp, 31 predicted proteins | sample ElkDunMinimDraft_4_FD_191538 | JGI IMG/M metagenome (GOLD analysis project Ga0233372, IMG submission 191538) | Fecal eukaryotic communites from dung pellets of Tule Elk in California, USA - Elk Dung D8 | ecosystem: Host-associated > Mammals > Digestive system > Large intestine > Fecal | place... | reverse complement strand
GCCAGCGGCGAGAAGGACATGACGGTGACGCGGAGCGGATCGCCGTCGCGCGGTTCGGCGAGTTCGTAGCGGCGCAGCAGCTTGACCAGTCGCTGCTCGACCTCGGCGCCGTACCGGGTGGGGTGTTTCGTCTCGATCAGCAGCCGCAGCGGGCGGTCGGCGGCGCGGACCGTGTCGAGCAGCCGGGCCAGGGTGAGCAGCCGGGTCCGGGCCGGGTCGACGGTGACGGGCACCTCGCCGCCGGCCTCCTCGGTGCAGCCGGGATGCCAGGAGCCGAAGTCGAGGGCGTCGAGTTCGGCGAGGGTACGGGCGCTGACCAGGCCCTGGCCGTTGCTGGTGCGGTTCAGGCGCCGGTCGTGGACGCAGACCAGGTGCCCGTCGCGGGTAAGCCGCACGTCGCACTCAAGCCCGTCGACGCCCTCGTCGAGGGCGCGTTCGTACGCGGCGAGGGTGTGCTCGGGCAGCGCCGCGGAGGAGCCGCGGTGCGCGAAGACCAGAGGTTCGGTCATGATCGGGTCGCGGTCAGAGCACGTGTGCGGGTTCGCCGCTCTCGCTGACCATCGGGCGTCCGGCGGCGGCCCAGGCGCGCATGCCACCGTCGACGTTGCGCACCTGCTCCCAGCCGTTGTTGAGCAGGTAGCCCACCACCTGTGCGGAGCGGCCGCCGGAGCGGCAGATGACCGCCACCTCGGCGTCGGCCGGCACTTCGGCGAGCCGGGCGGGCAGCTCCATCATCGGCAGGTGGTGCGCGCCGGGCGCGTGGCCGGCCGCCCACTCGTCGGGTTCGCGTACGTCGAGCAGGTACGCCTGGTCGTCAACGTCGGTGACGGCGATGCTGGGGATCTGGGGTCCGAACACGGTTACCAAGAGTAGAGCGTCGGCGGCGCGGTGGCGATCGACCCACCGTACGGGTCCAGAGACGATCGACCCACCGTGCGGGTTCAGAGGCGATTGACCCAGCGTGGGTTCGCCTCGGCCCATTCCCGCACCCGGTTCTCGCGCAGCGCCGCGAAGAGTCCGTCCCCGGACGGGTCCAGCCGCACGTACGAGATGCCGTACCCCTCCTCCGGGTAGGAGGGGAGCTGGACGCCGGAGATCTGGTCGGAGCGGAGTCCGCGCAGCGAGAAGGCGAGGCTCTCCACCGGTACGCCGTTGGTGTCGACGGTCAGCGCCGAGCCGGCGGCCCGGAGCACCTGGTCGAGCTTGACCGGGTTGCCGACCACGTCCGCGGCGCCGGCACGTTCCATGATCGCGCGGAGCAGCTGCTGCTGGTGGCGCTGGCGGTCGTAGTCGCCGCCGGGCAGGCCGTACCGCTGCCGGGCGAAGTCGAGCGCCTGGGCGCCGTTCATCTCGTGACAGCCGGGGGTGAAGACGGCGTTGGTGTGGATCGAGCGGACCTCGGTGTCGACGCACATCCGCACCCCGCCGAGGAGGTCGACGACCTTCTTGAAGCCCTCGAAGTTGATCAGAGCGGCGCCGTCGAAGCGGAGCCCGGTGAGGTTGGTCAGGGTGGCCGAGAGCAGCTGGGTGCCGCCCTGGTCGGTGCCGCCGGCCTGGAAGGCGGCGTTGATCTTGTCGGTGCCGCCGGGGTAGCCGTTCGGCGCCGAGGGGATCTGCACCAGCAGGTCGCGCGGCACCGAGACCAGGTACGCCCGGTCCATCCCCTTCGGTACGTGGGCGATGATGATCGTGTCGGAGCGCTGGTCGTCGCTGGTCTGCCGGGGGCGCTGGTCGGAGCCGATCAGCAGGTAGTTGAGCGGCCCGGAGGCGGCGCTGGGCTTGCGGCGGGCCTCCGGGTTGAGCAGCTCCTCCTTGGTGAGGGCGCGGTCGTAGCGTTCGACGATCTGCCAGAAGCCGCCCCCACCGAGCACGGCGAGAATCAGCAGGACGCCCCCGAGGCGGAGCAGCCGGCGCGGCCAGCGGGAACGCCGGTCCGGTGGCCCGGCGCCGGCCGGCGGACCGGCTGGGCCGGGCTGGCGCCCGCGTGCGGATCTGGACGTGGCGCACTCCCGAGGCCGGAGGGTGAGCACTTCTCACCTGAGGCTACGGGCGCGGCAGCCCGCACCGGCCCCGATCGCGCCGATTGGCGTCCGGGAACTGCCGCCTCGTGCACCGGCAGTGCAGTGGTGGACGCGGGCGGGGCGGTGCGTTATTTGCGGTCGGACAGCACGCTGGGGTTGTTGTAGACGTACTCGGCGAGGGTGTCGGACTTGATGGCCTGGAACATGCCCATGGTGGTCTCGTCCAGGAACTCGAAGGTGATGCCGTCGCCGTTGAAGTTGCCGCCGTTGGTGCGCAGCATGGTCATCTCGCCACCGCCGACGCCGCGCAGACCGTAGACGAAGTCCTCGATGGCGATGTTGCCGGTGTCGAGCACCAGGGACTCGCCGGCGGCCTTGAGCAGCGCCTGGACCTTCATCGGGTTGGAGACGACGCCGCTCTCGGTGGCCTTCTTGGCGATCGCCTTGATCACCTGCTGCTGGTTCTGCTGGCGGCCGTAGTCGGAGTTCTCCATTCCTTTGCGCTGCCGGGAGAAGTCCAGCGCCTGCCAGCCGTTCATCTTCTGGCAGCCCTTCTTGTAGCTCACCGGCTGGTAGGGCTTGCCGCTCTCCCGGGCCTTGGCCAGCGCCATGACGCCCTCGCCCTCCACCCGCATCATGTGCGCGGAGGTGATGGGCTGTTTGACGCAGACCTTGATCCCGTCGAGGGCGTTGACGATGCTGCGGAAGCCACCGAAGTTGATGATCGCGGCGCCGTCGAAGCTGACCCCGGTCAGACCCTTGATGGTCTTGGCCATCAGCTGGGCGCCCCCCTCCCAGCCGCCGCCGTTCTGGGCACCGAAGTGGAAGGCGGAGTTGATCTTGTCCGTGCCGTGGCCTGGGATGTCCGCCTTGGTGTCCCGCGGAATGGAGATCAGATACGCCGCGTCGTGGGTCGCCGGGATGTGCAGCACGATGATGGTGTCGGCCCGCACATCGGAGGCGTCCCAGTCGGCGCGGACATCGACGCCGAGCAGGAGCAGGTCGATCGGGCCCTTGAGGTCGTCACCGCCCTCGGCGCTGGACTTGCCGGCGTCGCCGATCAGGCTGCCGGTCTTGATGTCCTTGGTGGCCTGGTTGATCACCGTCTTGGCCCCGACGATGGAGGCGCCGCTGACCACCATCAGCACGGCGCCGAAGATCAGCAGGAGGCGGGCCCACATCGGGTCCTTGCCGCCCTTGGACTTCTTGCGCTTGCCACCGGCCGGGGGGCCGGGAGGGCCGCTCCGCTTCGATGCGGATCGCGGTTGCTGCGACACGCGGGCAGCGGCGGCCGTCGAGGTGCGCGACGAAGGGCGGGTCTGAACCGACATGCTGCTCCAGGGCGCGTTTGTCTTGGGGGGCGAACCAACCTTACGGAGCAGTCACACCAAATGGGAATTGTCCGGCCATCAACTGTTCGGACAGTTTTCCCCATCCTCCCCGGCAGTCTTTCTCAGGTTAACCACAGTCAGCGATGATGCCGCGACTAATTGACGCCGGGGGTCGGGGACGACGTGGACTCTTCCTGACTGCGCATCCACTGCGCCATCTTGTCGCCGCCGATCGCCTGATACATGGTCAGGGCCTGTTCCCGGTCGGAGACCACCACCGATTCGCCATTGATCGTCTGGCTGCCCAGGTGCGGGCTGGTGACGAAGTGCAGGTTGTCGCTGCGCAGATTGCGGAACTGCAGCGCCATGTCGGTCAGCGAGAAACCCTCGTCGACCGTCACCGCCGCCGTCACGGCCTTGAGGAACGAGTTCAGCCGGGCCGGGTTGGTCAGCGTGCCGGTGCTCGCCGCCTTGTCCATCAGCGCCTTGAGGAACTCCTGCTGGTGGCGCATCCGGGCGAAGTCGCCGTCCGGGAACTGCTTGCGCTGCCGGATCCAGTCCAGCGCCTCGGCGCCGTTCATGTTCCGGGTGCCCTTCTCGAACGTGCGGTAGGGCTTGTGGATCGAGGTGATGGTCCGCTCGACCTTCAGCTCCACCCCGCCGAGCGCGTCGGTCACCTCCTTGAAGCCGCCGAAGTCGATCGCCGCGACGTGATCGATGCGCACGTCGGTGAAGCACTCGACGGTGCGTACCGCCAGCGGCAGGCCGCCCCACGCGAACGCCGCGTTGACCTTGGCCCGGTTGCCGGAGTCGCAGGTCGCGCCGGCATCGGCGGGAATCGGCACGTACAGGTCACGCGGGATCGAGACCAGGTACGCCGCCGAGTGGTCCGACGGGATGTGCATCAGGATGACGGTGTCGGCGCGCCACTGGCTCGACTCGTTGATCGGGGCGTCCGGGTCCCGCGAGTCGGTGCCGACCAGCAGGATGTTCAGCGAGCCCTCGACCGTTTTGGCGGGACGCCCATCGGTGAGCCCGGCGAAGGGGTCGGTGCGGGCCAGATCGTCATTGAGACCCCGCGCGTAGAACCAGCCGCCGAGGCCGGCGACCAGCGCCAGCGCCAGCACGGCGACCAGGGCGATCCGCCCCCAGCGCGGCTTCGGGCCGCGGCGTCCGCCGGGCCCGGAGCCGCCCCGGCCACCGGGCCCGCCGGGGCCGCGGGGCCCGCCGCCGTCGAAGTCCTCGTCGTACCGCTCGTCGGCGCGCTGGGCCGGCGCCGCGCCGCGGACGCGCCCGCGCCGATCGTCGGCTCGCACGCTCGCCCGTCCGGCGGCGGCGCGGGGGCGCCGCCGGGAATCGTCGGCGTACGGCTGGTCGGACCTCGCGGCAGGCATGTCAATCAGGGTACGTAGCCCATGCCCGTCCCGCCTGTCGGCGAGGGTCGTGTCCGTTGCGGTTGTCGCGCCGCCCTGCTACGCCAAACGGGTACGGAAGTACTCGATGGTGCGGCGCAGGCCGTCTTCGGGCGCGACCTGCGGGGCGTATCCGAGCAGCTCACGGGCGAGAGTGAGATCCGGGCGACGCTTTTCGGGGTCGTCGGCGGTGCGGGTGACGAACTTAACCTCCGACGTGCTGCCGGTCAGCGACACGATCAGCTCGGCGAGCTCGCGCATGGTCAGCTCGTGCTCGGTGCCGCAGTTGATCGGTCCGGTCTCGCCGGAGTCGAGCAGCGCCAGGATGCCGCGGACCAGGTCGTCGACGTAGCAGATCGAGCGGGTCTGGGTGCCGGTGCCGTGCACGGTCAGCGGCTCTCCGCGCAGCGCCTGGCTGATGAAGGTCGGGATGGCCCGCCCGTCGTCGGGGCGCATCCGCGGGCCGTAGGTGTTGAAGATCCGCACGATGGCGGCGTCGAGGCCGCGGTGGCGCTGGTACGCCATCGTCGCCGCCTCGGAGAAGCGCTTCGACTCGTCGTAGACGCTGCGGATGCCGATCGGGTTGACGTTGCCCCAGTAGCTCTCCGGCTGCGGGTGCACCAGCGGATCGCCGTACGCCTCGGAGGTCGAGGCCATCAGGAAGCGGGCGTTGTCGGCCAGTGCCCGGTCGAGCAGGTGGAGCGTGCCGAGCGAACCGACCCGCAGGATCTCGATCGGCAGCACGGCGAAGTCGGTGGGGCTGGCCGGGGAGGCCATGTGCAGGACGGCGTCGAAGCGCTCGGCGAGGGCCGGGTGGTGGACCGGCAGCCCTTCGGTGACGTCGGCCTCCACCAGCGTGAAGCGGGGGTTGTCGACGAGGTGGGCGACGTTCTCCTTCGAGCCGGTGACGAAGTTGTCGACCACCACGACGGTGCAGCCGCGTCCGATCAGTGAGTCCACCAGGTGTGAGGGGACGAAGCCGGCGCCGCCGGAGACCAGCACGCGGTGATCGGGACCGAATCGCGGGGTGACGTTCATGCCGTCAGCGTACCGAAGCGGGAGACCGGGACCGGCGGCACGACGGCCGCGGGCCCCCGATCGGCGGTACGCCGACGGGGGCCCGCGGTGACGCCGCGCGCGAGGAGTTCCCGCTCAGTGCGCTCCGGCGCCGGTCAGGGAGCGAACTTCCAGCTCGGCGTACTTGTCGGCGTCGTTCTCCTTGGAGATGATCGTGCCGATCCAGCCGCAGAGGAAGCCGACCGGGATCGAGATCAGACCGGGGTTCGACAGCGGGAACCACTGCCAGTCCGAGTCCGGGAACATGGACGTCGGCGCCCCGGAGACGACCGGGGAGAAGAAGACCAGGCCGACCGCGGCGATCAGGCCGCCGTAGATGGCCCAGACCGCGCCGCTGGTGTTGAACCGCCTCCAGAAGAGGCTGTAGAGGATCGCCGGCAGGTTGCCCGAGGCGGCGACCGCGAAGGCGAGCGCCACCAGGAACGCCACGTTCAGGCTCTGCGCGAAGATCGACAACACGATCGCGATCGCGCCGATGCCGAACGCCGAGATCCGGGCCACCCGGACCTCCTGCCGCTCCGAGGCCTGGCCCTTCTTGACCACGTTGGCGTAGAAGTCGTGCGCCAGGCTCGACGACGACGCCAGGGTCAGCCCGGCGACCACGGCGAGGATGGTGGCGAAGGCGACCGCGGCGATGATCGCCAGCATCGCGGCCCCGCCGATCTCCCCGCCGAAGAAGTCGAAGCCGAGCGCCTCGGCCAGCTGCGGGGCTGCGGTGTTGCCCGCCGTGTCCTGGGCGACGATCGCATCCCGTCCGACCAGCGCCGCCGCGCCGAAGCCCAGCGCCAGGGTGAAGAGGTAGAAGGTGCCGATGATGCCGATCGCCCAGAGCACGCTCTTGCGGGCGGCCTTCGCCGTGGGGACCGTGTAGAAGCGGATCAGGATGTGCGGCAGCCCGGCGGTGCCGAGCACCAGCGCGACACCGAGGGAGAGCAGGTCCATCTTGTTGTAGAAGGTCTGCTGGGCGTTGCCGGCGACCTCGACTCCGTACCGCAGCCCCGGCTCGAGGAAGGCGTCGCCCTTGCCGGAGGCGCCGGCGGCGTCGCCGAGCAGCGCCGAGAGGTTGAAGTCGTAGTGCGCCAGCACGAGCAGCGTCATCACCAGCGTGCCGCCCATCAGCAGCGCCGCCTTGATGATCTGCACGTAGGTGGTGCCCTTCATCCCGCCGACCGTGACGTAGATGATCATCAGGGCGCCGACCAGGATGATCGTGGCGACCTTGGCGGTGTCGGCGCTCATGCCGAGGAAGGTGGTGTCGGGCTTGATGCCGAGCAGGAGCGCCACCAGCGCGCCCGCCCCCACCATCTGCGCCAGCAGATAGAAGATCGAAACGGTGATGGTGGAGACCGCCGCCGCTGTCCGCACCGGACGCTGCCGCATCCGGAACGCCAGCACGTCGGCCATCGTGTAGCGGCCCGAGTTGCGCAGCAGCTCCGCCACCAGCAGCAGCGCCACCAGCCAGGCGACCAGGAAGCCGATCGAGTAGAGGAAGCCGTCGTAACCGTAGAGGGCGATGATGCCGGCGATGCCGAGGAACGAGGCGGCCGACATGTAGTCGCCGCCGATCGCCATGCCGTTCTGGAAGCCGGAGAAGGAACGCCCGCCGGCGTAGAAGTCCGTCGCCGTCTTGGTCTGCCGGCTGGCCCAGATGGTCAGCCCGAGGGTGACAACGACCAGCAGGACGAAGAGGACGATCGTCAGCGTACGGGCGGTGTTGGCGTTCCCGGCCTCGGCCGCGAGCACCGCCGTGGCCTCAGCCGCGCGGACCGTGCTCATGGGTCACCTCCCCCATGTCGGCGCGGACCCGGTCCGCGAGCGGGTCGATCCTGCGCCCGGCGTAACGGGCGTAGACCCAGGCGATCAGGAAGGTGGAGACGAACTGCAGCAGCCCGAAGATCAGGGCCACGTTGATATTGCCGATCAGCTTCGTGGCCATGAAGTCGCGCGCGTACGCCGACAGGATCACGTAGAGGGCGTACCAGCCGAAGAACGCCGCGGTCATCGGGAAGACGAACCGGCGCAGGGTACGGCGCAGCTGGACGAAGTCGTCCGAGCGCTGGGCGGCGACGTACCGCTGCGCGACCGACTCGGTCGGGGCGGGGGTATCCGTGGACATGCGTGAATCACCACCTTCATCTGGGAGGTGGGCGCACGGTATGGAGCCACCGGGCCGGGCCGGAACGGGTGATCGCGCCCTCGGGCGGCAGCTGCGCCGAACGGCGTCCTGGCTGCGCCCACTGACGGCGCCCCGCCGTTCGGCGCAGCGGTGGTGTCGGGAGCGGGATGAGGGCGGGCCGGGGGTCGCGGCCGGGCCGGCCAGGACTCAGTCGGGCAGTTCCCGGTAACGGCCGCGGTGGTGCAGCAGCGGGACGGAGCGCTCCCCGACTGTGGCGTCGATGATGGTCGCCTCGACGAGCTGCGACCAGCCGAACTCGCGTACCGAGTCGAGGCGGCAGGCCGCCCAGGCGCTCGCGTCGGCGGGCACCGGCCCGTACGCGGTCTCGGTCCACTCGTCGAGGGCGAAGAGGCCGCCGGGCGAGGGGAAGAGCCCGGCGAACCGGTCGGCGAGCTGCCGGTGGGGCGGGCCGAGCACGCTCACCGCGAAGCAACCGGCCGTGACCGCGGCGTCGAAGAAGTCCGACTCCGGGTCGACCAGGCCGAGCAACCGGTCCGGCTCACCCTGGGCGACCAGGGTGGACGAGACGGTCAGCCCGGCCGGGCCGGGTGCGGTCCAGAGCGTCACCGGGGCGGCGAGCCGCCCGCGCAGTCGGCGGGCCGGGGAGCGCTCCTGCTGCGGCGTCGCGAAGGGATCGGTGTGATGGATCTGGGCGCCCGGCTCTTGATTCACGTGAAACATTGTGGCCCGCTAGCGCCGGGGCGTCACGGCGTGCAGCAACTCCGGCATCCGCCGGTCCAGCCGGTCACCGGCGATGTACGCGCCGAGCAGCGCACCCCCGACGCCGTACGCCAGCCCGGCCGGCAGGGCCAGCCAGAGCCAGAAGCCGGGGAGCAGGACATTCGCCAGCAGCAGCGGCACGGTGGCGACCACCGAGGCGAGCAGCGCCACGATGCTCAGCAGGCTGCGGGTCATTCCCGCGCCGGTGTTCATCGCGAACGGGTTGCTCGTCTCCGGCAGGTCGTACGCCCCGATCACCGAGACCAGCGCGTTGACCCCCAGGCCGGCGCCGTACGAGGCGAGCAGGGTTCCGGCGGCGACCCCGGCCCAGGCCGGCTCACCGAGCACGAAGGGCAGCAGCAGTGCGATGAGAACCAGCAGCGGCACCATGTAGAGCGAGTAGGCGACGAACCGGGCCCGCAGTTCGGTCTGCCCCGGCACCCCGGCGATGACGTTCGCCGCGTACGCGCTGCCGTCGTAGCCGAACTGGTTCGCCAGGTTCAGTGCCGCCATCGTGCCGACGAAGACCATGGAGAGGCTGAAGAGCAGCGGTGAGACCTCGACATCCGATCCGCTCAGCGCGTCGTTCATCCCCGACGTGCCGCCGAGGTTGATCATCACCGGGACGAAGACGCCGATCACCGCGAGGGTGATCAGCCCGGAGCGGCGGCGGGCGTCCCGCCACCAGTACCGGGCTTCCCGGGCGACCAGCGCGCCGAACCGGTTGCGGGGCAGCCGGGCGAGCAGCCGGGGGAAGAGAGCGCCGACCGCGGAGCTGCCCGCCGACGCCGGCTTCGCGGCCGGGCCGGCCGAGGCGGTGCCGACCATCGCCGACTCCATCGTCCGGCTCCACCAGACCAGCAGCACCGCGATGGTGACGGCGGTGACGGCGAGCTTGAGCAGCGCCGCCCACCAGCGGCCCTGCGCGACCTCCAGCCCGGCGGTGTAGGGCGCCCCGAACGGGGTCCAGGAGACGATCCGGGCGACGTCGGCGACCCGGTCCCAGTCGGCGCCCTCGGCACCGCGCATCAGCAGCAACTGCAGCGGAGCGAGCAGCGCCGCGAGCACGGCCAGCAGCACCGCGGCCAGGTCCCGGACCCGCCGGGAGCGGAGCATGCCGGCGAAGGCACTGGTCACCGCGCGGCTGGCCGCCACGCAGAGCAGCACCCCACCGACCACCCCGACCGCCGCGACGAGCGCCGCGCCGACCCCGCCGAGCAGCCCGGCGGCGACCACCAGGCCACCGGTGGCGAGGAGCGTCGCCAGCGCCGGCGCCCCGATCAGGGCGGCGGTGAGCAGGCCGGTCACCAGGGTGCGGCGGGTCAGCGGCAGGAGCGCGAACCGGGCCGGGTCGAGGGTCTCGTCCACCCCGAAGAAGACCAGCGGCAGCAGCACCCAGCCGAGCACGATCACGGCGCCGCCCAGCCCGGCGCCGATCACGGACACGTTCGGGTTGTCGGTGGCGCCGGTGGCGAGCAGCAGGAAGAAGCCCATGGCGGCGAACCAGAGCCCGCCGATGAGACCCAGCACGAAGAGGACGACCTTCGCGGTCTGCCCGCGGAAGCCGTTCGCCATCACCCGCAGCTTCAACCGGGCGAAGTGCCGTGCCGAGACCGGCCGGGGTGCGGTCGCCGTCGTCGGGGCGACCGGGGTGCTCACCGGGAGAGCCACGACAGCTCCTCGCCGGTCGCCGTCCGTCCGCCGACCACCTCGACGAAGACCTCCTCCAGCCGCCGCTGCCCGCGCACCTCGTCGAGGGTGCCGAAGCGCTGGATGCGGCCCTGGGCCAGGATCGCCACGTGGGTGCAGATCCGCTCCACCACCTCCATCACGTGGCTGGAGAAGACCACGGTGCCGCCGCCGGCGACGTAGCGGAGCAGGATGTCGCGGATCAGCGCGGCCGAGACCGGATCGACCGCCTCGAAGGGCTCGTCGAGCACCAGCAGCCGCGGCCCGTGCAGCAGCGCGCAGGCCAGCCCGATCTTCTTCTTCATCCCGGCCGAGTAGTCCACCACCAGGGTCCGCCCGGCGTCGCCGAGCGCGAGCACGTCCAGCAGCTCCGCCGCCCGCCGGTCCACCTCCGCCGGGTCCATCCCGCGCAACAGCCCCTGGTACGCCAGCAGCTCCGCGCCGCTGAGCCGGTCGAAGAGCCGTACGCCGTCGGGCATCACCCCGAAGAGCCGCTTCGCCTGCACCGGGTCGGCCCAGACGTCGTGCCCGAGCACGACCGCCTGGCCCATGTCGGGCCGCAGCAACCCGACCGCCATCGACAGCGTGGTGGTCTTGCCGGCGCCGTTGGGGCCGAGTAGCCCGTAGAAGGATCCGGCCGGCACGTCCAGGTCGACGCCGCCGACGGCGACCTTGCCGTCGAAGCTTTTCGCCAGACCCCGGAGCGTCAGGGCGGGGTGCTCACCAGTCATGCCTACGACCGTATCCGGTGGGGCGTCGGCGCAGCTCAGGCGAGGGGACGATCTTGTTCTCATCCCCGCGACGGACCTCAGGACATCAGCCGCGGGTCCACCCGGTCACGCGTCGTCCGGCGCTGATCGTCACCGGCTGCGGCCGGCGCCGGATAGTCGCCGGCCGGCTGCTCACACCGTTGCCTTGCCGGGCAGGCGCAGGGCGTCGGGGGCGTGCAGGCGCAGCATTGTCGAGCCGACGTCGACCGGGACGCGGCGGCGGGTGGCCAGCGACACCGCGATCATCACGGTGAAGGCCAGCGGCACCGTCCAGGCGGCCGGTTGCGCGGTGAGCGCGGCCGGCCAGCCGGTCAGCGGCGGCCCGAGCACCGTCACCAGGACCGCGCCGACCGCGGCGCCGCCGCCGGCCAGCACGCCGGCGGCGGCCCCCAGGTCGGTCAGCCCGCGCCACCAGATGCCGAGCACCAGCAGCGGGCAGAAACTGGAGGCGGCGACCGCGAACGCCAGCCCCACCACCTGCGAGATGTCCAGCCCGGAGACGTTCAGGGCCAGGACGGCCGGCACCACGCCGGCGATCACCGTGGCGAGCCGGAAACTCCGCACCGAGCCGTCGCCGAGGACATCGGTGGAGATCACCCCGGCGACGCTGGTGAGCAGCCCGGACGAGGTGGAGAGGAAGGCGGCGAAGGCGCCGGCCGAAACCAGTGCGGTGAGCAGCCGGCCGGTGGTGCCGTCGCCGAGGGCCGCCCCGGGCAGCAGCACCACCACCGCGTCGGTCTGGCCGGTGACCAGCAGCTGCGGCGTGTAGATCCGCCCCAGCACCCCGTAGACGGTGGGGAGCAGATAGAAGGCGCCGACGAGGGCGAGCACCACCAGCGTGGTCCGGCGGGCCGCCGCGCCGTCGGGGTTGGTGTAGAAGCGCACGAGTACGTGCGGCAGCCCCATCGTGCCGAGGAACGTCGCCAGGATCAGCGAGTACGTGCCGAAGAGCGCCCCGTCGCCGTCACCGGCGCCGTTCGGCAGCAGCCAGCCGGCCGCGTCGGTCGCCGCCCCGGAGACCCCGGGCACCGGGTCACCCGCGGCGAAGGAGAGTTCGTCGCCGGGCCGTACCTCCCGGGTTCGGCCGTCGGGGAGGGTGAGGGTCGCGGCGTCGGAGACCACGACTGTGGTCTCGGTCCGGAAGACCGGTCCGTCGAGCGGGGTCACCGGCGGGCGGGCGTCGGCCTGCCACTGCAGCGCCAGGAAGATCGCCGGTACGGCCAGCGCGGTCAGCTTCAGCCAGTACTGGAACGCCTGGACCAGGGTGATCGCCCGCATCCCGCCGAGCGCCACGTTCGCGATGACCACCCCGGCCACCACCAGGGCCCCGACCGGGTACGCCGCCCCGGTCACCGTCTGCAGCGTCAGCCCCGCCCCCTGCAGTTGCGGCACCAGATAGAACCAGCCGATGAAGATGACGAAGACGGTGGCCAGGGCACGCAGCCGCCGCGAACCGAGCCGGACCTCGCAGAAGTCGGGGAGGGTGAACGCGCCGGAGCGGCGCAGCGGCGCGGCGACGAAGAGCAGCAGCGCCAGGTAGCCGGCGGCGAACCCGACCGGGTACCAGAGCATGTCGACGCCGTCACGCAGGATCAGGCCGGCGATGCCGAGAAAGGACGCCGCGGAGAGGTACTCCCCGCCGATCGCCGCCGCGTTCCAGGTGGGGCTGACCGTACGGGAGGCGACCAGGAAGTCCGAGGTGGTCCGGGCCAGCTTCAGTCCGTAGAAGCCGATGGCGACGGTCAGCAGGGTGACGGCCACGATCGCCGGGACAACGTACTGGTTGGGCATCTAACGTTCCGGTCGCGCGACCAGGTCGGTGAAGTCCTGCTCGTTGCGCTGGGCGAGGTGCACGTACGCCCAGCCGACGGCGACCAGGAACGGGAAGGCGCCGACGCCGAGCAGCAGCCACGGCAGGTGGATCCCGAGCAGCTGCGCCCGGCCGACGGCCGGGGCGGCGGTGAAGAGCAGCGGCAGCCCGCCGAGGCCGATCGCCACCACCAGCGACAGCCGCAGGGCGAGCGTGAGCTGGGCGCGGACCAGGCCGCGCACCAGCGCCTCCCCGACGCGGGTCTGCTGGGTCAGCTCCGTGCGGGCCTGCGCGCGGGCGGCACCGCGGCCGGCTTCGGCGAGCACCACCCGGGTACGCGGTGGCAGCGCCTCGGTGCGGTCTGGCGGATCGCTGTGGGCGGCCACCCCGCCAGTCTCGGGTGTGGCGGGCGTCACTGTCCAGTGCCCGGGTGTGGCGATGTGGAGGGTGGCGGCGGCCTGGCACGGGGAATGCTCGTGGACGTCCCCCCTTCTCACCTGGTCATTGTTAAATACCTATATGTAGGGCCTTCCCTATTTCGATCTTCCGCGTATTGTGCGAAACCGTGCCATCGACCAAGCGCAGCGGCGAGACTGCCGAGGGTGATGCCGTCCGCCCGGGCGGCGATCTCCTCGCGGACCCGCCCGCCCCCTCCACCGACGCCGGAGACCCGCCCGCGGCGACCAGCGGCGTGCACCGGATCAGCGGCGAGACCGTCGACGCCGCCGTCCGCGAGAGTCAGGAACTCGCCGCGCAGTTCGAGGAGGAGAAGCCCGGCCGGGTGCTGACCGGCCCGCTGGGCCTGCTGGTCACGGGGTTGGCGACGGCTGTCGCCCTGCTCGCCCTCTGGCAGGTCTTCGACCCGCTCTCGCAGGGCAGCAAGTACTACCTGATCTTCTTCCTGGCGGGAGTGCTGCCGCTGGCGTTCCTGGCGTACCCGGCGGGGCTGGCCGCCCCCGGGTGGCTGCACCGGCTCCTGCCCGCCCGGCTGACCCGGCCGCCGGCCGAGGCTCGTGCCAACCGGCCGTCGGTGCTGGACTGGGTCTTCGCGGCGTTCGCCCTGGTGGTCTGCCTCTACCCGGTGCTGCCGGTGACGCTCGGCTCCGGCGGCGGCGGGTACACCGCCTTCCTCGACCGGCAGGGACTGCTGGCGCCGCTTGACGTGGCGATGGGCACGATCCTGCTGCTGCTCCTGCTCGAGGTCTGCCGGCGCACCACCGGCTGGGTGCTGCCCGTGGTCTGCCTGGTCTTCCTCGGCTACGGCTACTACGGCGGCATGCTGCCGCAGAACTGGGACGTGGCCCACTCCGGTCTCGACTTCGAGCAGCTCATCGACGCCTTCTACAACTCCGACAGCGGCTTCTACGGCACGCCGCTGGACGTCGCCGCGACGTACATCGTGCTCTTCACCATCTACGGCGCGGTGCTGGACCTCTCCGGCGCGGGCCGGTTCTTCGTGGAGTTGTCGGTGGCGGCCTTCCGCCGGTCCCGGTCGGGTGCCGGACGGACCGCGGTCGCCTCCGGGTTCCTGCTCGGCACCGTCTCCGGGTCGGGCGCGGCGACCACGGTCAGCATCGGCGCGGTGACCTGGCCGATCCTGCGCCAGGCCGGCTACCCGGCCGAACGCGCCGGCGGCATGCTCGCCGCCGCGGGTGTCGGCGCGATCCTCTCCCCGCCGACGCTGGGCGCGGCGGCCTTCATCATCGCCGAGTACCTCGGGGTCTCCTATCTGGCGGTGCTCGGCTGGGCGCTGGTGCCGACGCTCCTCTACTACCTCGGCATCCTGCTCTCGGTGGAGATCGACTCCCGGCGCTTCGGTGCCCGCGCGGTCGCCGTCGAGGCGGCCTCACCGTGGCGGCTGCTGCTGCGCTTCGGTTACCACTTCAGCTCGCTGCTGGTCATCGTGCTCTTCCTGGCGCTGGGGCAGACCCCGTTCCGGGCGGTGGTCTACGCGACCCTGCTGGCGGCGCTGCTCTCCTTCCTGGACCGGCGCTACCGGCTGACGCCGACGCGGCTGGTGGAGGCGCTCGCCGCCGGCACCCGCGGGGTCCTCGGTGTCGCGGCGGTCTGCGCGGCCGCGGGCATCATCACCGCCACCACCACCAAGACCGGGCTGGGACCGCAGACCGCCGCGCTGCTGATCGACGCCGCCGCCGCCGTCTCGGACCACCCCGCGGTGGTCATCGCGCTCACCGCGCTGCTCGCCGCGTTCGCTCTGATCCTGCTCGGGCTCGCCGTGCCGGTGACCGCCTCCTTCGTCATCGGCTGGGTGATCGTCGGCCCGGCGCTGCTTGACCTGGGGGTGGCGGCGCCGGCCGCCGCGATGTTCGTCTTCTACTTCGCTGTGCTCTCGGAGGCATCGCCGCCGACCGCGCTCGCGGCGGTCGCCGCCGCCGCCGTCACCGGCGGCCGGGTGGTGCCGACGATGTGGCAGACCATGCGCTACGCCCTCCCGGCCTACCTGGCCCCGATCGCCTTCGTGGTCACCCCCGCCGGGCTGGGGCTGCTCGGCATCGGCGGCCCCGGGCAGATCCTCTTCGCCGGGCTTGTCTCGGCGGTCAGTGTCGCCGTGCTCGCCGCGGCCGCCGGCGGCTGGCTGCTCGGCGCCGGGCCGATCGGTGCCCTGCCCCGGACGCTGCTGGCGCTGGCCGGCGTCGTCCTGCTGTGGCTGGAGCCGCTGCCGGTCACCGTCGGCCTCACCCTGGCCGCGGCCGTGGTCGTCACCTGTCTGATTCGGCATCGCGTGGCCGGAGAGTCCGGTCCGCTGCCTGCCGGGAAACCGGCAGTTGTAGAGGGAGGAACCAAGTGAGGCCAGGTAACGTACGGCTCGTCGCCGGAGTGGGAATGCTGACGCTGCTGGGGACGGCACTCGCCGGCTGCGGCGGCCGGCAGGACAACGTCGCCACCGACGACACGTCCACCGAGGTCACCTGCGAGGTGACCGCCGATACCCGCCTCGGCATCGCCACCGGCAACGCCACCGGCGTCTACTACGTCGTCGGCAACGCGCTCGCCACCCAGCTGCCGGGCGCCACCGGCGGCAAGGTCACGGCGACCGCCGCGGAGACCGGCGCCTCGGTGCAGAACATCGAGCAGCTGGTGGCCGGCAAGTACGACATCGCCTTCTCGCTCTTCGACACCGCCACGGACGCGGCGCAGGGCAAGGGCTCGTTCGGCAGCCCGCAGCCGGTGCAGGCGCTGGCCCGCATCTACGACAACTACACGCAGGTCATCGTGCGTGCCGACGCCGGCATCGAGTCGGTGGCCGATATGAAGGGCAAGCGCATCTCCACGGGCTCGCCGAAGTCCGGCACCGAGGTGATCGCCAACCGGCTGCTGCAGGCGGCAGGCCTGGACCCGGCCGCCGACATCAAGGCCCAGCGGCTGGACCTCACCAAGACCGTCGACGGGATGAAGGACGGCACGATCGACGGCTTCTTCTGGTCCGGCGGCATCCCGACCGGTGGTGTCACCGACCTGTTCACCACCCAGGGTGACAAGGTCAAGTTCATCGACATCACGCCGCTGCTGCCTAAGATGAACGAGATCAACACGGCGTACCAGACCGGCACGATCGGCAAGGACGTCTACGGCACCCCGGCCGACGTTGCCACCATCGTGGTCCCGAACGTGCTGCTGGTGCGCGAGAACCTCGACGCCAACGTCGCCTGCGCGGTCACCAAGGCCCTCTTCGAGAAGAAGGACGAGCTGGCCAAGGCGAACGCCGCCGCCGGTGGGATCAGCCTGGAGACCGCCGACAAGACCGACCCCGTGGCAGTGCACCGGGGCGCCCGCAAGGCGCTCGACGACCTGAACGCCGGCTGACCCGGCAACCGTACGGGCCGGCGGGACACCCTCGCCGGCCCGCCCGGCGCCATCAATCGAAGCTTTGGAGGCTCGGGTGCCCATCATCGGGGCAGGCCGGCACACGCGATCCGCGGCGTGGCTGCGGTCGGTACGGACCCAGCTGATCGTTCCGATCGTGGTGGCGACGGCCGGTCTGCTGCTACTCGGCGCGGTGCAGACTTCCCGCGCGGTCGGCACCGCCGGCGACGCCGGCCGTGCCCGGGTGCTCGCCGGCACGGCGACCGCGACCGTGCGGCTGGTGCACGAGCTGGAACGGGAGTACGCCGAGACGGCCGCGCTGCGTGCCCGGGGCGGCACCGCGGGCCGCCAGCTGGTCACCGCCCAGCGTGAGCGGGTGGACCAGGAACTCGTGCGCTACCGCGAGGCGCGGCTGGCCGCCGGCAAGGAGGTTCCCGAGCTGACCGCGGTCCTCGAGGCTGCCGACGTCGAACTGGGCCGCCTCGGTCTCGCTCGCAAGACGGCGACCGGCAGCTCCGCCAGCGGATTCTCCGACACGGCCTACCGGGACGTCGCTGAGGCGCTGCTGGCCGTGGCCGACGCGCTGCCGGCTCAGCTGCGCGACGCCGACCTGGCCGGTGCGGCCCGGGAGGTGGCCGTCGGTGCGGCCCGGGAGCACCTGGCCGCCCTGGAGCGGGACCTCGTCGGCGGGGTGCTCGTGCGGGGAAGGGCGACCACCGCGGAGCTGACTGCGCTGGCGCGGCTGCGCGGCGCGCAGGACCAGCGGCAGGCCGAGTTCGCCCAGATCGCCAGCGCCGACGGGCGGCGCTTCGCGTCCGAGTTGCTGACCGGTCCGGACCTGGGAACAGCGGAGCGGATGAGCGACGCGATTCTCGCGGTCGACCCGGGACTGCGGGTCGACGCCGGGGACGCCGACGCCTGGTACGTCGCCCAGAGCGGCACGATCCGCGGCTATCACCGGCTCGGCCTCGAACTCTCCGAACGCCTCGACCGGCTCGCGGCCGAACAGGCCGGCCAGGCCGCGCGACAGGCGTGGCTCACGGGGCTGGGCAGCGCCCTGGTCGCGCTGACCGCCCTCGGCGCCGCAGTGCTGCTCGCCCTGCGGATCAGCCGGCGGTTGAACCTGCTCCAGTCGGCGGCGCTCACCGTCGCCGACACCGAACTGCCCGAGCGCATCGCCGCCGTGAGTGGCGGACGTGCCACCACCGGCGAGGACACCGCGGCCGCCACGACGGCCCGGATCGCGCAGGGGCGCGACGAGATCGCCCAGCTGGCCCAGGCGTTCGCCTCGGTGCAGCAGGTGGCGGTCGACCTGGCCGTGCGCCAGGCGGAGCTGCGGCTGGACCTGCGGGAGACCGCCGAGGCACTGGCCCGCCGCATCCGCACCCTGGTCACCCGGCAGCTGCGCCTGCTCGACGAGTACGAGCGGGCCGAGACGGACCCGCAGGCGCTGGCCCGGCTCTTCGCCCTCGACCATCTCGCCGCCCGGATGCGGCGCAACGGCGACAACCTGCTGGTGCTCGCCGGGGCCGACCCGGCACGCAGCCAGCCCGGCGGCCACCACCTCTCCGAAGTGGTCGCCGCGGCGGCCTCCGAGATCGAGAACTTCGACCGGGTCGCCGTGGAGCTGCCGGACGTGGCGGTCAGCGGCCGGGTCGTCGGCAGCCTGGTGCACCTGCTGGCCGAACTACTGGAGAATGCGACGAGCTTCTCACCGCCGACTGCGGCAGTGCAGGTGCAGGCCCGGGTCTCCGACGGCGCGTTGCTGATCCGGGTCTGCGACCAGGGCATCGGGATCGGACCCGAACGCCTCTCCGAGATCAACAGTCTGCTCGCGGCGCCGGCCGGCCTCTCCAGCCGGTCAGCCGGGCACATGGGCCTGCACGTGGTGGCCCACCTCGCCGCCCGCAACGGTTTCCAGGTGGAGCTGGAGTCGACCGGCGCGGGTGTCATCGCGTACGTGGGGGTGCCCGCCGAGGCGCTCGCCCCGCTGGATTCGATCCGCCCGGCGGCCGAGCGCGCCATCATCGTGCGGCCGGTCGGCACACCCCCGGCCGCCCTTGCCGCCGCGGGCGGCGGGGCGGTCACCAGCGGCCGCTCCCCGGCTGCCGCCAGCCTGCCCGCCTGGCCGACCTCGGTGCGGGGCGCCACCGCCCCCGCGGTTGCCGGGCAGCGGCCGGTGCTGCCCCGGCGCAACCGTGGCGAGCAGCTCGCACCCGAGCCGGCGCCGGCCGCCACGTCCCGCGTCGATCCGCTCGACCCGGAGCTGGTACGCAGCCGGCTCTCCGCGCTCGCCGCAGGTGTCTCCGCCGCCCTACGCCGTGATCCACCGCCGAACCAACGGGAGAGATCGGAATGAATCAGCAGTTGCAAGGCCGCCTGGACTGGCTGCTCACCAGCTTCGCCGATCAGGTGCCGGATGTCGCGCACGCCGTGGCGCTCTCCGGCGACGGGCTGCGGCTCGCCTCCTCGGCCCACCTCTCGCACGACCAGGCCGACCAGCTCTCCGCGGTGATCAGCGGCCTGGCGAGCCTGACGATCGGCGCGGCCCGGCTGATGTCGGCCGGGCGGGTACGGCAACAGATCATCGACATGGACGGTGGAGTGATGCTGGTGATGTCGGTCGGCGACCGGGCGCTGCTCGGGGTGCTCGCTGCTCCCGGCTGCGACCTGGGGCAGGTCGGGTACGAGACGGCGATGCTGGTGCAGCGCGTGGCGGAGGCGCTGGAGCCGGCGGCGCGGCGATGAGGCGGGTGCGACGCGGGAGCGCCCTGGCCCTGGTCGTGGCCCTGCTGCTGACGGCAGGCTGCGCCGACAGCGGCAAGGACGAGGCCGTCGAACGGTGGCACGGTGGACAGATCTACCTGGGCACCGGCAACACGACGGGTGTCTACTACCAGCTCGGCGGCGGGCTCGCCGACATCATCACCCGTCATCTCGACGGCTACCAGGCGCGCGCCGAACCGACCGGGGCCTCCGGCGACAACGTCGTACGGATCGCCAATGGCGACATGGACATCGGCTTCAGCCTCGCCGACACCGCGGCCGACGGATACGAGGGGCGGGCCTCCTTCACCGGACGCCCACAGCGGGTACAGGCGATCGCCCGCATCTACCGCAACTACACGCACGTGATCGTGCGCAAGGCGGCCGGCATCCGCTCCTTCGCCGACCTGCGCGGCAAGCGCGTCTCCACCGGATCGGCGAACTCCGGCACCGACGTGATCGCCGGCCGGTTGCTCACCGTCGCCGGGATCGACCCGGACGCCGGCATCACCCGGCTGCGGCTCTCCCTGCCGGAGACGGTCAAGCGGATGCGGGCCGGCGAGGTGGACGCCCTGTTCTGGTCCGGCGGCCTGCCCACCCCGGGTATCACCGATCTCTTCGCCGCCGCGGGCGACACTGTCACCTTCCTGCCGATCGCCGACCTCACCGAGCGGCTCAACCAGCGCTTCGGTCCGGTCTACTCGGCGGCGGAGCTGCCGCGCAGCGCGTACGGCACGGCGCGGGACGTGCCGACGGTGGCGGTGGCGAACCTGATCCTGGTCTCCCCGGAGCTGCCGGACGACCTGGTCGAATCGCTGACCCGGCTGATTTTCATGTACCAGGCGGAGCTCGGCGAGGTCCATCCGGAGGGGCGCAACTTCGACCGGGCCAGTGCCGCCGACACCGATCCGGTGCCGTTGCATCCCGGTGCGAAGCGCTTCTACCGCAGCGGCTGAGCGCCGCGCCGCATCTCGCCGTCAGGCTGTGGACAACCTGTGGACAATCAGCGGCCGGAGTTGCCTGCGATCTGCCTTCCTGGCCCGCCCCGACGGGCTCGGTGACGGCGCTCGGCGTTACAGGGCCCCAGTTAGCCGTCGATTCGTACGATTTCGTGGCGATGGCGGGCCGGCCTGGCGAGCGTCGCCAGGGGAGTTCACCGCTGTGGATAACGTGTGGACGCCGGTTCGGTGACGGGGCGTGGCGAACGTCAGTGGCAGGGCCGCCGAGGGGCACCCGACGGTCAGCGGTTCCAGTCCTGCTTGGCGGCGCGGACCAGCCGGTCCTTGAGCTCCCGGGTGTGCCGGCGGCTCACCGGCAGCTCCGTCTCGTCGACGAAGACGACATAGCCGGCGTTCACCAGCCGCAGTTCGGTGATCAGCCGCAGCTGGACCAGGTAGGAGCGGTGGATGCGGACGAACCCCGCGTCCCCCCACTGCTCGGCGAGCGTGGCGAGCGAGACCCGCACCAGATGGGAGCCGTCCGCGGTGTGCAGCCGGGCGTAGTCCCCCTGCGCCTCCACCCAGCGCACCGCCGAACGGGGCAGCATCCGGGTGCTCCCGGCCAGCTCCACCGGGATCGCCGGGTCCGGTTCGGTGTGCACCGCCGCGCCCGGATGACCGGGCACCACCCGGGAACCCAGCACCCGGCGCAGCGACTCGGCGAGCCGTTCGGCGCGGACCGGTTTGCGGACGTAGTCGGTGGCCCCCAGGTCGAAGGCGTCGGCGGCGCCGTCGTCATAGGCGGTGACGAAGACGATGGCCGGCGGCCGGGCGAAGCGCCGCAGCACCCGGGCCAGCTCCATCCCGTCCAGGCCGGGCATCCGGATGTCGAGGAAGACGACGTCGACGTCGCCGTCGCGCAGCAGCCGCAGCGCCTCGGTGGCGTCCGACGCGGTGTGCAACCGGGCCACCCGGGGATCGGCCCGCAGGTGGTACGCGAGCTCGTCGAGCGCCGGCGGCTCGTCGTCGACGGCGAGTACCCGCAGAAACGGTCCGCCGGCGGTCATGCGCCGGCCCGTACGTGCGGGTGGAACTTCGGAATCCGCATGCTCACCTTCGTCCCCGATCCGATCCCGGTCTCGACCACCAGCCCGAACTGGTCACCGAAGACCGACCGTAGCCGCTCGTCGACATTGGAGAGTCCCACGTGCTGGGCGTACTCCTCCCGCTCGGCGTCGCCGGCCCGGACCCCGGCTACGCCGCTGGCCAGCGTGGCCGGATCCATGCCGACCCCGTCGTCCTCGACGGTCAGCCGGCACTCGGCGCCCTCGTCGCGCGCCGAGATGCTCACCGTGCCGACCCCCGGCTTGCGGGACAACCCGTGCCGTACGGCGTTCTCGACCAGCGGCTGCAGGCAGAGGAACGGCAGGCTCACCGGCAGCACCTCGGGGGCGATCTGCAACCGCACCTGGAGGCGGTCGCCGAACCGGGCCCGCTCGATGGTCAGGTAGCGGTCGATGGAGCGCAACTCCTCGGCGAGCGTGGTGAACTCGCCGTGGGCCCGGAACGAGTAGCGGGTGAACTCGGCGAACTCCAGGATCAGGTCCCGGGCCCGTTCGGGGTCGGTCCGCACGAACGAGGCGATCGCGGTGAGCGCGTTGTAGATGAAGTGCGGGCTGATCTGCGCTCTCAGCGCCCGGACCTCGGCGCGGGCCAGCCGTTCCCGGGAGGAGTCGAGTTCGGCGAGCGCGAGCTGCGCCCCGGCCCAGTGGGCGGTCTCCAGGGTGGCCTGCACCAGTCCGGGCGCCGGGACCTGCTCGGTGATGGCGGCGAGCGCCCCGGCCGGGGCGCCGTCCGGTCCGGCCAGCGGCGCGAGCACGGCCCCGCGGACCAGGCAGTCGACGCGGTCGCAGCGCAGCTCGGCCAGGCCGAGCACGGTGGAGCGGCCGGTGCGGATGACCCGGTCGGCGGCGGTACGCAGCTGTGCGGCGTGGTGTGCGCCGTTGCCGTCCAGGGCCAGCAGCTCCTCGCGGCCGAGGACGGCCAGCCCGGCGGCGCCGGTGAGTGCCCGCAGGTGCCGGGCGGCCTTGCCGGCCGTGGCGGGGGTCAGGCCGGTGCGCAGCGGCTCCATGGCGAGCCCGGCGGTGTGCAGGACCTCGTAGGCGGCCCGCTGTCCGGCGGTGGCGATTCCGCGCCGGCCGCGCAGCCGCAGTACCGCCCAGAGCGCGGCGGCGAGCGCCGTCACCAGCGCGGTTACCGCGACGACCGACGATCCGTTGCCCGCCACGCACCGATCATCGTCGCTGCGTGCGGCCCCGCCAAGCCCTGCCCGCGCGAGCTGTCCCGACAGGGGTCTTCGCGGGCGCCGAAACCGCACCCGCAAAACGGTGCTCAGCGCGGGTGCCGAAACCGAAACCGCTGCTCAGTAGGCGCCCTTGCGGGCCAGGACGACCCCGACGGTGCGCCAGAGAATGCTCAGGTCGTAGGCGAGCGACCAGTTGTCGACGTAGTAGAGGTCGAGCCGGACCGCCTCGTCCCAGGAGAGGTCGGAGCGTCCGGAGACCTGCCAGAGCCCGGTCATGCCGGGGCGGACCAGCAGCCGGCGGCGGACGTCGCCGAGGAAGTCGCCGTCGTCGGCCGGCAGCGGACGGGGCCCGACCAGCGACATCTCGCCGAGGAGCACGTTGATCAGCTGGGGGAGCTCGTCGAGCGAGGTGGCGCGCAGGAACCGGCCGACCGGGAAGACCCGCGGATCTTCCTTGATCTTGAAGAGCATGCCGTCGCTCTCGTTCTGGTCCACCAGTCCGGCGAGCCGTTCCTCGGCGTCGACGTACATGGTCCGGAACTTCCAGACCCGGAACGTGTGCCCCTCGTGCCCGACCCGCTTCTGCCGGAAGAAGACCGGCCCGGGGTCGGAGATCCGGATGGCGATGGCGATCGCCGCGAAGAGCGGTGCGAGCAGCAGCAGCCCCAGGCCGGCCCCGACCCGGTCCATCAGGTTCTTCATCAGCAGCGCCGGACCGGAGAGCGTCGGCTCTTCCACGTGCAGCAGCGGCAGCCCTTCGATGGGGCGGATGTGCACCCGGGGGCCGGCGATGTCGGTCAGTTGCGGGGCCACCACCAGGTCCACGCCACTGCCTTCGAGCTGCCAGGCGAGCCGGCGCAGCTCACCCGGTTCGGCGCTGGCCGAGCCGCAGACCGCGATGGTGTCGCCGCCGACCTCGCGGACCAGCGTCAGCACGTCGTGCCCGGCGTAGACCGGCACGGGCGTCTCGATCCCGCGCGCGGCCGAGTAGCCGTCGGTCAGCGCGATGGCGACCGGGATCAGGCCGGCGGAGGGGTGGCGGGTGACGGTGTTGTAGACCTCCAGCGTCTCCGGCAGCGTGCCGACCAGCACCATCCGGTGGGCGGCGTACCCGCTGCGCCGGCGCATCGAGTGCAGGACGAGCCGGGCGAACATCCGCCCGATCAGGATCAGCAGCGTGGTCCCGACCAGGGCGGTGCCGACGGTGTACCGGGAGAGCTGGGTGACGGTGGCGAAGGCGAGGAAGGAGACGCTCGCCGCGACCGTCACCGAGGCGCGGATCACCCGTTTGAACTCGTCGGGCCCCAGCCCCAGGTAGCGTCGGTCGTAGGCGCGGTTGCTCCAGAGGATCAGCACCCAGCCCAGCGGCAGCAGCAGGTACGCCACCGTGTGGAAGAAGGCCGGGTCCTCCTTGACGTCGTAGAAGCCCGAGGCCGCCTGGTCGAAGAGCGAGATGGCGATCCAGCTGCCGAGCGCCGCGGCGGCGAAGTCGAGGAAGAGCAGAACGACGATGTACGGCCGGTGCCAGCGGGACACCCGCCGGCGGGCACGGGCCCAGACCGAACGGGGCACACCGCTGGTGGCTGACGACGGCGGCTGGATCTCGAAGCTGTCGACATGCCGCACGGTTTGGCTCCGGCCTCTGTTGGTTCCGGGGCGCTGGAGGCTAGTTGTCACCTCACCTACGTCCTCCCGCATGACACGTTCCGCTCACTGGGGGTGAGGGCCGCAACCCGAACAAGTCTTCCATGCGGGTCCCGGCACCAGCGGGACCCGAGGACAGTACGCCCTCTCGCTCCGGTCGGGATCCGGCCGGTTTCACTCCTGAAACCGGGGACCGAGCCACTATACCGATGGATTACCCGGCGGCCAGTCTCCTGTGTCGGGCGCTTCCGCCCCGGATGGCCGCTTTGGCCCAATGCAGCGATATGGTTACTCAGCGTATCAACTTCGAGAGGCGGCGATCCGCCAGCGGCTTGCCGCCGGTCTGACAACCGGGGCAGTACTGCAGGCTGCTGTCGGCGAAGGAGACTTCGCGCACACTCTCGCCGCAGACCGGGCAGGGCAGCCCGGTACGGCCGTGCACGACCAGTCCTGACCGCTTCTCCCCCTTGAGTTCGGCGGCCCGCTGCCCCACCGAGCGGGTCACCGCGTCGGTGAGCACCCGGCGGGTCGCGGCGTACAGGGCGGCGAGCTGCTCCTCGGTGAGCCGGTCGGTGCGGGCGAACGGGGAGAGCCGCGCCGCATGCAGGATCTCGTCGGAGTAGGCGTTGCCGATGCCGGCCAGCACCTGCTGATCGGTGAGCACCCCCTTGACCTGTCCGCGGCGGGCGCGCAGCCGGTCGGCGAAGGTCGCGGCGTCCACGTCGAGCGCATCCGGCCCGAGCTTCGCCACCCCCGGGACCTGGGCCGGATCGCCCACCAGGTGGATCGCGAGTTTCTTCTGGGTGCCGGCCTCGGTCAGGTCGAAGCCGGAGCCGTCGTCGAGGCGTACCCGCAGGGCGATCGGCCCCTTGCCGGGCTTGAGCGGCGCCGACGAGGTGAATCGCTCGCGGTAGTGCAGCCAGCCGGCCCGGGCCAGGTGCACCACCAGGTGCAGCCCGTCCAGCTCCACGTCGAGGTGCTTGCCGTGCCGCGACGCCCCGGTCACGGCGCGCCCCGCCGCGGCCGACGGCGGCGGGTCGTACGTCTTCAGGGCGTTGATCGCGGCGACCTCGATCCGGTCGACACGCCGCCCGGCAGCGCGCTCGCGCAGGTAGACCGCGAGCGCTTCGACCTCCGGTAGTTCCGGCATTCACCAAAGGTAGCCTCTGCAGGCGTGAGAGTCGTGGTGGCGCACAACCGGTACCGGCAGGCCCAGCCTTCCGGTGAGAACCGCATCGTCGATGTCGAGATCGCCCAGCTGAGCGCCGCCGGGGTGGAGGTGCTGCCGTTCCTGCGCAACTCCGACGACATCACCGCCATGTCGGTGGGGGCGAAGGCGCTGCTGCCGATCTCGCCGATCTACGCCCCGGGGGCGCAGCGCGACCTGGAACGGTTGATCATCGAGCAGCGGCCGGACGTGCTGCACCTGCACAACCCGTACCCGCTGCTCTCGCCGTGGGTGGTACGGACCGCGCACAAGCACGGCGTGCCGGTGGTGCAGACGGTGCACAACTACCGGCAGGTCTGTTCCTCCGGTCTCTACTTCCGTGACGGCGGCATCTGTCAGGACTGCCGGGGCAAGGTGCTCGGGGTGCCGGCGATCCGGCACGCCTGTTACCGCGACTCGCGGCTGCAGAGCGCCCTGATGGCGACCACCCTCGCCGTGCACCGGGGCACCTGGCGCTCGGTCGACCGCTACATCGCGCTCACCTCGGCTGTCGCCGACCACCTGCGCGACTACGGCATCCCCGACGACCGGATCGTGGTCAAGCCGAACGCCATCCCCGACCCCGGCGTGCCCGAGCCGCTCGGCGACGGGTTCCTCTTCCTCGGCCGGCTCTCCCCGGAGAAGGGGCTCGGCCTGCTGCTGGACGCCTGGCAGCGGCACCCCGACGGCGCGCTGGGCCGGCTGCGCATCGGCGGCGACGGCGAGCTGCGCCCGCTGGTGGAGGAGGCGGCCGCGCAACGCGGCGACGTGGAGTTCCTCGGGCCGCTGGACCCGGCCGGGGTACGCGCCGCCATCGACGCCAGCGCCGTGATCATCGCCGCCTCGACCTGGCACGACGTGCTGCCGACTGTGATCATCGAGGCGCTCGCCAGCGGCCGGCCGGTGCTCGGCACCGCACTCGGCGGCATCCCGTACCTGATCGGCGCCGACGACCCGGCCGGCGCCGCCGGCTGGGTGGTGCCGCCGGACCCGGCGGCGATGGCCGCCGCGCTCCCGGTCGCCCGGGCCGGCGCCGCCGCCCTCGCCGGGGCGGCCCGCGCCCGCTACGAACGCATCTTCCACCCCGACGTGGTCACCAGCCAACTCCTCGACATCTACACATCCCTCACACCCCTCCGCTGACCTGCCCCGCCCCCGCCCCCGCCCCTTCCGCGCGTGATCATGGCGTTATGTCCACGACACGCCGAGGCGAGTGGTCATAACGCCATGATCAACGGCGGCGGGGTGTGGGTGTGGGGGGTGGGGGGTCAGTGCAGGGAGGAGCGGGCGGAGAAGGCGATGCTGGCCAGCAGGAAGCCGCCGTTGACAACCGAGAAGGCGACCATCACCCAGACCGCCAGGGCGGGGGCGAAGAGCAGCACCAGCGCCGCCACGAAGATCACCGCGCCGTAGTCGCGGACCAGCTTCACCAGTCGCACCGGCAACGACGTCGAGGTGACCATGCTCGCGGCGTTCGGGCCGGCCTGCATCACCGAGGTCACCAGGTTGACCATCCAGGTGCCGGCGAAGACCGCCACCAGCCAGACCGGGGTCTGCGGGCGCTGCGCCACGGCCACCGCCCCGATCGCCGTGACCAGCGCGATCTGCGCGGCCACGTCGCAGAGGATGTCCACCCGGGCGCCCGCCGCGCTGCCCTGCCCGGTCACCCGCGCCAGCTGACCGTCGGCACAGTCCAGCGAGTACGCCACCTGCCAGCCGACCAGCGCCACCAGCCCGATGACCCAGGCCGGCACGTCCCCGGCGGCAACCGGCCCGGCGAAGGCCACCACGATCACCGAGGTGGCGAGCCCGAGCACCAGGTTCGCCAGGGTCAGCGCCGTGGGGCGCAGCCGCAGCCGGGCGGCCCCGGCGGCGAAGACCGCCCCGAGCCACTGGCTGATCGACTCGCTGAAGAGCCCACCGCCCCGGTTGGTGCGGTAGAAGTCGGTGACCGTCGGGCGGCCGGATTCAGTCAAGGTCGCTGATCGCACCGGCGTAGTCTGCCAGCCGCTGCCGCGTCTGCGCGGGCGACATCGCCAGATGCTCCAGAATGGTGTACCGGTCCGGCCGGGTGGTCGGAGCGAACTGCACCGCCTCGACGAACTGCTCGTCGCTGAGCCCCACGTCGGAGGGGAGCCGGGGCAGGTCGTGCCGGGCCAGACAGGCCGACATCTGCCGCAGCCGGACGGTGTCCCCGCGCAGGAACGTGCAGAAGAGCGCGCCGAGGCCGGCGAGCTCCCCGTGCGAGGCGGTGCCCGGGAAGATCGCGTCGATGGCGTGCATGATCTCGTGGCAGCCGCCGCTGGAGGGGCGGCTGGTGCCGCAGACCGCCATCGCCAGGCCGCTGGAGATCAGCCCTTCGGCGAGGACCGTGACGAAGGCGTCGTCGCTCATGTCCCCGGGGTGGCAGATCAGCGCCTCGGCCGCCATCCGGGACAGCGAGGCGGCCAGCCCGTCGACCGGCTCGCCGCGGACCTCGCGGGCCAGCTCCCAGTCGGCGAGGGCACTGATGTTGCTCACCACGTCGCCGATGCCGCCCCGGTTGTACCGGTCCGGTCCGCTCTCCACGAAGTCCAGGTCGACGATGACCGCGATCGGGATGTGCACGCCGTACGAGCCCTTGATGCCGCCGGTGATGAGGCTGGCGACCGGGGAGGCGATGCCGTCGTTGGCGAGGCTGGTCGCCACCGACACCATCGGCAGGCCGCGGCGGGTTGCCGCGTACTTGGCGACGTCGATGGTCTTGCCGCCGCCGATGCCGACCACCGCGTCGTACGAGCGGGCCCGCAGCTTGCTCCCCAGGTCGTCGGCGGCCTCGAGGGTGCCGCCGGTGACGGTGAAGATGTCGGCCGAGCGCAGCGTCGGCCGGATCAGCTCGACGATCTTCTCGGCCTGCCCCGGGCCGACCACCACCGCCACGTCACCGCCGGCGGAGATCCGTCCGTCGGCGAGGATGGCGGCCAGGTCGGCCACCGCGCCCCGTCGCACGTCGATGGCGAGCGGGGTCATGATGGTGCGGGCTAGTAACGGCACGCGATCTCCCGCGCCCGGACCAGGTCGTCGTGGTTGTCGACCTCGACCCAGGGGAGGTCGCCGATCGCCGCCGCGCGCACCTCGCCGCCGGCCTCGGCGAACTCCTGGTAGCCGTCCTCGTAGTAGAGGTTCGGGTCGCGCCGCCAGGTCTTCTCGAGCGCGTCGGCCAGGTCCGCGGCGACGTGCGGCGCGATCAGGGTGGCGCCGATGTACTCGCCGTACGCCTGCGCCGGGTCCATCAGCTTGGTGATGCGGGTGAGCCGGCCGGCGTCGTCGAAGACGGTCTTCATCTCCTCCTCGGCGAGCTTCTTGACCGTGTCGACGGCGAGCAGGACGCCCGGGCCCTGCTCGGCCAGGAGGATCCGCTCCACGTCGACGGGGTGCACGGTGTCACCGTTGAGCAGCAGCACGCCGCGGTCGAAGTACTCGCGGGCCAGCCAGAGCGAGTAGGCGTTGTTCCACTCCTCGGCCTTGTCGTTGAAGACCAGGGTCAGCGTCACGCCGTGCCGCTGCTCCAGCTCGGCCTGGCGGACGCGGACCGCCTCGGCGGCGTACCCGACGACCACGACCACCTCGGTGAGACCCACCGCGGCCAGGTTGCGCAGCGCGATGTCCAGGATCGTCGTCTCACCGTCCACCGGCACCAGGGCCTTCGGCAGCGTGTCCGTGTACGGGCGCAGCCGGCGCCCCGCTCCGGCAGCGAGCACCATACCGATCATCGACGACATCCTCCTTGGTGGCACGGGGTTCCCGCTGGAGGATATCGAGACCGCCGCGCGCCGGGGCCGCCAGGCGGAACCTGCCGGGCCGGGGGGCTTGTCCGGACATCGATGCGTCTCGCACCATGTCGGTACCGATTCGTTCCAGGAAGGGGTGATGACCCGTGCAGGTACGCGATGCGATGTCCAGTGAGGTGCTGGTGGTCGGGCCGGAGCACACGCTGCGGCAGGCGGCCCAGATGATGTCCGAGCGCCGGATCGGCTCGGCGGTGGTCGTCGATCCCGACTCCCAGGGCATCGGGATCATGACCGAGCGGGATGTGCTGTACGCCATCGGCGCCGGTCTGGACTGCGACACCGAACGCACCGCGGCGCACCTGACCTGGGACGTCGTCTACGCCGGCCCGGACTGGACGCTGACCGACGCGGCGGCGGCGATGGCCCGCGGTGGCTTCCGGCACCTGGTGGTGATCGAGGAGGGCGAGGTGCTCGGTGTCATCTCGGTGCGCGACATCATGCGGGTCTGGGCGCAGCAGCGGGTGCCGATCGGCCGGACCGCGTCCGAGCAGGGCGCCGAGGCGCAGGTGTGACGCGTCCGCATGCTGAAAACACCCCGGATGGCCATGGATCCACCCGGCCCAGGGAATACTCTGCTGCCATGAGTGCCGAGCAGCTGATCTCGTTCGCCCGCGGGGCCCCGTCGCTGGACATCGTCGACATCGAAGGGCTCAAGGCGGCCGCCGTACGCGCCTTCGACGCCGACCCGGCGGGGGTGACCGCGTACGGCACCTCGGTCGGTTACCTGCCGCTGCGCCAGTGGATCGCCGACAAGCACGGGGTGACCCCGGAGCAGGTGCTGATCACCAACGGGTCGCTGCAGGCCGACGCTTTCCTCTTCGACCACCTGGTGCAGCCCGGCGACGCCGTGGTGGTGGAGCGCCCGACCTACGACCGGACGCTGCTGAACCTGCGCAGCCAGGGCGCCGAGGTGCATGCGGTGACCGTGCAGTCCGACGGGGTGGACACCGCCGAGCTGCGCAAGCTGCTCGAGAGCGGGGTACGCCCCAAGCTCGCCCACATCATCCCGAACTACCAGAACCCGGCGGGCGTGACGCTGTCGGAGGCCAAGCGCCGCGAGCTGCTGGACCTGGCCGCCGAGTACGGCTTCACGATCTTCGAGGACGACCCGTACGCCGACATCCGCTTCCGCGGCTCGGCGCTGCCGTCGATGCTGTCGCTGGACACCGCCGGCGTGGTGGTGCACGCCTCCAGCTTCACCAAGACCGTCTGCCCGGGCGTCCGGGTCGGCTACCTGGTGGGGCCGCGGGACCTGATCGCCGACATCGCCAAGCGGGCGACGAACCTCTACATCTCGCCCGGCATGGTCGCGCAGGCGATCGTGCACCAGTTCTGCGTCAACGGCGACCTCGACCGGTCGATCGCCACGGTCTGCACGGCGCTCGGCGAGCGCGCCCGGGTGCTGGCCGAGTCGCTGCGCCGGCACATCCCGCAGGCGAGCTTCGTCGAGCCCGACGGCGGCTACTTCCTCTGGGTGGACCTGCCGGAGTGGGTGTCGGTGGAGAAGCTGGCCCCGGCGGCGGCCGAGCGGGGCGTGGCCGTGGTCAAGGGCAGCGACTTCGTCACCGCCGGTGGCGAGCACTCGCTGCGCCTGGCCTTCTCGGCGGTGACGGTGGACCAGATCGACGAGGGTGTGCGGCGCATCGCCGACGCGATGGAGTCGATCCGCCCCTGAGCTTCGCCGGGCTTCCCGGCATGTTCGGTGGCGCACGACGCGGGTGGGGTGCAAGTCGCCCCACCCGCGTCGTGCGATCCGGCCGATGCGCCCCGTGCGGCGTAACCTGCTCGCAGATCGATGGCGAGGGAGGTGGGCATGGCCGGACAGACCGACCGTGGACGACTGGCGACCGGCGCGGGCCGTACCCGGCCGTGGACGGCGGTCCGCGCGATCAGCCGGATCCGCCAGCCCGAAGCCGATGGCCACGACATCGCCGGCCCGCGCAGCGCCGTCATCGACTGCGCCGTCTACCTGGAGGGCGTACGGCAGCCGGAGAGCACCGACTACGTCGAGGCGCTGGCGGCGGCGCGCGCGCACGAGCAGGGCTTCGTCTGGGTCGGGCTGCACGAGCCGGGGCTGGCCGAGATGACCCGCATCGCCGAGGCGTACGGGCTGCACGAACTCGCCGTCGAGGACGCCGTCAAGGCGCGGCAGCGCCCCAAACTCGAACACTTCGGCGATGTCAGCTTCCTGGTGCTGCGCACCGCCCGCTACGTCGAGCACGGTGAGCTCACCGAGAACTCCGAGGTGGTGCAGACCGGCCAGGTGATGCTCTTCATCGGGCCGCAGTTCGTGATCACCGTCCGGCACGGTGACGCCTGGCACCTCTCCCCGGTGCGCGCGGAGCTGGAGACCCGCCGGGAACTGCTGGCCCAGGGGCCGTGGGCGGTGGCGTACGCCGTCACCGACCGGGTGGTCGACCGCTACCTGGAGGTCGCCGACCAGATCGAGGACGACCTCGACAGCCTGGAGTCGGAGGTCTTCGGGCGCCAGGGCAGTGGCCGCATCCAGCGGATCTACCAGATGAAGCGGGAACTGGTGGAGTTCAAGCGGGCGGTGGCGCCGCTGCAACGGCCGCTGATGACGCTCACCGCGCAGATCAACCAGGATGTGCCGACCGAGGTGCAGCGCTACTTCCGCGACGTGCAGGACCACCTGACCCGCACCGTCGAGCAGGTCAACTCCTACGACGACCTGCTCAACTCGATCCTGCAGGCGCGGCTGGCGCAGGTCAGCGTCGAACAGAACAACGACATGCGCAAGATCGCGGCCTGGGCGGCCATCGCCGCGGTCTGGACGGCGATCGCCGGGGTCTACGGGATGAACTTCGAGTTCATGCCGGAGCTGGCCTGGCCGTACAGCTATCCGATGGTGCTGCTGGTGATGCTCGCCAGCTCGCTGGGGCTCTACCGCTTGTTCCGCCGCAACGGCTGGCTCTGAAGCGGACGCGGCGGCGCGGCGACCTGGGCCGCCGCACCGCCGGTGTCGCGTCGCGGCCTCCCGGCCGCCGGGCCGCTCAAAGGCGGCCGTTGCGCAGCGCGCTCGCGCCGACGCCGCGGTCGGCCTCCTCGGCCGTCTCCAGGGTCACCGCGGGCTCGTTCGACGTCGCGACCACCACGGTCTCCACGTCGTCGTGGGGGCCGCTGGTCTCGGCCGGCTCGTACGCCTCCCACATGAGCTGCTGCTCACGCCGGCGGCGCAGCGCCAGGGCGCCGGCCACGCCGGCCACCGCGCCCGCGGCGAGCATGCCGGTGGTCAGCGCACGGCGACGGGCCTTCTGCTTCTTCTGCTTGCGTGCCATGGGCAGGTTCTTTCCCTTCACCTTCTCCAACGCCGTCCCGGTCCCCGCCGAGGCGGCGGCGGCCAGAGGTGCGACCGTGGCGAGGGTCGATGCCCATCCCGTGGCAGCGCTGCTGCGCACCTTCGAGGCGGCCGGAGCCACCTGGCGGCGAGCGGCGTCGAACTGCGGCCGGACCGAGGTCTCCAGACCCTTCGCCGCATGCGTCGCCGCGTGCCGCAGATGACCGAGGCCCTCATTCCATTCGACCTTGGCGAGCTGGCTGTGCGACTTGCGCCGCAGGCTTGCAAACACGGTTCCACCTCCTGGCTGCTGTTACCTTCGTCATCCTCCACCGTCGGACACCTCCGCATGGCCAGATCGGGCACATGGGAGGATCCGCATGGATACTGACCACCGATTAAGGAGTACCCGTGGCCGAGACCATTTACGCCACTCTGCACACCAACCATGGCCCGATCCGGCTTCAGCTCTTCCCGGATCACGCCCCGAAGACCGTGCGCAACTTCGTCGAACTCGCCGAAGGGACCAAGGAGTACACCGACCCGCGTACGGGTCAGCCGGGTAGCGGCCCCTACTACGACAACACCATTTCGCACCGGGTGATCGCCGGCTTCATGGTCCAGATGGGTGACCCGACCGGCACCGGCCGCGGCGGCCCGGGCTTCAAGTTCGGCGACGAGTTCCACCCCGAGCTGCGCTTCGACCGCCCGTACCTGCTGGCGATGGCGAACGCCGGGCCGGGCACCAACGGTTCGCAGTTCTTCATCACCGTGGAGCCGACTCCGCACCTGAACAACCGTCACACCATCTTCGGTCAGGTCGCCGACCAGGACTCGGTCAAGGTCGTCGACTCCATCGCCGCCACCCCGACCGGCCCGAACGACCGGCCGCGCGAGGACGTGGTGATCGAGCGCGTCACGATCGAGCGCCAGGAGTCCTGAGCGCGGCAAGGTACCTTTGCTCGCATGACTGAGCGCCCGGGCCGGCCCGTCCACCGCTGTGAGGTGGACGCGTGAGTGAGTCACCGCAGACCGTTCCGGTCTGCTACCGCCACCCCGGCCGGGAGACGTACGTCCGCTGCACCCGCTGTGACCGGCCGATCTGTCCGGACTGCATGCGCGACGCCGCCGTCGGGCACCAGTGCCCGGAGTGCGTCGCCGAAGGGCTGCGGACCCAGCGGCCGGCGCGCACCGCCTTCGGTGGCGGTGCCGCCGGCCGGGCCGGCTACGTCACCAAGACGCTCATCGGGCTGAACGTGCTGATGATGCTCCTCTCCATCGCCTCGGCCGGGGGTGGGGGCATCGCCGGTGGCGGCCTGGGCGGGTTGATGGGCGGCCAGACGCCGCTCACCCTCTGGGGTTCGGTGCTGCCGTACGCGATCTACGACGGCGCGCTGCACGGTGTGGCCGACGGCGAGTACTACCGCCTGGTCACCGCGATGTTCCTGCACTACGGCGTGCTGCATCTGCTGCTGAACATGTGGGCGCTCTGGGTGCTGGGCCGCTCGCTGGAGACGGCGCTCGGGCCGCTGCGGTTCGCCGCGCTCTACCTGGTCGCCGGGCTCGGCGGCAACGTGGCTGCGTACTGGCTCAGCGCGGAGAACACCACCAGCGCCGGTGCGTCGACGGCCATCTTCGGTCTCTTCGCTGCGCTCTTCGTCATCATGCGCCGGCTGGGCCGGGACACCTCCGCGGTCATCCCCATCCTGGTGATCAACCTGATCTTCACCTTCACCGTGCCGAGCATCTCGATCGCCGGGCACCTCGGCGGCATGGTGACCGGTGGCGCGCTGGCCCTGGTCCTGGCGTACGCCCCGCGGACCCGGCGCACCCTGGTGCAGTCGGTCGGGATCGGGGCGATCGTCGTGCTGCTGCTCGCCCTGGTGGTGGCCCGTACGGTCGCGCTGCTCGTCGGCTGAGCGTCCCACCTGGTGCCACCCGTGGGCCGGTGTCGTCTCACCTGGTGCCCGCACCCCGGACCCACCCGGAAACGCGACGTAGGATCGCAGACAGGCAAGTTACCGGGGAGTAAACATGCGGGACGCGGTCATCGTCGGGGCGGTACGCACGCCGGTCGGACGCCGGAAGGGCAGCCTCGCCGAGGTGCATCCGGTGGATCTCTCGGCGCACGCGCTGCGTGCCCTGGCCGAGCGGAGCGGGTTCGACCCCGCCCTGGTCGACGACGTCATCTGGGGTTG